>ENA-ORXC01002308-ORXC01002308.1-marine-metagenome-genome-assembly--contig:-NODE-2308-length-10506-cov-2.680794_pt1 | contig 10506 bp, 8 predicted proteins | sample MGYA00237865_ERZ511478 | MGnify/ENA metagenome assembly ERZ511478 | reverse complement strand
GCCATTTTCTACAGTCAGTTTTTCTTTTGCACTTGCCGTACCAACTAAAAACTCACCTGCAGTAGTAAACATGGCTTTTTGAATATCATTCGTATTAAATCTAATTTCACTTTCTGCATCTAAAATTATATCATCAACATTAGTTTCTATAAATAAGTCATTTGTATTATGCCTTATAAATCCATCCTGGGTGTTTCCATCCATAAAATTTAATCCTCTCGTTCCGCCACCTCGAAGCTCCATTAGGCCTCCTAGAGTTAAGGTCATGGCACTCACATTAGGATTAAAATTGCTATTACCTAAGAAAAACTCATTACTAGCATAGTCATAAGATAAATATGCTTCATCTCCGCCTGAGTCCCTCCATACCAATGAAGCTTCACCTGAATTATCAGTTCCAGTTTTTTCCAGAACAATATCGGGATCACTATTCTTTATGGTCACGTTATTCGAGCCAGTATAAGGATTTGTACCAGGAAAACTCCATTGAGCAATTAATAATTGAACTGTGCATAAGCATAGTGGTAGTATTATAAATCGTTTCATAATAAAATTTGATTTAATTAAATAAAAATATGAGAAGAAAATCACTAAGTGTTAATGAGAAGCCGACCATTTGGAAGTGTTCGCTTCATACTGACAAAGTTATTGGAAAAATGAAGATAGTGATATCCCTATTTAAGGTGATTTTATGACTATCTCCTGCTATTCTTGATTAATAAGTTTGTTTAATATTAGATACTTTCGCCTATCAATTAAACCATATGAGAATTACAGTCATTGGCACAGGATATGTTGGTCTAGTCACAGGGGTATGCCTTGCTGAGACTGGTAATGATGTGTGTTGCTTAGATATCGACGAAAAGAAGCTTAGCCTATTGCAGAATGGCATAAGTCCGATATATGAATCTGGAATTGAAGTTCTGTTGCAAAGGAACATTAGGCAAGGAAGAATCAGATTCACTTCACAAATGAAGATAGCCGTACCAGATGCAGAAGTTATCTTTCTTGCACTACCTACACCTCCAGGAGAGGACGGCTCTGCAGATCTTAGTTATGTCATACATGCCGTTAAGGATTTATCACAGCACATCAAAAATTATACAGTGATTGTGAATAAAAGTACTGTTCCAGTTGGCACTGCTGGAACAGTCAATAAGATGCTCAGCAATAAAATTGACGTTAAGTTATTCGACATCGTTTCTAATCCAGAATTTCTAAAGGAAGGCGTAGCTGTCAGTGACTTTATGAAGCCCGAGCGCATAGTCATAGGAAGTGAATCTGAGAGGGCGACCAAAGTCATGAGACAGCTTTTCGAGCCCTTTGTTAGGCAAGGTAATCCAATAGTAATTATGGGGGTAGAATCGGCGGAATTAACAAAGTACGCGGCTAATGCTTTCTTAGCTACGAAGATCTCATTCATGAATGAAATTGCTAATCTGTGCGAAAAAGTCGGAGCAAATGTAGATGAAGTGAGAAAAGGTATCGGCACAGATTCAAGAATAGGTAAGCGGTTTCTCTTCCCTGGTGTCGGTTATGGAGGGTCATGTTTTCCTAAAGATGTCCGAGCCCTCTATCAATTAGCTCATTCGCAGGACTATGACTTCAAAATACTTGAAGCTGTTATGTCCGTGAATGATGACCAAAAACTGGTGTTGGTTCGAAAGATTAAATCAGTATTAGGCCAAAATTTAACTGGTAAGACAATAGGCATATGGGGATTATCATTTAAGCCTAATACTGATGATGTGAGAGAAGCACCAGCTGCATATATCATCAATGCTCTCATTAATTCTGGAGCTGAAATTAAGGCATATGATCCCGAAGCAATGAATAATATGAAAAAGCTTCTAAAGCATCCTATAAAATATTGTCAAGATCAATATCAAGCAATAGAAGATGCCGACGCCTTGGTTATCATCACAGAGTGGAATGTTTTTAGAACTCCCGATTATGAGAAGCTAAAAGCATGTTTAAAAACACCTCTCATCTTTGACGGAAGGAATGTATTTAGTTTAGAACATATTCGGGAACTCGGCTTTGATTACCACAGTATGGGAAGATTGTAATTATTGTCCGATATAGTCTGATAATAGAACTCAGAATATTACTTTTGCAACTTAATAGATAATATGTCAAAGAATATATTGATCACCGGTGGAAGTGGATTTATTGGATCCCACCTCATTAGATTATTTGTAACTAAGTATCCAGAATATAACATAATCAATTTAGATTCTCTAAGCTATGCAGGTAATCCAGAGAACTTAACTGACGTAGAGACTAAAGCCAATTACACCTTCGAGCACGGAGATATATGCGATCAAAAATTCATCTCAAAATTGTTTGATAAATATGCATTTGATAAGGTCATCCATTTGGCTGCAGAATCCCATGTAGATCGTTCTATCACTGATCCTCTGCTGTTTATCAAGGTCAATGTTCTTGGCACAGCTAACCTTTTGAATGTTGCTAAAGAAAAGTGGAAAGGTGACATGCAAGATAAACTGTTCTACCATGTTTCGACAGATGAGGTATATGGTTCATTGGAAGCTGAGGGCATGTTCACAGAAGAAACCTCATATGATCCGAGAAGTCCTTACTCTGCATCAAAGGCAAGTTCAGATCATTTTGTCAGGGCATTTCATCACACTTATAAGCTGCCAATTATTATATCTAACTGCTCTAATAATTATGGACCGAATCAATTTCCAGAAAAATTGATACCCTTGTTCATCAATAACATCATAGAAGAAAAAAATCTACCTGTATATGGGAAAGGTGAAAATGTCAGAGATTGGCTTTATGTGTTAGATCATGCAGCTGCCATAGATACAATTTTACACGAAGGTAGTGTAGGTGAGACTTATAATATTGGGGGTCATAATGAATGGGCTAATATCGATTTAATTCGCTTATTGATTAAAATAACTGATCAAAAATTAGGTAGAGAAACTGGCTATTCAAATAAATTGATCACCTATGTCACAGATCGAGCTGGTCACGACTTGAGATACGCGATAGATGCCAGCAAACTTCAAGATGAATTAGGCTGGGTCCCTTCATTACAGTTTGAAGAAGGTCTAAGTAAAACGATAGATTGGTACTTGGGAAATGAAAAATGGTTGGCCAATGTAACCTCAGGTGCATATCAGGATTATTACAAAACTCAATATTCATAGATTAGATATCTGAAATATGGTTATTGAGAAATGTGAAATAGCAGGATTACTAATTATCAGACCTCGAGTTCACGAAGACGAACGAGGCTATTTTTATGAATCATACAATCGAGACTCATTTAGAGAAAAAACTGGTGCAGATGTTGAATTTGTACAAGACAATGAATCAAAATCAAACTACGGGACATTGCGTGGCCTGCACTTTCAAAGACCCCCCTTTGCGCAAGCTAAATTAGTACGAGTTACTTCGGGTCAAGTGTTAGATGTCGCCGTAGATCTCAGGTCTTCCTCGCCTACTTACGGTAAATGGAAAAGCATCATATTATCCGCTGACAATAAAGCTCAACTATTCGTTCCCAGGGGCTTCGGTCACGGATTTGTGGTACTTAGTGAACACGCCGTATTTTCATATAAAGTTGATAATGCTTACTCTGCTATATCTGACGGAGGAATTTTATGGAATGACCTGAATCTTGATATCAATTGGACAATTCCAGATGCTGACATTATATTATCTAACAAGGATGAAAACTTGCAAAGCTTTTCAGAATTCAGCCGTAAGCATATTTTCGAATAAATCATATTGATTAAACACCACACCAATTCTAAGCGATGAAAGGAATCATATTAGCAGGCGGCTCAGGCACAAGACTTTATCCAATCACTAAAGCGATATCTAAGCAGCTAATGCCAGTCTATGATAAGCCAATGATCTATTATCCTCTATCAATACTTATGATAGCTGGAATCAAGGAAATTCTAATCATCACGACACCAGAAGATAGCTCCTCTTTTCAAAAGCTACTTGGTGATGGAGCTGATTTAGGCTGCAGTTTCAATTATGCCGTGCAGGAAGTGCCTAATGGACTAGCACAAGCATTCGTCATAGGAGAAAAATTTATAGATGGAGATTCATGTGCATTAATCTTAGGAGATAACATTTTCCATGGTTCTCTATCCGCATTATTACAGGAAAGTGCTAAGATAACTGAAGGTGCCAAAGTATTTGCCTACCCTGTTCATGATCCAGAGCGATACGGTGTGGTCGAATTTGACGCCCACCAAAAGGTCATCAGCATTGAAGAAAAACCAGCAAACCCGAAGTCAAATTTTGCCGTGCCTGGACTTTACTTCTATGATAATCAAGTCACCCAGATCGCGAAAGACCTACAGCCATCGGCGAGAGGCGAATATGAGATTACAGATCTGAATCGAGTCTACCTTGAAAAAGGTCAACTGTCAGTAGGAATTATGCAGCGTGGTACAGCTTGGCTGGATACAGGTACCTTTCAGTCATTATCTGACGCCTCAGAGTTTATAAGAGTTATTGAACAGAGACAAGACTATAAAATAGGCTGCATCGAAGAAGTCGCCTATAGAAGTGGATTTATTAATGCGGAGCAGTTAGAAAAAATAGCTCAACCTCTGGTGAAGTCTGGTTATGGAAAATACTTACTTCGTCTGATCAAGAGTTAACATTCAACCTACCCTATTCAAATATTCAGCTCTGTCAATAACTTTTTCAACGACTTACCTTTAGCAGAAGACTAACCTATTTTGTTATGAACACCATTTTGAAGACTCGATAATCAATAATGTTGCTTCTCCAGTACCACACACATCGGAGGTCCTCTTTTGTCGACACTCAGCAATTTAAGGCGACCATCAAAATGAAAATTTTAAATCATGGGCATATTCATTATTACCGTTCGCAGCGATCAGCACTCAGTCTGCGTCCTGGCATTACCTGAGTAACGGACGTTCTTGAGTTATTTTCATACTACTACAGCTATTTTCAAAATGCTGCAGCTATATTCACTTTCTCATCTTTGCACAATTCAATGAAATTAGTCACACACTTCACCAACTTAAGGCGCTGGGTTAGGAATCTTATCGTGCACTTCATTGATTTCTTTGATGATGTCCTTAGATAGCGTCACATTGATGCTATCAATGTTTTCCTTTAGCTGTTCCAAATTAGTAGCTCCAATGATATTACTGGTCAGAAAGCGCTGTTGGTTGACAAATGCTAATGACATCTGGGCTAAGCTCAAGCCATGCTTTTCAGCTATATCTAAGTATTGATGTGTGGCACGATGACAATTCTCACCTTTGTATCGAGACATGCCAGAAAATTGGTTTATTCTATCGGTTGGTTTGTCTAAGCCTTTATGATATTTACCACTCAAAAAGCCGAATGCCATTGGAGAATAGGCCAAGAGACCTACCGACTCTCGAATAGATATTTCAGCCATGCCCACCTCATAAAGGCGATTCAATAAACTATATGGATTTTGCACTGATACCATTTTAGCTAAACCATGCTTTTCAGCTACTCTTAAATAGTTAAGCGCACCCCACGGCGTTTCATTGGAGATGCCCCAATGTCTTATTTTCCCTTCTTTAATAAGATCATCAAGTGTTCCAATTATCTCTAAAAAGTTATCCTCCCAACCATCTTTGTGATTATATCCTCGAGTACCGAAAAAATTAGTGGCCCGAGCTGGCCAATGTATCTGGTATAGATCAATATAATCAGTCCTTAATCGCCTTAAGCTACCGTGCACAGCCTCGTGAATGCTATTCTTAGAGAAATCTGTAGCCTCTCTGATATGAGAGGTATAGGACCCCGGTCCTGCAATTTTACTTCCCAGTATCACTTTATCTCTCTTATCTTGGTTTTTGCGAAACCATTCACCGATAATTTCTTCAGTTTTAAATGAGGTTTCAGGTGAAGCAGGCACGGCGTATAGCTCAGCTGTATCCCAAAAGTTGACTCCATGATCTAAAGCATAATCCATTTGTTTGTGCCCTTCTGCTTCACTATTCTGGTTACCCCAGGTCATCGTTCCTAAACAGATTACACTAACTTCTAAATCAGTACTTCCTAATTTTCTATATTGCATATCTTCTTATTTGTGTAGACTTAAAGTGCCTTGCCTAAGCAATAGCATTTAAATCTTAAAACTATTTTATTCTTTTGAAAATAAGTATCATCATTCAAAATGACTTCCAAGAAATAGACATACTTATATCAGATCTTTAAGTATAGACCACACCTTCTCTAAGACTATTTTCTGTCCAGCTACATTAGGATGTTTTCCATCGGGTAGATTTAGAGCTGGATCACCAGCTACTCCCTCTAAGAAAAAGGGAATCAAAGTGGCATCATATGTCTCCGCTAAAGCAGGAAAAATATCATTAAATGCAGATTCATACGCAGGTCCCATATTTGGTGGAGAGAGCATCCCCGCAATGACGATCTCTGCCTCAGGGTATTTTGATTGGACTTTATCCAAAAGCATACTTAAATTCTTTTTAGTCTGATCCACATCAAGACCTCTGAGCATATCATTAGCGCCTAACTCTAAAATAAACACATCAATAGGCTGCGATAGAACCCAGTCGATACGGTTGAGACCCCCTGAAGTGGTTTCTCCACTGAGGCCGGCATTCACCACATCATATCCCAAACTCAATGAATCTATTCTTTCTTGCAATAGGCTAGGCCATGCGGTCGCTTCATCAACTAAACCGTATCCAGCAGTCAGGCTATTGCCAAAACATAGGATCGTCATTCGATCATCCTGATTAACGTCTTTCACTTCAGAATTAGATTCTACAACATCTTTAGTTTCGGCCTGTTTAGATTGGCAGCTATACATTAGAAAAAGGTATAGATAAATCGTCAAATATTTACCAAAGAGATGCATATATAAATTGTGTCTAACGTTAAGTAATCATTCACACCACGAAATGCAAAGCAACACGAAATATGCGAGAAATACTACAAGTGACTAATCTAAATAAAACATATATAAGTGGAGATCGCGAACTGACAGTTTTAGATAATGCTAATTTCTCAGTCACTGCAGGTGAAAGCGTTTCTATCGTGGGACCATCTGGAAGCGGTAAGACAACCTTATTAGGCTTATGCGCAGGACTCGACTCACCTTCTTCGGGTGAGGTGAGTTTAGATGGCGCCAGAATGAGTGCGCTATCAGAGGACGAGCGAGCCGCGTTGAGAAATAGAATGGTTGGTTTTATTTTTCAAAATTTTCAATTGCTTCCCACATTGACCGCTTTAGAGAATGTCATGATTCCTTTAGAGTTACAGGGTCACAAGAATGCAAAAGCCATAAGTGAGGCACTACTTGAAAGAGTCGGTCTATCTGGGCGCTTCAATCATTTTCCGAGCCAACTATCCGGCGGGGAGCAGCAGCGCGTCTCTATAGCCAGAGCATTCTCTAATAGTCCTGCCATTCTCTTCGCGGACGAGCCTACTGGTAATTTAGATGGAGATACTGGTGCTAACATTGAAGCCTTGCTCTTCGAGATGAATCAAGAAAAAGGAACCACACTTGTCATCGTTACACATGATCTTGATCTCGCCAATAAGACAGATAGAATTATTAGACTTAAAGGTGGTCGTATCGTATCTGATATTAACTCTAAAAGTGCAGCCAGTATATGACCCGCTTCTCCTTTCTGCTCAAGACTGCCATCAGAGATAGTCGCAAAGATAGGGCGAAGCTATTCATGTTTATGTCCTCTATCATTTTGGGAATCTCTGCCCTAGTGGCTATTAATTCTTTTAATTATAATCTGGTCAAAGACATTGACAATCAGGCTGCAACCCTCCTTGGTGCAGATATAGCTATTACGGGGAATAGGCAATTATCTGACACTCAGCAAGCCATCGTTGATTCGCTTGATATTGAAGCTGAAGCTACAGAGACTGAACTCTTCTCGATGTCATATGTGCCAAAGACAGATGCCTCACACTTTGTTCGCCTCAAAGCACTGGAGGGCCAATTCCCTTTCTACGGAGTTTTAAAGACAGAGCCTGCTTCAGCTTACCATTCATTTCAAAACGCAAAAGAGGCGCTGGTCGATTATAGCCTGATGGCCGAACATGGCCTTGTGATCGGTGATAGCATCAAGTTAGGTACTCAGATTTTCATGATTTCTGGAGAGCTTCAGAGTGCATTTGGGAGCATTGGCATTTCTTCGAGCTTTGCACCTACGGTTTATATAGCTAAGCGGTATCTGGACTCCACCGATCTAGTGCAGCCAGGTAGCATCGTCGATTACGCTTACTACTATAAACTAAATGATGATGTAGATGCGGATGCGTGGAAGGAAAAATATAACAAAAATTTCAGAGACGAAAGTCTTAGAATACAGACGATTGAAGGCCAAAAAGAGAATTTAGATGAGGCATTCTCTTCTCTCAATAATTTTTTAAATTTAATTGCCTTAGTCTCGCTATTACTGGGGTGTATTGGTGTGGCCAGTAGCGTTCTGATATATATAAAGAAGAAGATACCCTCAATTGCTATATTACGATGCTTAGGTATGAAGGGCAATCATGCATTTATCATTTTTCTCATACAGATCACCGCTTTAGGAATTGCCAGCGTCATTATTGGAGCCATTTTAGGAGCAGTCATTCAGAAAAGCCTTCCCATACTTCTTCAAGATTTCCTACCCTATCAGGTAGATATGTCCATTTCATGGAGAGCCGTCATGGAAGGCATAGTAGCTGGTTCAATCATAACACTTCTTTTCTCAATAGCTCCTCTTGTCGGTATCAGGAAGATCAGTCCTCTTCGGACTCTCAGGTCTTCATTTGAAGAAGATGCTGCCCCTATCGACCCGCTGCAGATCAGCATCTACGTTACCATTGCTTTAAGCTTGATATTATTCTTGTTTCAACTCACTAAAGATTTGAAGACTGCCTTAATATTTGGAGCTGGATTGCTGCTATCATATGTTATACTATTTCTCATCTCAAAGCTCGTGATCTGGGCGTCTAAACATTTTATTCCAAGACAGTGGAATTTTGTCTTTAGGCAGGGCTTGTCCAATCTGTATCGCCCAAATAATCAGACGCTCACCCTCCTTATTTCAATTGGTTTAGGGAGTGCTATACTTACCACGTTGTTTGTAATTCAGGGCCTTTTACTTAGTAATGTTAGTTCGATGGATTCTGGTAATCAGCCCAACATGATCTTATATGGCATAGAACGCCATCAAACTGAAGAGGTGAAATCAATAAGTGCCCAGTACGATCTCCCAATTATTCAGGATGTTCCGATTGTGACCATGCGCTTAGCGGCATGGAAAGGAAAGACCAGAAATGAATGGCTTGCTGATACTACGAGAAAGTCCAGCAGGTGGGCGATTAACAGAGAGGCAAGGGTGACCTATAGGAACTATTTAGAATCTGACGAAGAGCTGATCGCAGGTAGGTTTGTGGGTGAGGTCGCTTCGGGTGATTCTGTTTTTATTTCTTTAGACCAAGGCTATGCCGAGTCTCTGGATGTAGCTCTCAATGATGAATTGGTGTGGAATGTTCAGGGCACCTTAATCAAAACTTATGTCAGCAGTTTCAGAGATATCGAATTCAGGTCTATGCGGACTCGCTTTTTTATTTTGTTTCCCAATGGGGTGTTGGAAAATGCGCCGCAATTCAATGTGATCGTCACTAAGTCACCTGATCCTGCAGTCACAGCATCGTACCGAAGCGCGGTAGTTAAAGCCCTACCTAATGTGTCAGTGGTAGATCTGAGTATGATTCTCTCTACCCTCAATGATATTTTGAGTAAGGTGTCTTATGTCATAAAATTCATGGCAGCATTTAGTATTTTGACTGGATTAATCGTGTTGATTAGTTCGTTGATGCTGAGTAAGTTTCAGAGGGTCAAGGAAAGCGTTCTACTTAGAACTTTGGGGGCAAGCAAGAATCAGATTCTTAAGATTAATGCGACCGAATATGGATTACTTGGGGGATTATCAGCTCTAACTGGCATTATGATTTCTATCGTAGCTGCCTATCTTTTGTCTAAGTTTCAATTCGAACTTGACTTTGATCTTAACTGGCTACCAATAATAGCCATCTTTCTTTTGGTAACTCTGATTACAGTGATTATTGGACTCTTAAATAGTAGAGAAGTTATTATCAAGACTCCTTTAGAGGTCCTGAGAAATGAAGTTTGATTGACTTTACAAATAGGTCAAATCAGAATTTATTCGTGAAGCTGAGGCTGAATACCTAATATCCACGTCTTGCATGCGGATATAGATATCAACAAGATTTATCATTCGGGAGCTACCAAAGTCGAAGTTATAAATTCAATTAGTCCTACACGATAAAGTTGAATTTGGCACATCTGAATTAAATTTAGTTATGCCGTGGGTGTAATATTTTGGTGGCCCAAGAAGAAGTACTGGGAAAGTAGTAGAGCAAGGCATCGGTAGGCGAGATTTTTGGTAAAAATTATGACAACCAACTTTTATAGGGACCCCAATTTTCATTGAG
>ENA-ORXC01002306-ORXC01002306.1-marine-metagenome-genome-assembly--contig:-NODE-2306-length-10508-cov-3.038251_pt1 | contig 10508 bp, 8 predicted proteins | sample MGYA00237865_ERZ511478 | MGnify/ENA metagenome assembly ERZ511478 | reverse complement strand
CTAGAAGCAGCATTAGCAACAGGGCTGGTAGCATTATTGCAAATTCGCCGTAAAAAAACCTTACAAGCGGTCAATGGTAAAGTAAAACTCTATGAGGAAGCGCAGCAGATAGTCAGCTTGGCCAAAGCTCATGACGTTGCAGTTGTAATGAACGATGATGTTGCACTTGCCAAAAAACTTGGCATCGGGGTGCATTTAGGTCAACAAGATGGCGCTATCGATGATGCCAAACGTTATCTTGCAGCCGAACAAGTTATTGGGCGAACTTGTCACGGCGATGTAGCGCTGGTCAAACAGGCAAAAGAAGACGGCGCAAGCTATGCGGCGATGGGCGCAGTTTTTGCTTCAAATACCAAACCTAATGCCCATGTGATATCTCGCCAGCAGCTCATCGAAGGTTGTCAACAGGGGATTGATATCTGCGTGATAGGGGGGTTGACGGCGGAAAATATAACCGAGCTGGCGGGTTTGCCAATTACCTATGTGGCGGTCGTTGGCGATATTATGGATTTGCCTGTAGAGAAAATTGCCGCGCGTTGTCAGCAATGGCAGCAGGCGCTTAGCAGATGGCAAACGCCTGCTTGATTAGAAAGTTATATCAATTCTTTAATCTTTAAAGCTAACATTTATTTCAAGTAACATTATTTTAAGTGACATTTATTTAAAATAGCCATTAAAAATTATTCTGCATGTTCCATACACAACGTGGCATATGGCAGCGCTTTCAAGCGTTGCTCTTCAATTTGTTTGCCGCACACTTCACATTCACCGTAGGTACCGTTTTCAATACGGCTTAGCGCGTTTTCGACGTAGATAAGGCTTTGACGTGCTTCATCCATCAAGCTTGCGCGCATGTCGTTTTGACGGTATGAGATGGCCTGATCTTCCCAATGTTCATTGAGGTCGTCTTGCGGGTTTTGAATATGGTCTTCGATTTTATCAATGCGAGTTTCATATTCTTCCTTTAGGTTTAGCAGGTCTTGTTTGGCAGTTTCAATATCAATACTCATAATTTTCTCCTAAGAAATTGTTTTTATTGTTAGGTTTATTATTCATTATCATCATAGGTTTTATAATAAGCTGCTTTCTTATAATGAGCGGTGCTTATCATAAACACTCTTTTATCATAAACAGCCTAATGATGAAGTACCACCACGAAATGTTACTGTTTTTAGTACATGTGATTACTATTGAAATTTGGCATTTATATGAATTGATAATCTATAGCGCAAAATTTATCACAGTTCTTTATAAGAGAAGACTAAAAACTGCTAGAATACACCGCTGAAATTCTTGCTTGGACAGTTCTATAACACCAAGTGCGAGAATGACCCATAATATACGTCTTAAAATGACTATTTCGTGAAAACGTTTTGCAGTTAGCAAACAGCCATATTGTAGATTAACCATAGATGATGCATAGGAGCAGGTAATGAATTTTTTGCGTATGAGTGAGCTGAGCTTAGCGGATAAGGTGGTATTGATTCGTGAAGACTTAAATGTGCCTATCAAAGATGGCAAAGTCGCAAGCGATGCGCGCCTGCAAGCCAGTTTGCCTACCATCAAAATGGCGTTAGAAAAAGGCGCGGCGGTGATTGTTTGCTCACACCTTGGTCGTCCGACAGAAGGCAGTCCTGAGGCCATCTATTCGCTTGCGCCAGTTGCTGATTATTTAAGCGATAAGCTAGCTGCGCCAGTCAGCTTAAATAAAGACTATCTAACGGCAGGCGTGGCAATCAAGGCAGGCGAAGTCGTGCTGTTAGAAAACGTGCGCTTTAATAACGGCGAGAAGAAAAACGACACAGCGTTGGCGCAAAAATATGCGGATTTGTGCGATGTCTTTGTCATGGACGCTTTTGGCACGGCGCACCGCGCGCAAGCGTCAACCGAAGGCGTGACCCAAGCGATGCATCAAGCGGGCAAAGTCGCTTGCGCTGGACCTTTATTGGCCGCTGAGCTTGATGCCTTAAGTATTGCGCTTGAAACGCCAGCCCAACCGATGCTGGCAATCGTTGGTGGCTCAAAAGTCTCGACCAAGCTTGAAGTACTGCATAGCTTAGCTGAAGTCTGCTCGCAAATTATCGTTGGCGGCGGTATTGCCAATACTTTTTTGGCAGCGCAAGGTCATAGCGTTGGAGCATCATTATATGAGGCGGAACTGGTCGATACCGCTCGTGATATTATGAGTAAGACTGAGATTTTATTGCCAGAGTATGTGGTCGTGGCCGATAAAAATGAGATTGATTTTGCGGACTTTACCGGCTCATTACAGAAAGCTACCGCTACTATTAAGTCGGTCGATGCCATTGGCGATAATGACATGATTTTAGACATCGCGCCAGAGAGCGCCAAGCAATTAGCGGCTGCTATCATTAAGGCAAAAACCATTTTATGGAATGGTCCGGTCGGCGTATTTGAAGTCGATGCTTTTGGTCAAGGTACACAAATCGTGGCAAACGCGGTTAAAGACAGCCAAGGGTTTTCGATTGCAGGCGGCGGTGACACGTTAGCGGCAATTGATAAATATCAAGTGGCTGATGGGGTTAGCTATATGTCAACGGGCGGCGGCGCTTTTTTGGAATTTGTAGAAGGTAAAGTGTTGCCAGCAGTCGCTGCTTTACAAATCGGCGAGTAATCGTTCTATCGTCATTTATCAATTAAGTAACATTAGACGTACAACTTATTATGAGCATCTGGGGTAGGCTATAAAAATAATAAAGTGACCACCGTGTTTGATTTTATTGTTGTTTGGCCTGTCTGTATGAGAGCTGCAGGATAAAGGTGAGCGTGAAAGGTCACAGCTTATTATTAAGTAGTAATTATTTGTTTCCATACTGAAAATTATGATTGCATGCCCAATTTGTACTCTATAAAATAGCGAAAATCATGTATTTGGCATGCTTTATTTACGAGAGGTTTATTATGTTAAAACGTCATTTGTTACTTGCTAGTGTCCTTGCTGGTACCTTTGCAATTACTGCATGTAGCCAAGAAACACAAGATAAAACGGAAGCTGCTGCTGAGTCTGCTGGTGATGACGCTGCTGCTAACACAGAAGTTGCTATTGCTGAAACCGAAGCCGCTGCTGCTGACGCTGAAGTTGCTGCCCAAAACGCCGGCGCAGAAGTTGCTGAAGGCGCTGAAACAGCTGGTGCTGCTGCGACTGACGCGATAGAAAATACTGGTGAAGCAGTTGTAGTGGGCGCAAATGAAGCCGTTTCTGCTACTGCTGGCGTGGTTGCTGATGGTGCCTCTGCTGTTGAAGAGAAAGCCAGTGAAAACGCAGTAGAAGCAGAACAACAGTACTAATTGATTGCTAATCAGTTATGATTCATTCAAGTTATTTGATTTTAATAATCGACTTGCATGCATAGCGCTATAATCAATAGCGGTCTTATAAGCCTCGAAATACTAAAAAGCTTTGGTGATGACCAAGGCTTTTTGCGTTTTATGCATTGCTAAAAGTAAAGTATGCAATAGCATCATTCATCAATTAAACCAAAGCTGTAACCTCAATACAGTCGGTATGCTCAATAAAACCGCAATCTTAATCGAGCTTAATAATGTGAGCCTAATAAATAGTCGCTCAACCGCTACGAAGCGTGGGCAAAATTTGCTATAATCTGCGCGTGATAATTGCTAGTAAAAATCCTGCATTTTCCCAACTGTTCTATAGTGCTGCTTGTCGATTTACCTACCTTGCAGCGAGGATAGAACACTTGTAATCACCAAATCGTTACAAGTATTTATTTTAAAATCTAATCAGAGAGCGTTTTATGGCCTTAATATCTTTACGTCAACTTTTGGATCATGCCGCTGAGCACAGCTATGGTGTCCCTGCCTTTAACGTCAATAACTTAGAGCAGATGCGTGCCATCATGATGGCGGCCGACGCTTGTGATTCACCTGTCATCGTGCAAGCCAGTGCTGGCGCGCGTAGTTATGCAGGGTCAGCATTTTTACGTCATCTGATTATTGCTGCGATTGAAGAATGGCCGCATATTCCGGTGGTGATGCATCAAGACCATGGCATGTCACCTGCTATTTGCCAGCGCTCAATTCAGCTTGGTTTCTCATCGGTGATGATGGACGGCTCTCTCGGTGAAGACGGTAAAACGCCAATGGATTATGATTATAATGCCAGCGTGACCCGCGAAGTGGTCAAGATGGCCCACGCGTGCGGCGTTTCTGTCGAAGGTGAAATTGGTTGCTTAGGTAGTCTTGAGACTGGCATGGCAGGCGAAGAAGACGGCTCAGGTGCAGAAGGCGTATTGGATCACGAGCAGCTATTGACCAGCGCTGATGAAGCCGAGCAGTTTGTCAAAGACACCAATGTCGATGCGCTAGCGATTGCTATTGGCACCAGTCATGGCGCGTATAAATTTACCCGTCCACCGACAGGCGACATCTTATCGATTGAGCGCGTCAAAGAGATTCATGCGCGTATCCCGCATACCCATTTGGTCATGCATGGTTCGTCGTCAGTGCCGCAAGAATGGCTCAAAGTCATCAATGAAAATGGCGGCGATATCGGGGAAACCTATGGTGTACCGGTTGAACAAATCGTTGAAGCGATTAAGCACGGCGTCCGCAAAGTCAATATCGATACCGATTTACGTTTGGCATCAACGGGCGCTATCCGTAAATTCTTGGCAGAAAATCCAAGCGAATTTGATCCACGTAAATATTTCAAAGCCTCTATGGTTGCGATGTCAGATATCTGTACCAATCGTTTTGAAGCCTTTGGCTCAGCGGGTCAGGCGCATAAAATTCGTCCTATCAGCCTTGAAGGTATGGTCGATTTTTATAAATAAGCGTGGTTAGCAAAGCATGCTCATTGAGCCATAACAGCCGCTTATTTTTAGCGCAAATGCTATAAGCAGTTTTTATATTAAATCTTATAAAAGGTGGTGGATTAATGATTGGATTGATTACGGGGCAGGTGCAATATTTGATGGCGCCGACTGCCTGTGTCATGACTGCCTCTGGCGTAGGCTACGATATAGAGCTGCCGCTGCCGTCATTTTGCCAGTTGCGTCTTAATGAGCAGGCGAGCATTTGGACGCATTTTCACGTGCGTGAAGATGCGCAGCTGCTTTTTGGTTTTATCGATCGTAAAGAGCGCGATGTTTTTCGCCAATTGATTAAAATCAATGGCGTTGGGGCAAAAATGGCGTTGGCGATGCTGTCTGCGATGTCAGCGGCTGAGCTAAAAATGCACGTCGAGCAAGAGTCTGAGACGGCATTGACGCGTATTCCCGGTATCGGTAAAAAGACCGCACAGCGTTTATTGATTGAGTTAAAAGATAAGCTGAAAAATATCGAGGTTGATAATAGCAGTTTAGAATTTGCGCTTCAGCCTGCGCCTATGTCTATTGAAGGCAGTATCATCGCTGAGGTCGAGGGCGCGTTGATTAGCTTGGGTTATAAAGAACGAGAAGCGCAGCAAGCTATTAAAGCGGCGAAAAGTAATGGTGATACCTTTGCCGATACGCAAAGCTTGTTAAAAGCCACTCTGCAACAGCTCTCTGGCTTTTAATTATTTAAACTATAAGTAATTATGTTAAATTTTAAACAGATAAGCGACATTGATTGTCGCTTATTTTCGTTTTAGGCTGTGTTTTATTGACTACCTGCTTTATGATGTTTTGCATGACTTATGCGCAGCGTTTGGTTATGCTGTTTATGATTTAGTCTTTTAAAAATAATGATTTTAATAAAATGATAAAACCTATGATGCAAGATCGTTTGATTAATCCGTCAGAAGGGGCAGGTGATGCGCCTGACTCTAATATTCGACCGGCATTATTGGCTGAATATATCGGTCAGCCGGTGGTGCGTGAACAGATGGAAGTGTTTATTGGCGCGGCACGTGGTCGCGACGAGGCATTAGATCATACTTTGATTTTTGGTCCGCCGGGGCTTGGTAAAACCACACTTGCTAATATTATTGCCCGTGAAATGGGTGGCAATCTGCGTTCTACCTCAGGGCCTGTACTTGAGCGTGCTGGTGATTTGGCCGCCATGCTGACCAATTTAGAAGCGGGCGATGTGCTCTTTATCGATGAGATTCATCGTCTAAGTCCGGTCATTGAAGAAATTCTTTATCCAGCAATGGAAGATTTTCAGCTTGATATTATGATTGGCGAAGGTCCAGCGGCACGTTCTATCAAGCTTGATTTACCGCCGTTTACTTTGGTGGCAGCAACCACACGCGCAGGGCTGCTGACTTCGCCATTGCGAGATCGTTTTGGCATCGTGCAGCGCTTAGAGTTTTATAATATCGCTGATCTGACAACGATTGTTAGCCGTGCGGCGCGTTTGATGCGGGTACCGATGAGCGAAGATGGCGCAGTAGAGATTGCGCGCCGTTCGCGCGGTACGCCAAGGATTGCCAATCGGCTATTACGCCGTGTTCGCGATTACGCGCAAGTTAAAGGTGATGGTAGTATCAATGGCGCGATAGCGGGTAGTGCGCTTGATATGCTCGCCGTAGATAGACGCGGGCTTGATCATTTAGATAGACGTTATATCGAAATATTACACGAGCGTTTTGATGGTGGCCCAGCAGGCGTTGAAGCAATAGCAGCAGCGATGGCCGAAGATCGCGGTACGCTTGAGGATGTGATTGAACCATATTTAATACAACAAGGTTATGTGCTGCGTACGGCGCGTGGTCGGGTATTGACACAAATGGCGATTGACCAGATGTTGTAGGATAGTCAGTTCAAAACGCACGAAGCGTGTCTTTAATTGCACGGTGCGGGTATCAATTGTCCTCGCTTGCTTTTTGCTGTGCACGCTAGAGGCTTCAAAAAATTGATATCTGCAGTCACGCATTTACTTCAAAATGAATGAACTATATTAAAACTATAAAAGCGTTTACCTTTAATCACACAATTAAAGGTAAACGCTTTTTCATACTGCAGTTTTTTAAAATTAAGCTTTAGGTAAAGCTTCAGGCCATATCTTCCCTGGATTTAAAATGTTTTTAGGGTCAAGGGCTGACTTAATCGCTTGCATCAGCAATAAAGCATTACCATGCTCTTGCTGCATATATTTTTGCTTACCTTGTCCAATACCGTGCTCGCCGGTACAGGTGCCATCCATCTCAATCGCACGCGAGGCAAGGCGGCTGATAATACCGTCAGCGGTAGCGACTTCTTCAGGGTTATTGGTATCGACCAATAATAAAACATGAAAATTACCATCGCCGACGTGACCGACGATAGGTCCAATCATGCCTGACGCTTTGATATCTTTTGCCGTAGCGCTGACGCATTCTGCTAAGCGTGAAATGGGCACGCAGGCATCAGTCGATAGAGCGCTGGCTTCAGGTCGTAGGGCAGAGCTGGCATGATAGGCGTTATGGCGCGCTTGCCACAGACGTTTGCGCTCAGCTTCATTGGTATCCCAAGCAAAATCTGTACCGCCAAACTCTTCGATGATATTGGTAAAGATTTGCGCTTGCTCGGCGACGCTGGCTTCTGTGCCATGGAATTCTACAAATAGCGTAGGCGTTTCTGTTAAATTCAAATTGGCATATTGGTTACAAGCTTTGATTTGCATCGCGTCAAGCAGCTCGATACGGGCAATTGGCAAGCACATTTGAATAGTCAACATCACCGCCTGACAAGCATCCTCAATCGTTGGAAAATGACAAATACCACTACCAATACACTCGCTAATACCAAATAGTTTAAGCGTAATCTCGGTTACAATGCCAAGTGTCCCCTCAGAGCCTATCATTAAGCGCGTCAAGTCATAACCAGCGGCCGACTTTTTGGCGCGAGTACCTGTGCGCACAATATCACCACTCGCGGTCACCACTTCAAGGGCGAGTACCACATCTTTCATGGAGCCATAACGGACGGCATTGGTGCCTGAAGCACGGGTCGCGACCATACCGCCGATACTGGCATTGGCACCGGGGTCTATTGGAAAAAATAGTCCAGTATCACGTAAATAATGATTGAGCTGCTCGCGCGTGACCCCAGGTTGTACGGTAACGGTCAGGTCTTCATTGTTAACCTGTAATATCGCATCCATGGCATGCATATCGATACATAAACCGCCATAGGGAGCGTTCAATTGGCCCTCTAAAGATGAGCCAATACCAAAGGCAATGACTGGCATCTGATACTGATTGCAAATCTCAACCGCTGCAGCGACTTCGTGTTTATCTTGAACGGTCAATACCGCGTCGGGTGGCTGGTTAGCAAGCCAGGTCATGGTATGACCATGCTGTTCACGTACGGTGGTATTGGTGCTAAGTTGTTTGCCAAAGCGTGTTTGCAAAGCGGCAATAGCGTCACTATGGTCTGATTTAATTAAATCATGAGATTTGGAAGGCGATATAGATGATATGGTCGACATAGGTAAATTCTCCATATAAGACGTATATTTACTGGGTAAACGACATGCTAAATAAGATAAAAAGTTAAGCTCTAATGCATTTTAATTGTCGTTAAAGGGCAATTAAAATGCATTAGAGCTTATTCAAGTGCGATTTTTTGATAGTAATTAACGGATATTTTTTCGTTAAAAATTAATAGTCTAAGCTAAAACCCGCCAAATAACGACGATAATGGCTAATAGATAAAAGATAGGCGCAAACCAACCGACTTGGGTGGCGATAGCAATAAACACCGCAAAACCTGATAGTGCTAACCAATCTCGGCGACGGTCGTTTAACATATCGGCGCGAATTTGCTGGATTTCTCGTAGCTGACTGTCTTGGCGCGAGCCTTGTGAAGCAAGACTTTGCAATCCTTGATCTAGTAGCTTAGGAATATCAGTCGTTGATAATAAAATCTCTGGCAACTGCTGACGCAGATGTTGTAAATTACGCATCGGATCGAGTTGCTCTTTAATCCAGCCACTTAAAATGGGCTTAGCAAGTGACCAAATATCCAGCTCAGGATATAAATCACGACCAAGTCCTTCGACATGCACCAAGGTTTTAAGTAGCAGCATCAATTGCGGCGGGATACTCATATGATGGCGACGGGCGATATCTAAAATATGCATCAACACACCAGCAAAGTCGATATCATTAATGGATTTTTGTAGCATCGGACCGACAGTGCGTTTCATATCACGCATGAGTGCATGCTTATCGGTATTGGGCGGTATCCAGCCAGCTCTACTGACGATATCAACCATCGCCGTAAAGTTATTGTTCATTACCGCCAACAGCATGCGCGCGACGATAAGCTGGTCGTCTTTTGATAGCGTACCCATAATGGCACAATCAAGCCCTATATAGCGTGGCTCATGACCCAAATTGACCGCTGTCATATCTGTCGTGAGTATTTTAACCGGCGGCGTTTCTACAAAGACATTACCCGGATGCATATCGGCATGAAAAAAGTTATCGCGAAATACTTGGGTAAAAAATATCGTTAAGCCTTTTTCTGCTAGTGTCGCACGGTCATAACCAAGCTTATCAAACACCTCAACTTGTGAGATAGGAACGCCTTGAATACGCTCCATGACCATGACGTTTTTGGCAGCGTCATAGACTTCAGGCACATACATCAGTGCTGAACCTAAGAAGTTATTGCGCATCTGCGTGGTATTGTCCGCTTCCAAGGTTAAATCTAATTCATTAAGCATCACTTGGCGATAGTCTTCGACAATATCAACAATGTGAATCGCGCGCGCCGCTTCGATACGCGCCGATGCCCAATTAGCAAGCTCACGCAGTAGCTCAAAGTCTGCCACGATAGTGGTGCGAATATCAGGGCGAACCACTTTCACTACTACCTCACGACCATCGTGCAGAGCCGCCGTATGTACTTGAGCGATAGAGGCTGCTGCTAACGGCTTAACGTCAAAGCGTGCAAATAGCGTAGCGATAGATTGACCCAAACCATGTTTTGGGTCTTGGATTTGGGCAATAGCAACGTCAGAGTCAAAAGGCTTGACCTTGTCTTGTAGCTGCACCAATTGCTCGATAACCTCAGGCGGCACCAAATCGCGGCGCGTCGAGAGCAGTTGTCCCAGTTTTAAAAATAATGTCCCCATGTCCTCAAGCGCGTATTTAATGGCATTAGGCTGATGTCTTTTACCCCAAGCTGCCGGATGCAAGCGAATTAAACGCGCTAACGGTTGTAGCTGCGGCGCTTCTTCGACAGACAGATGGGTATCAATGCGATAAGCGGCGGCAATACGCCAAAGTTCAAGCAAGCGGGCGCGATGGGATAGTAGCATGAGATAGGGTTACTCTAAAAAGTCGAAAATAGGGCAGAGTCTATGCCTATGTGTGATGAACGTTTAGACAGTCATAGACTCTATTTATTATTATCTATGATTGGTTAAACGTGCTTGCTCATCTTTGATAGCGGCAAGCTTGGCTTCTTCACGTTCGATATCCGCACGCAGTTTTAATAACTGCTGCTTTAGATCATTGACTTCGGCGGCTTCCATCGGGTCAGGAGTAACATTACCCGCTACGTCATTGGCCCAGTCGCTGACATCGTTAAAGGCGCGTTTGGCATTATGAC
>ENA-ORXC01002304-ORXC01002304.1-marine-metagenome-genome-assembly--contig:-NODE-2304-length-10508-cov-5.297958_pt1 | contig 10508 bp, 15 predicted proteins | sample MGYA00237865_ERZ511478 | MGnify/ENA metagenome assembly ERZ511478 | reverse complement strand
CCTATGTCTGTCCGGGCAAAGGACATGCGCTGAGCTCGAATATGCTCTCAGAAAGTGTTTCCCATCAGTTCCCCCTCTTTCCCGACCCCATCTTGCTCGACACAGGTGCGTCTGGGGCGCCCCAGCTATCTTTTCTCTTGATACCTTTTTCAGACGGTGTGCACACTTCTGGAAAGGTGGAGCATAGCGCGGCACAATGAGCTAAACAGAAGCGTAAACGGTTGAGCAAGGGCGGAGATATGCCGCGTTTGCCGCATGGCCGAGAGGTACACAGTGAATCGACCTCGATTGCGGTGTTGCAGTACCCGTCGCGCCCGGTTCAGGATTCGCGCAACGACCAAAAGTGGGTTGTTCGCCACCGCCCCATGTTGGCCCTTGAGCGCAGGTGGCTGTGGCCACGTTGCGATCTGGCGAGACAAAGAGGCGCCTTTTCGATAGATGGTGGAATAGAGCTGACATCAGGGACTTCGGCCAATCAGGAGTTGCATTTGGATGTGAGAGCCAACCATGTGCAGCGATTCCTCTAAAAACCCACAAGAGCCGGAACACTGGGCCTTAACTAGACGTGCACACAGGTAGAAATACTTTTTCTGTGGCTGGTAGGGTTGGTCAGAACGCCCAGGGCGTTTGGGAGGCCGTCGTTATGGGCGTCACCAGGGCGTTTTTGGGGCGTCCTGCGCCCCTAACGCCCCGACTCAAACGGGCGTCTGCAAGGCGTCGTGAAGAGCAAGACTGCAGTGGGGTCTCCATGATTCAGCAGGTAGCCGCTGAGCACCTTGGTTGGGGACAGGCACCCAGTCTTGACAGAAAAGAAAACATATGAGTGGACAATATGGGTGCCACTTGGTATTTAATGGGAAAACTGAAGGTGCTACTTGGGGCGTCGAAAGGGCGTTCTGGCTGCGTAATGGGGCGTTTGTAAGTCGTCGTATCCGTCGCGCGCCCCTGGAGCCCCCCGAACAGGGACTTCGTGAGCAACCCTAGTGGCTGGTGTTGGCCGGCCTTCGATTGACACGGCGAAAGAGGACGACACAAGAGAGCCACATATGTGCTGGAGACCACAGCCTTCCGATCTTGCGCAAACGCCAAGCGCATGCACCAGGCTCTGCGGAGGCGCTCTGCTGGCCTCGACCCTCACTGTCACATATCAGTCACGGGCAGCCGTCTTTCACTCTTCCGACTCCGCACCTTCTCCAGCGCCAACACCACAGCGCCCCCGCACATCACGCACCTTCCCGCTCTTTCACTTGGCACGAGGCATCCCTGCCTCCTTCATCTGAGGCCGCCATGAAGCAGGTGCCAAGCTATCTCCAGCTCGTATGTCGTCGGCAGGACCGAGACCGCCAAGAGGCGGGCGCACGGTCGGGTCGGATACTGCTGGTAGCCGCCTTGTCGCAGTCCTATCTGTCACTCGCCTGCAATGTTGTGGACCGGGAGCGCGGCTACGATCCGATGATTCTTGCCCAAGAGGTGGCGGCTGTCGGCCCGCTTTTCAGACGCAAGTACCGCATGTCGCAAGACGTCTTTGCCTCCCTCATGTACCTGATGAGACCTGCTTTACGTCGCCGTGATGAGCACGCACGGCGAAGGCATGAGCGAGGCCTTCCTGATCGGCGGGCCATCTCGAAGAAGACGCAAACGGCAGTCGCTTTGCGCATTTTCGCGGGGTCGTCGTGCTTAGATGTGATTGGTTTCCACGAAATCCAACCTAAGTCGTTTTACGTCATCGTCAAGAGGGTCATTACGGCGGTCAATCGCTTCCTGCGTTTTTCGGCAGACCTGGACGAGGCGGCGGGACAAGAGCGCCTTAGCGCGACCTTGATGGAGGCGCTTTTGGGCAGCCCGCTCGAGCGCTGGGTCTTCGGGGCGCTCTATGGCATCGCCATCCGCATCCGTGGGCCCCCGTCGAGGCTGACGATCACCCCATTGGAGTTTTATGGCAGGAAGGGCTTCTTCATCCTACATGTGCAGGCCGTGTGCGATGGCCGGTGCCGATGTATATTTGTCTCCACCGGGGCACCCGGGTCTATGCACGACAGAACGGTCTGGTCGCGGACGAGCTCTTCAGAGCGGCTTGCAAGCGGGATCACGCTGCTGGGAGACCGGTTCATCATCTTCGACGACGCATACGTCGCCTGAAACCAAATGGTGCCCCCTTGGCCGGGGGCGGACCTGGGCTTCTCCAAGGACTCCTTCAATTTCTTCCTGAGCCAGCTGCGGCAAACTATTGAACGCGCATTCGGCATCCTCAACAGCCGGTGAGGTGTACTGTGGACGGCGCTGTGAATCAACCTTCGGGTCGCGACGCCCTCTCTGACGCCCTAACGAGGCTTCACAACTAGATTATTGACAACAGCACGACCCCCACCTCCCCAGCCCACTTCAATGACGATTCCCCAGAGCCCAGCGTCTACAAGGACGAGCAGGCCGAGGTTATCGGCTCCGTGGCCGAGAGGGGGAGACACAACGTCGTGTGTGCGCGCCGCGTGCAGCTGACTGACATGTTTTACACAGCTGGCTACCAGCCGCCTCCTCAATAAACCTGTAAACTTATAGACGAACACATAACCCACTCCACAGACATACGCGATCAGTACACCTCCAAGCTTGACCAGAGTTGGCACAACACAATGTTTAATAGACGCTGGGAAGACAGCCACCGCTGTAGGTCAGTGTCCATGATCGAAGTCCAAGCCAACTGTCGGCTTCACAGCGGCACCCGACACATGCTATAGTGTGGTGTAGTATCTGTACAGAACCTTTGTTCATAGCTTTCCATATCGCCACAAAAACATACAACCTCCTACGGCCACAGACATTGAAACGAAAGATCAGATCGAAGCCATCGAAAGAAAGGCGCCGCAGCCAAAACGCAACTGCAATAGTTCAGTGGAAGTACGCCAAAGAGGACAATAGATGGCCGGTCGAGGTCACACACCGTGACCAGGCAGGCGGGACTGCCGAGTGGCCCATTCCTAAGCAGCAAAAGGCCGCTGACACGTCCACGGTCGCTACCAACGCGCACTGAGGGACATGCAGGCGCGGCGGGACTCACGGAAGGACACAGCAGGAGAGCACATCACACATGGCTGGGCGGGCGATCAGGCGCGGACGGACGGGCTGGAAGCCGCTCCGGCACGGGCGGTCACGCGCTTGGCGCACACCGGAAGTGACGACGGCGAGGGGAGGAAGGTATCCTGGGCGGGGCAAGCAAGGGTTTTCGCACAGAGATCCAAGCACAGGCAATGGCATCCATGGACGCGGCCCACAGCCGGTGGTGCCACAGCCGGAGTGGCCACACGCAGGGATGGGCCGATGGCTGGGCGCGGCACTGTGGCGGATCGCAAGGCGTGATTGGGGTTGACACATGTGGGTCGCCTTCAGGAGTTTGTTCGCCTTTGACTTACTTTCCGCTAGATGTATTGCGTCGAGGATCATGGATACTTGCGATAGGTGATCAACAACACACAAAGGAAAAAAGACGCTTTTTACTGCCAGACCAACGCTACTACGTGATTGCCTCGCCGACCTCTCTACCACCACCCCTCCCTCGCTGCACCCCGCCGTTATCTCTGCACTTAGAGTCCTACCCTCTGCCGGTCGGTGTTCCCACCATCGGCCAGCCTTCCCCCCCGCATGCAGACCAGAAAGCATGAAGGAGCAACCTTCGAGTCTACCATAGCTCTCCGACACGCACCATCCAAGCTGCAGCCAACATACCCACCCATCTCACAGAGCCAAAAGGTCTCCCCCCCTTCCCCCCACCTCCTCCCCCCTCCCTCGCACGTACACACGTCCCAGGGCTTCCTCGGAACAGGCTGAGTTCCACGCGTCTTCGTGGCTTTTTTGAGCAAATCAGAAGTGCCGATGCGTACCGCGTTCGGCGGACGGGCAAAATAGTGCGCAGTGGAGAACGGCCCTGAGACTGTCCAATCCAGTGGATCATGTGCATTCTCTGACACTGTTCAATCCAGTGGGCTGAGACCCTGCACTTCTATTGCTTCTTATGATGGTAGCGCATCTTTGGTTGCCAAAAGAAAGGACTGCATACCTCCTACAGCACCATTCTCCTATCTCTTTTCACTTTGGTGGGAGATGGAATGGTCTGGTCACCTCCACGTTATCCGTTTCCATCTGGTCCAAGAAAAAGTAGCGTACTGCACGTTCGGAACGAACTCGATAAAAGCGCCACTTTTTCAGAGAGAATTGTTTCTAGTGCTCTGAGTGGTCCTGGGAACGGAAACATGAGTCGCTAAGTGTACAAACGCCTCCTTCCTGCTCTTATTTCCCTTCCGAGTTCAAAGCAGCCAGTGAAGCCGCTGACTCCACGCGCTGCCCTATCTATCTGCTGACCATGTTTCTGTGTGCGTTGGATTTCGTACATCCCATGCACTCAATAGAAGCATAAAGTCCACCTCAGGACCGTCGTAGGACGCCCACGGCGTTCGGTGCTCTGGCAGCCAACCCAGCCACCCCAGTAGCGTGCGCATGAGTCGCTTGTGGCTGCGGCATGCTACCGACGGGCTCTAGGTCATCTCTGATAGTCCAGTGAGATCTAGGCGCACACGTGGTCGTGGGCCATGACAAATTGCGGAAAGATGAATCGCCGACGTTCTCTGGCACCTACGGGAAAAGGAGGATACCAGCGGCCCATTTAGTCTGCCACAGTACTGTGCTATGGCATTCTAGACGCACACTCCTACACACGTGGCTCAGAAAGCATCGCAACATCGGGTACGAGCTGAAAATAGATGACGCATACCCCCCCCCGTGCAGGTCCACCAGTCACCCCGCCAGCACCCTACGGCCGCAGACTGCCCACCCCAACCTTCGCACCCAAAGGAGACCACTGATGGCCTGTATTCCTGCCAAATTCCCACGTTTCGGGATCGCCACCGCCGACCGTCGACGCGCGCAGCTTACAGCAGCGGAGCGGGTGACCAGCGGCGGCGGCGGTTCCAGGAGGGAGAGCGGTCTCCAGGGGCAGGAGAAGCGGCCAATTTCAGGAACGGAGAAAGAAGCCGGGGAGGTGGAAGAGGGCGGGGGACGCGGCCAGCGGCTGGCGCGGCGGCCAACAGCGGGGGTGGCTGGCGGCGGTGAGGACGGCCACGAAGGCTGCGGGAGAGAGTGAGGGCGGTGTCAGCAGGGAGGGTGGTGGCCACGGGTGGATTCGGCACCAGCGGTAGGTGCCGCGGCCAGGGGCGGCGGCGGCGAGCGGCGGCGGCGGTGGCGGGGGGCGGCGGGGGCGGCGGCAGCAGACCACCAACCTATCACAAGCCCCCGCCACCCCCCTCCCGCCACCGACGGCCGGCTCTCCTGCCGACAGCTCAAGCGTCCGGGTCGCCGCCGCCGACCGTCGGCGGGGGAGGTGGCCAGCGGCGGCGGCGGCGGACAGGCGTAAAGCGCCGTAACGAGCACCGGCAACGAGGACCGTCGTGGCTAGCACCTGCCACCCGCGACCGGCCCGGGATCGAGATTCCCTGGGGATCGAGTTTCGTAGGCGCGCGATCCGGTCGAGCTACTCCCCTCGACCCGAGCTGGTCGAGAGCCGATCGGTACCGATACATTCATATTCTTGATCGCGCTCTACGGGGGTTTCCAGGGCATATTTTACTTCCACATTCGGCCTTGCAGAATGATGGCTTCTGTTGGCAACCCTACAATTACTCCCCTTGCACTCTTCATTGTCTTCCCCCATCCAGGACCTATTCAACCGTACTACAATCTTGTGTCTCTGAACCGATCGTCGGATGGGCGTCGGACCTCCTAGCATCAGTGCAATCGGCGATCGGTCCTTCAGTAACCTGCAACCGTCCGATGACCAATGTATTTAACTCCAGCCACACATGGACCACTGCAGGTGGGAGCGTCCGTTGAATGCTGCCCTCCTCGGTCGATTGCCCAGGTTATCCAGAGTACAGCCATCACCGTTTGATAGGTACCCATTTCTTGAAAACTGACTTGACAAATGACAATACTCCGCTACGCGGCTCGGACCGTGTGGACCGCACAACGCATCTCTCAGTACATGCCGCCATGCAAGGCCGGGCCAAACTGGTCCGCGGTCATTTGTCGTGAGACACTCCGTGTGAAGAAAGATACTCCAAAGGCCTCCTCTCTGCATCCAACGCCCTTCTCTGCGCTCTTGAGCGACCCCTGACAGCCCCCTGCAGACCGCATCTCCCAACTCTCGGCAATGGCTGCGTCTTTCTAGATGCTGCAGCGTTCTGTATCCCTTCACGTCACCACTGATATGATATCCCTCCGACAAGTACCTGCCTGCGCCACCGTCTCCGGCCACGCTCACCGGCCCCCATACACCATCACTTACCGGCAGAGGCCCCTTACTGCCCCCTGCCGCGCTCCTCCCGATTGTACGTACGAGAGTTGGCGCTCATAGCTCTACGGGCCGGGTGCCCCACGAATGGCAACCGCTGCGGTTTCCTCAGCAGCCGGGAACAAAGGGGGGTCTTACGAGCCCTCTGAGCACTGGGGCAGTTGCGGTGGTGCGGCCTGTTGGTCGTCGACATTGCGTTTTCTTCTCTGAGCTATTCATGGCGGCTGGTGCGCGGTGGGTCCGGACACGCAGGCCTTGACGTGAGACACAGGGGCCACGATAAATCACGGGTTTCGCGGCGAATAGAGAGGGTCGCGCGTGCATGGGAATCACGTGGAGGCGCGTGGGGCGTCGGGGGTGGTGGCAATGCGTGGGGGGCGTAGGGATACGGGGGGGATGCTTTAGCCTTCGTCGTGTCAAGGAAGGCATTGCAAGGACGTTCCTCACAAAGAGTTCCTGGTCAGTCGCTTCGCGTATGAAAGCGTGTGGTTCACCAATAGGGGTGCAAATGCACAAGAAACATGCCCGGTAAATGAAAAATAGCAAGAGCACTCTTTCAAAGATGCACAACAAAACGACCACGCACGTTCTCTTCTTGGGAGCCGGATAGTCCAGATTGGCCAGCTTGAAAACAGCGACCGCCCCTTCCCTGCCCTTATAATTGGTCTTGAGAAACGACACGACCTGGTCGACCCCCAGCGCGGCGCCTCTCTTGGCGTACTCTCGCTGGAATGCCCGGTACATGGGCGACCGTGCCGAGTAGAGCGTGCCAAGGTGTCGTCGATCCACCGTGTTCGGGATGCCTGAACGCTACCGCTCACAGAGTATGGACTTAGCCTCCCTGATGGACGCCCTCCGGTTGGCCACGCCTCTCCATGTAAATCCCTCGTCGTATTCGGTCAACGTCGTCTTCCACCCCAGGTCCAACACCAGCGGCAGCAGCGGTACGTACTGGCAATTGCCTGAGAAGATGGGAGCCCCTTCCAGCTTGTGTTGCATTTACAGCTGCCGCACGTTCTCTCGGTCCTGCGCGAGCCGCGATAAAATAGCAAGCGGTGGAGGTGCCAGAGCGCGGCGAGAAACTGCACGTGGCGGTGCACAACCGCAGCGGTGGGAGACAGACACAAATGGCCAGCAGCAGGGACCACAGCCGACCCATCCGCCCGAAACGAAGTGCCAGGATGGATGTGCACCGCGAAAATCGCTTCCGACACGAAGCCACCATCTCGCTCCCCGCAACCCACGCACTAGCAATGAAGCACGCGTCCCCCCTCCCGTTCACATCCCTTTCGGCTTCCCCCCCTACGTCCAGCGGGCCGGCGATAGCCTCTACGCGGCTGCCACGGACTGCCAAATAGCTGACTGCCGCACCCAATGACCCTCCAGTCAAACCACGCAAATGGGCTACTTCCACAGGCAGGCGCCGCTTCTTTGCGGCGCTAGAGCCTAGCAGATCCTTCATGGCCGAAAACCCTCCGTCGCTGAGGGCCTTCAGCTCTTCCACAGCGTCGTCCATCTGGACGCTGAGGCGCCGCTCCTTTTCCACGACGCATGATGAGCTGGCGGATGTCAGAGTCTCTACCTCCACCTTGACGGCGTGCGATAGCTGTGGCAGTACCTGTAAGACAGCCGCCTACGCGGCGACGCCGCCATCGCCCGAGATCTCGGACATCGTCCTGCAAAAGTTGCGGAAATGGTCGTTGTTGAGCAGCGGGTGTCGGAGGATCTCGGCGTCGGGGAGCAGGCTGGTGGCAACGACGCGCGCCGCCCAGGTCTGCAAAAAAACCGCACGCTCCATGCGGATCAGAGAGAAGAAATCGAGCAGGGCCTGGTCCTGGAAACAGTAGTCCCGTGCTACACTCTCGGTGTACTTGCCCTCGTCTTCGGTGACCCACGGGCAGATGGTGCGCTGTAGCGCATCTGGCACCTCGACAGACAGGATCGGCGTCACGGGTGACGCGCAGTCGGCAGACCTACCGGACAGCGCCGTCATCATCGGGGCTTTCGGTATCAGCCCGCTTTACTCGTCGTTGACAGCCCCAAGGTTCCACATCCCGTGACAGAGGTTGTCCGCCACGGGAACGCCCGACTCGTTACCCTTCTGCGCGGCCGACTTGCGGAACTGCGCCGTGACGTAGTCCGCACCGACTAAGAAGAGGAGGTGCCCTGCATACAGCTCTGCCTCGACCCCTCTCCACATGGGGCTGCTGGTGAGGTGCACCATGGGCGCACCGACCAGATCCTCTTCGGCCGCAGGCGGCCGCCACATAGCGCTTTACCCAGCAGAGGGCTGGGGGGCACCGGAAGCACCACCGACAACCGCCGCAGTCGGAGACACAATCGTCCCGCGAGGCTGCCGTGCCGCCTCATCCGAGGGAGGAGTGGCGCCACCAGCTGCATCGTCACCTGTCGGGCGTCAAACCCTCTCGGGTGGCAGGGCGGATGAGCCCGCTGCTACTTGGTGTCTGAGGCCTGGCGCCGCCGCCGCGCCAGGTTGAAAAGGGTTTTCGTCTGCAGTTCCAGTTGCCTGTCCGCCACCGTCTCCATGAAAACGAGTAGCCAGCCCCGTCGCAGAAATGGCTGTCATCACCCCCACGGGGGCGTCACCACCGACGCATCCCGCGGGCACCTCCACTGCTGAAAAACCGGCGACCGCGTTGGCAGCGGCAGCCGCTCCAGCATCAGCCCATGCCAGAGAGGGAAAGACCGCCCCAAGACCACTATGCCGCCGCGGAAAGTTTGCACGACGGCGTTTTCGCGGATAGTCGCTGCGACGAGGGCTCGCGGGTGAAGTTGCGGGCGGGTACAGTGGTGAGCGTGCTGCATCTGCGGCCGCGGTCGCAGCCGCAGCCCCTCGGAGGCGGCGACTGGAGCGGCATCACGTGACTATAGGGCGCTGGGTCGGGCGCTTGCGCCGAGAGGAATCTTGTATTTCGAGCCGGCTTGGCATTCGCTGTTCTCATTCTGATGGAGGAGTGGGAGGGCGGGGGGGGAGGTTGGGGAGGTGAAATACCCGACAGGCACAGACAGCGGAGAAAAGTTCCGTGCGCACACGTGACAAAACAGGCAATGCAGCATGATGCGTGGAAATGAGCATGCCACGGCACACGGAGTGCGTCACCTCACGAGTGCAACGAGGCAGCGGAGGTTTCATGCTTTAGTCAGACGTGATGAGCAGCGTGGACATAGGAGGAACTGACGCCGCTGCAACCCGCTATCACAAAGCATGGAAGCGGCAAGAACCGCGCTGCACGTACGTGTGCGGTGTAGGCTGGTACTTCACGCCCCTAAACCCGGGGCGTGTGAGCGTTTCACGCTCGATCACGCCCGATCACGCCCTAATCACGCCCTTTTCGGGGCGTGAACACACAAGGTGGCACCCATTGTCCATCGAATCTAATTTTTCTGTGATTACGTGGCACTCCTTTTGTATGGGCGGCGATCATTTTGACGTGCTCTAGGGCTGCATTGAACGATTCTATCACAGACCGAAGGTTGCCTTGGCATCCTTCAAAGACCACTCTGTGTCAAACAGGAAAAAGAGGAGGACGCATCCCCCATCGTGGGTGGCCAACGTGTGGATGGTCTTGACCGTACGTCACTGGGAGGGCGGCGGCTGCCACTGAAAGTCCAGCAACGGTGGCCGAAGCTGCCGCTAACCTACGAGAAGCGGACGTAGATACGACCACGGGCACGTCTGCGGAGGCCATGGCCATAGACGCCGCCACCGTCGGCATTGCAGCCGCCGCCGTAGCGGCGGCCATATTGGACACGGCCATCACAATACAGCCATTCATGGTCGCCAGCGCGGCCTGGATGGCGCCACGCCACCCTCCCTAGTGGTGGCCGTTGCGGGCAAAGAGCGAGGCGGTGGCGGTTCCCGCTGCTGACCGCGTGAACTCCTGCGGCTGCGCTCGTGTCGGGACCACGGGTTTAGGGGTGAAGCTCCAGTCGAGCCATTTGCAAGCCTCCGCCCTGAGTTCCGGCGCTGCGGGTGCCACGGCGGTCACTGGCGCCGCAAAGTGCTGCAATGGGGCAGCATCGGTAGCATCGGTTGCGGATGCTTGTACACAGACCACTCGATGTACAGTGACTGCCCGCGCCGCTGCCGCCGGCGGGGCGGCGGGCTTGACAGGTGCCGCGGGCCCAGCCTTATTGGCAGGCTGTGCAG
>ENA-ORXC01002303-ORXC01002303.1-marine-metagenome-genome-assembly--contig:-NODE-2303-length-10508-cov-6.387786_pt1 | contig 10508 bp, 14 predicted proteins | sample MGYA00237865_ERZ511478 | MGnify/ENA metagenome assembly ERZ511478 | reverse complement strand
GGCGCATGGGGCGGCAGGGGGCGGCGGAGGTGGTGGGGGTGGCGCTGTGGACGACGAGGGGGGACGGGCTGACAGTGAAGAGGAGGGTGGAGAGTACGAAGAGGACGACGCCCCTGGCTCAGACTTGGAACCTGACCAAGTGGACGCGTTCGTCAACGAGTTGCTTGCATAAAGAATAATATTTTTCATTACGGCTCGTCCAGGAAACACGGACGCTCGTCTGAGCAACACTGGCGCACCCGCGTGGCAAAGTGGGGTGCAAGGAGGTGGGTTGAGGACGAAGACTCGAGGTCTCGACAATTTGAGAAGATTTCTGTTCTGATTGGTCAACTGGCTGCATGTCGTGCCTCCTTCTTGGGGCTGAGAACGAGCGTTGACATGTTGCAGCACGTTTCTGTCGTTGCCTTCGTTCGGAGTTTCATGAAATGAAATTGTCGCATCTCTAACCCGCAGTCGCCGCGATTGGATGCTCTGCATCGTCGTCGGCCACGTTCATACGCTGCATAGAGAAGCAATCTTCGACACAGCACAAAGAGCATGCGGCCCCGCACAAGCAGGAACAGGCTACAACAGTCCACGGCGACGTGTTTATTCCCTACAAAGCAGAGAAGAAGGCAGACAATCCGGAACACACAGAGGCCAGGAACAGCCGTGATCTGCAACGGTGGCTACGGCGGCGTCACGGTGGTGCGGGACGGGTGGGGGGGTGCGGGGGGGGTGGCGGAGCGTGGTCTCGAGGTCGTCCGGATCGTCGACGCCGGCGTCCAGTCGAGATGTGAATTCGGTTCGTCACAACTTTCAACAAGCAGTTTCGAGCAACTGACAACGGGCCTGTGATCTCGACCGTCGGGCCACCATTCAGGGACCAGAATACGATCAAATCATGCTGCACTTCCTGATTAATTCGCAATGGACTTTCCATGATCCCGAAATGGCATGGAAGCGGAGATCTGCTGGTTTATGTCCGCCTCGCACTGGGCAGGCGGCCGAGTGGGCCAGCGGGCCCTCCTTTGCTCTCTGAGCATCCGAACGGGACATGTGATTCTTGGCACGCCCCCCACTGGTGGAACAGCCGAATTCATAGATGGGCCTGGGTGTACGTTGTGGGGTGCCAGAAAGAGAGATCGAGGGCTCATTGCTGTCACGTGCTGCCTGTGTGCCTCGGCATTCAACATCTTTTGCGCACGACAGTGAATTTGAGATGTGTTCGGGACACGTTGGACTTTTTGAGCAAGGTTGGCTCCAAATAGAGAGCATGTGATTGCCACTTATGATGTCGGCCGAGTGCTAGGTTTTTTGAGGAGCGACTGTTCTTTGCAGCAGTTGCATGACACGGAACAGTCCTGATCGACCCGTCCACGTTTGGAGGCGCCACCACGACGAAGTCGCCAACAACGGTGACCACGATAGTGCCACCCAGCCCCCACCGCGTGCACTATCCGACCGCCACCAACGTTAACGGAAATTCCTCCCCTTACGTCAACGCATCTCCGAACAGCCTTCTGTGCTCTTTCGCACAGAATAGAGGCCTGATGTTAGCAACCTGGCTGCACCGTGAGGCCAACTCACAAAACATGCACACCCTCCAGTGTTTTTGTCGACGCGTCGGTGGCGGGGCGGAGCACGAAGATGCCGTCAAGAAACAGGGCGGTTTCAGCCGCGCCACCCAGCACGCACCGCACGCGCCGCCCCACCACAACAAATGGAATGTGAAGGACGGCCCCTGCATCGCTCAAGCTAGCTCCGGGATCCATCCTACCGCCCCGTCCCTCGTCATCGCGCATGGGACGGCCGGTCTGGAAGTGCAACAGGAAAAAGGGATAGAAAGAGGCTGCGTTGTATTGCATCTACCAACCAGAAACAATCGCCTGTCCACAAACACTCTCTGATGCAACAAATGAAGAAACGGAGAATAGCTACACCGTCTTCATCAGGTTCTCCAGCTGCCGCTCGGAGTGAATGCGCATGGTAATTGCTAACTCTTCGGTGGAGTCTTCTGCGACCGCGGCGCGAGCGGCCGTGAGCTGCGTCCAGACAGGGACCATCGGCTCGGCGTTGTAAAACGCATCAACTGCGCGGCGGCCTGCAGCGTCGTGACCACTGTACCCTGTGGATTTCCCCAGAGACATATGCGACGCCGTAAAGTTTTCCATCCCCGAAATGGTTAACTAGGCGTGACGGGCTCGCTTGCGGGAGGTAAGGGAAGCCAAACTAGGGCGCCCCGGTCCACGCCCAACAGCACCACGGCCGGGCAGGCCCACTTCCGCCTGCGCGGCTTTCGGCAACATTCGGAGCACAAAGTCAACCGCTGGGCTGTTGTGAAGTAGGCAGTGTCAGTACGGGAGGTGATGGTCCCCAGTGACGTAGTCCATGAGAATGCTCCCCTCCAGCTGACCGCTGCGCATGTAGTTGGATTAAGCCTTGGTGTAACTGGAGCGTAGCTGGATTAAGCCTTGGTGTAGCTGGAGCGTTGCGATCGGTAGGTTGTCTCTGTAGCATATCTTCTGAATATGGGGATCTTTGGTCCGTTAGCCGCCCTGCCTGGTCAGCATGCAAGTGGAGCATTGAACTGACTTGTGGCTCGCCATTTGGGAGGTTACTTCCTTCTTGTATATCTGTCCTTTCTTTTATCACCTCTACTTTGGTGGTTATTCGATCTTGATGATCGCTCGGTCGATCGACTCCGCCCCTTTACCGTCTGAAAATAAAAGCACCATGGGACTGGGGCCAGACGTCGTTGGCACTCCCGGCTCCCCATCGGATGTTGCACGAACAAAGGTTCTGCTTCCTCGCCCCTTGGGTGATAGTGTTCGCTTTATCGCGCGTCAACGGTCGGTCGCTATCTACTGGTTAGTTAACCAACGTCAAATAGTACCACAGTCTCCAGCTTGGAGGCGTCGCGGATGCTCGTGACGCTTGTCGGGTCCATGCTGCGTAAGTCAGACATCAGCACGCCTTCCACTGGTGTCGCACCCACGGGCTTGTGGTCGGGGTTGTGAAAATGCGGGGGCGAGGACGGTTTCTCACAGTCACCCTCGCTGCTTTTCAAACTCTACGCGAGCCAGGGGCTGACTGTCGGCTTGCAAGGCGTTGAAGTGGCATGAGTCGGTCGCATCGTGCGACAAACGGGCCACGTCATTGTTGCTACCGGCCGGCCCGCGGAGAGCAGGCAAAGGCCCTGCCGGTCCGGGAAGGGCAGCCACAGGCACGAGGGCACCCGACGGCGACAATGCCGGGGCCCTGCCACCTAGGTGAGTCCGGCCGCCTGCCGGAGTCGAGGAAGAGGCCAGGTCCGCGGCGTCCATCATGGCCTCCGGATCTTTTTCTTCAACAGGCTAATTCTCCATGGACACCAGCGCGATGAAGCGCTTTTCGACGATGTTTTCTTGCATACGGCCCCTGATGTGTAGCACGCGCATGACAGCGCGCAATTCAATATTTGACAGCTTTTCGAGGAAGTTCAAAGCCTTTCCGAGGTCGAACGGTGTCACGGCGGGAGCAGAGTCGGCTCCAGAAGCCACGATGGACGCCGGTGAGGCAGTCGTGCGCGTGGTGGGTGCGGCCAGAGTGGCCGCGGGAGTGGAATCCGGCTGCGACGCCAAGCTAAATCGAACTACGTTGCGGTCGTTGACCATCAAGTCAGCGGCGGGGCCGGGCGCACAGAACGGGCCCATGAGAGAATGGGTGTATGGGGGAATATTGCAAGCGCGCGCTGCCTGCCAACGTCTGAGACGCGAGAAGGGCACAAGTATCTTGTTCGCCATCCAGGAAGATGCGGTAAGAACTCTGCAGACGTTTCATTTGTGACAAGCGGGGCATTGATATACTCACACAGCTGTTCCTGGCATCTTCAGACGGTGGCCCGGCATGCTCTGCGCCCTCCGCTTCCCCCCCCACAGAATTCTCCGCGATGCGCGTATGTGGTGCATCCAGTTGAGGGCGGCGCTCTCGCACGTGGCGCCCAGCGGCCAAGGTTGCGTGCGCTCACGCGGCGCCTCCAAGAGCGCGCCTCCACTCCTCACTGTGAGAAGAGTCAGTGGCTACAATGGCGGACAGGCAGCTGCAGCCGTGGCCCATTCCCACCCCACACTGTGCCAGCGATGAGCTGCCGCGCTTCAGCACACGCCCGTGCGACAAGACAACGTGTGTCACATCGCGCTCCCGCTGACACCTCCTCTGGCGCGCACGTAACGCCCCTGCCCGAGCCTGGGTGACTTGGACGCAGGGCGGATATGGCAAGCTTCGCTGCTGTGGCAACTGTTGCGGGTGTGCAATAAGGATGCTTACACACCTTGTTTTGTTTGTCACGATTCGGATAGATGCTGTTATATAATCGATTGTGCATGATCAAGGGAAGCCCACGTGGGAGTTTCCTCTCCAAGCACGCTCATGTGTGCGATACTGTGAGAAACTCTCGCACACGTGGACATGTTCGGTCTGGAGCGGCCCGATATCTGGAAACCGGTCTCTGTTTGGGTGCATAAGTCCGTTCGTGTGCAGATCGCTCGATCACACGAATATGGCCCAAGCTCGTAGGCATGAGTGGTGCGTGATTGAAAAGACGCGATCCCATTGGCTAGCACACTTTCATGCACGCCTTTCACGCTTTGTCAAGACAGGGCCTCAGGAGTGTGCGGTCTCCGCTGTCCTGGGCGGGTTCGGGGCCATGGCGGCGGCCGCAGGGACCGTCACGCCGGCCCCGGGGCCCAATTGGGGGGTCCCGGCGGATCTGCCGCGGCTGGTAGAGTTGTCGCCCGCATTCATCTCCTGAAATGAGGTGAAAAATTCGATTGAGTCTATCCAATCGCGGAATTATTAGTCGTACATTTGCATGCTTGCCCCCTCCTTCGGAGAGCGCACGGGGATGTCGCGACGCCGCTTTGACGCGCCATGGTCAGACATGACCTTTAACAAGCAGACGGGTGGGGTGCATGACGCCTCCAAGAAGCGCCGCTGGCAACTCGTCAAAGATTTTGTGGCTTCCATCAGCGACCACCAGGGTCCCCGCGTGTCGCCCAGCGAATAACGTTTCGTCGACGAGTCCATGTGCAAATGTTATGGCCAGGCGGGTCTTTGAAATCGCCGTGGCCTGCCGATGTACGTCGCAATTGATAGCAAGCCGGAGAACGCATGTGAAGTACAGAGAGCGGCCCGCGTAGAAAGCGGATATTTCTTGCGGCTGAGTGTCGTCACGATGGCGCGGAGCAGCCAGGAGAACAGTGCGGGCGAAGATGACGGCCTGCCCCACGGCATTGACGTTCTCATGAAATTGGTGGCCTGTTGTGCAGGCACAGAACTTGTTGTCTGTGCTCATTCGTACTTTTCGTGCTTGATGGCCACGCCACAGGTCCTGGGTCTTGGCGTCCGGTTCTTCTGCGTTGCCAGAACCGGGAAGAAGTGGCTTCCTATGGGCGCCTTGTCAGTGCTACGGCTGGAGGAGTGGGGGGAGCACATTTCGTATGCCCACACTACGGCCGACGGGGTCACCGATACTATGGCCGTCGTGTGGGTTTCCCGGGAGCGGAGCCACTTCATCTCCTCCGCCTCGAACACCCTATCTGGTACGCTGTACGATTGCGCGAGGTGGAGACACTTCGAAGATGACGCTGAGCGTGTCATGGTCACTGTGGCATGCTGGCTGTGCTGGCGCAAGATGACGTAGAACAATTACCGCAATCCATCCTGGAGATGAAGTACTCCCTTATGGAATTGGCTTCAGGGAGGTCCGCGGGGTCACGGCCCGCCGGGTCGGATTGTGACAAGCAACGGCGGAGGAACTACCTGGTGCGAGTTGACTCTGCCGAGTTCTTGCGCCGTCGAAGAGTCTCCCGTAGCACCGGCCTTTCTCCACCTTTGCAAAGATCCTGTATTGCGCGGTCTTTTTTATCGATCGGCGTCCCCTGACTTTTGCTGACCTGCAGCGTGTCAAGCCGGCCAAGGACCGCCCCGGGCGTTACGGATACGCTGCCACCAAGATTGGCATTGAGTGCATCTCAGATGCGGAGAGGACGCGATACCATGTGCCCGTCGGTGCTTTCGCCGAAGTGGTCGGCACGATGCAGAGCGAGGAGGTGCACAAATTGTGGACACTCAGTAGTAGTGCAGAGGGGCTTGTGTTGGCAAGGGGCTTCTTTCTTACAATTATTCGCGATCAACTACCTTCTTACTCACTTATTTTAAGGCAGCTTGACAACGTGCAATGCCAGAACCTGGAAGGCTCTGCTGGTTTACTCAGTGCCGCACATGTTCTAGCCAGCTGTAAAACTTTTGCTTAAGGATCTCTTCTTCGGGATTTTCGACAGCCGCGAGCAGCGGCCGTCGATCCTTCCTGTGGGTCTGCCCCTGTCCTGTCACCCCTGTCAGGGGTGACACGGCCCCCGACATGAGCAGGGGACGGGTCGTGACCACTCACGTATCACCCCTCTAGGGGAGTAGAGAAGGACAACCCCCCTTAGGCGCATGTCCACGGAGCCCGAGGGCCACACACGAGACGGCCCCTCTAGAGGGTCGCGGGGTGATCAGCACCCGATCGGGCCCCCCTGGATAGGTCTGGCACAGCCGAGGGAGACACGCGTCTTCCCGAATCCGCGCCCTCTGGAGGGACCGGGAAGCTTGTGGAAGCTTCCGCCATCCGAGCGTAAGCCGGACCGTGATCTGATCTCGGCCAGGGATAAAATCCCACCGGAGTTCTATTCGAGAAATTGAAAAATCTTGGGATAAGTCCCGAGGTACTGATTTTGAGTAAACCCTGAAATCTGGGAAGTCTTAGTGACTCTCCTGTTTCCGCCAGAGACGGGCGGGGGTGCTCTTCCAGTGGGAGGGTAGTCGAGGATCCTGGGCAGGGGCCACTAGAGGCCCGGGCCTGAGACCGTGGCCCGTTGAGCACCTGTCCCCCCATGGTGGCGCCCGGGCGTCAGGATGGTGCACGTCCTGCGTCTTGTTTCTGAGGGTATATGAGAGTATGCTTTGGGGTCATCGTGCGTATTCGAATAAATCAGCGTTGCGTTTGCGTTACTTTCGTCGTTCTGGTGCGCTTCGCGCCCGGTGATCCCGGCGTTCGTGTTGTTTCTCCTGTGTTGCGCTCCGCATCCTGTCCTGGGTTTTCCGACGGGGCTATACCCCGTCGGCTTTGAGGGCAGGATCCACTATAACGTGGTCAGTGCCCGCGGACGGGACCTCGTGGCGCCTTCGACCGCGTATATCGAACTCTGCAAGCGACATGTGCGTGTCAGAACGGCCGTTCAATCAAGTGCAGAGGATTGAGCGGGCCGCGCTGGGGGACACTTAAGTGAAATCGAGGTGACGCACGTTTGGGGCGCCACAACAGCCCGGAAAGGCCGTGCTGACGCCGGAATCGTGCTCAGCGCGGTCCCTTATGCCGGAATGACCCGTCCCCGCAACGCGATCACGGCGTGGGCGGAGCTGAGTGTCGCACAACCGCCCATCTGATGTGCTGGACAGATGGCCAAATGTGCGTATGTCAGCTCTATAATGCAGCACGTGGTCGGTGCGCGCGGCAGGGAACTCGTGGCATCGAATGATGCCGCTGGCATGGTTCTGGCTGTTTTGAGCGGCCGACGCGCTGACGCTGAAAAGAAAATCGGCCAAGGGGCTCCGGGATGCAGCTGTTGGGCTTGAGGTTCCCCAGGGGTCCCGTCGCCTGTACGTTTTCTTTCTGTTCAGTTCCATTATGCCGGACATTGTGTTCACATCTTTCTCGCTGTTTCCCATTCTGCCTTCCGTGCGTTACTTGGTACTGACTCGCTCCATCGTTTGCACCAGTGTCCTTCTTTTCTCCGTCTGTTTCCGTTGGCTTGTGCCTGCAGGTCGCAGAGAGTTTCTGACGACTCACCGGTCGTCCTTTTGGACGATGCCCGCAGCCCTGGTGTTACTGGGCCTGTCGGTCCTTCTCGATTGGCCCCGTCTCAAGTCGCGGGCTCGTTGACCGAGTGCGTATTTGGAGACGAGACGGGCACTGAGAGAGCCTAGCTCATGTCTCTTGTTGAGGCAGCTTCAACTGAGTTCGGCATCCGAGGTTCCACGCTGGGGGGGTCATCAGACCTCGAGGAGCTCGTGACTCATCTATTTTCTCGTTTCGCAACCACTAACAAGGCGCTTGGCTGCCACAAAGCGAGCTGCCGGGACTGGATTGCATCTTTGCGCCCTGCGCAGCGCTGAGGCCCAGGCCGCCGCCCGCGACCCGGCCTTCATCTCTTTGCGGCATTGTTTTGAGTCGGGTGCATTCATATCATTTTCGTGTACGTTTCATTAGACAGATGTGCTGGGGGTGATTGGAGGAGCCATACAGGATCTGGATGGGTATACTACTTTTTTGTCAGCCTAGAGCATCTTTTTCGTATCTATACCCTTCCCCTCGGACGATAGAACATCAGGCGATAAGCGCACCCAGTTGTCATTGGCGCTGGCCTTTCCACGTTCTTCAGTGGCATGATCAGCAACGAGTGGGTATTTGCTGCAAGCTCAGGCGTTCATCAGGCATCTTGCCTTCCCCTCATCCTCCAAATGGGAGGATTCCACCCAGCTAATCGACAGCTGCCGGCCGAGCGCCATGGCCGAGTGCTGCAACGCCCGCACGACCGATAGGTACGAGTCGGAGAGGTTGGTGTACCTTCCGACGAAGGCGATCGTAACGGCCGCCACGGGCGTTGCTGCGGCGGTACCGATGGCGGGCTTTACGGGCGTCACCGGCGCGGCGACCGACGGCGGCAGCGCCACGCCCGGACGGGGTCCCCCCGTCGGCGCCGGGGACCCCCCTCCCCGCACCCCGCCGCCCCCGGCTGCCCCATCCGGCCGGACGGCCAACGGCTTCCGCGGGGTGGCCACCCGCAGCGGAGACGACGGCGCGTGGTAGGCCACGTTATACGAGTCGGCGGTGCGGGCCATCCGCGCCCACGTTTCGAGCCGCGTCGGCAGCCGCCACACGAGGCGCAATTTGCGAATGAGCAGGCTGCACACGCCTTGTGCGTGGAGCATCAGCGGGATGCGGTACGTGTTGGACATGTCTTGGACCCACACGACGGCGTCGGGGGGCACTTGGAAAAAGAGGCCGATCTTGGACTTGTTCTCGGCCAACAGCGGTCGCGTCGAGGGGCAGGCAATGAGCTGCGGGGCGAGGCCCGACATGGACAGGTTCTTGACGCCGTGCTGCGTCGGCTTGGTCTTTCGCTCTCCGACGACTCCGAGTTCGGGGAAGAGCGACACAAAGACGGAACAAATGCTGGCCTCGCCGACCGCGTAGCGCAGCTGCCGCAGCGCCTCGATAAAGGGCATCTACTCCATGTCTCAAACTGTGCCTCACAGCTCAATGACAACCACCTCTAGCGGAAGCCCCGTCTCTGCGTCCGGCGTCGCCGCGACGCGCTGCATCCACGTGATGATGGCGTCGGTGAGGTGCGGTACGACGTGGAACGTCTTTGTGGTATTAATGACGTTGGTTAACTAACAAGTAAGTAGCGACCGACCGTAGACTCACGATAAAGCAAACGCTATCGCCCAAGGGGCGAGGAAGAAGAACCTTTGTTCGTGCAGCATCCGATGGGGAGCCGTGGGTGCCAACGACGGCGAGCCCCGGTCCCATGGTGCTCTTATTATCAGACGGTAAAGGGGCGGGTTCGATCGACCGAGCGATCATAAACATCGAATCACCACCAAAATAGAGACGATAAAAGAAAGGACAGATATACAAGACGGAAGAAACCTCCCAAAGGGAAAGCCACAAGTCAGTTCAATCCTCCACTTGAATACTGACCAGTCAGGGGGGCTACCGGGCCCAGTATCCCAATATTAAGTAGATATGCCACATACCGCTGTAATGACATTCGGGCCGTCCCGGCGAGTGGGCGCAGATCGACCGATCCGCCACCACGAACGCCACAAGTGGCAACCAATCAACGTGTCGCGTAACGACGCGCGAAGGGACGTGAGGGCGTTACGTTTTGGCCGGCGCCTGCAAAGGTGATCGGGGAGACCCCTGACACTCTCGCGCGAGGCGGGGCGATAGAGCAGGCGGCGCGAACGGTCGCGAGCGGCCCAGAATGGCTGATGCGGGCCGAAGGGCCGGGGGGCGGGAACGGGCAGCCTATGGGCACCCAGGGGGCGGCAGCGGCCGTGCAGGCATCGGATCGGCCCCTACAGGGGTGGGGGCCTTGTGCCTGCGTGCCGGAGGGGGCACAGGCGGGGGCGGCACGGTGGGCCTTTGTGCTCGCCACACGGTATATACACCGGGGGGTTGGGCACGGCGAGGGCCCGTCCGGTTCCCCATGCCATTCGGCGTCCGGGTAGAGTAGCACAGTTGGGCAGGTTGCGGAGGCCTGCGCTTGCGCACTTGTTGACCTCTGGGTTCTCCGCGTGCCGTGCCCCGTCCGTCGCGAGGCGAGGCTGTCACGGCCTTGCCCTCGGCGGGTGGGGGTCGTTGCGCTAGCGCAAACGGTGGGAGGGGGGTCGGGGTCGGGCTCATAGCCACTGAGCAGTCGGTAGCGCGGCTTGTA
>ENA-ORXC01002300-ORXC01002300.1-marine-metagenome-genome-assembly--contig:-NODE-2300-length-10515-cov-3.079517_pt1 | contig 10515 bp, 7 predicted proteins | sample MGYA00237865_ERZ511478 | MGnify/ENA metagenome assembly ERZ511478 | reverse complement strand
GAATCTCCTTTATCGGTGGCACTGGGTCTTGATATTGCCGGAAATCCAATTGTGACTGACCTGAAAAAGATGCCTCATGGATTGATTGCTGGTGCCACTGGATCCGGGAAGAGTGTCTGCATCAATACGATGCTGGTGAGCCTGCTTTATAAAGCACATCCAGATGAGGTGAAGCTGCTGCTGATTGACCCGAAAATGGTTGAATTAGCACCTTATAACCGAATTCCGCATCTTGTCAGCCCGGTCATCACAGATGTAAAAGCGGCGACGGCCTCGCTCAAGTGGGCAGTCGAGGAAATGGAACGCCGTTACGAATTGTTTGCACATACAGGGGTCCGTGATATCAGCAGGTTTAATGAAATTGCCGAGAAGCATCGCAGGTTTTCTGAAAAACTTCCTTATATCGTCATCGTAATCGATGAGCTGGCGGATCTGATGATGATGGCTCCTGGTGATGTCGAGGAAGCGATTTGCCGGATTGCCCAAAAAGCTCGTGCCTGTGGCATCCATTTGATCATCGCGACACAGCGGCCATCTGTGGATGTCATTACAGGCCTGATTAAAGCGAATGTTCCAACAAGAATTGCCTTCTCTGTTTCCTCACAGGTGGATTCCAGGACGATCATTGATATCAGTGGGGCAGAAAAACTCCTAGGCCGCGGGGATATGCTGTTCCTGGAAAATGGCTCATCAAAGCCATTCCGTCTGCAGGGAACCTTCGTGACCGACAATGAGATTGATGACATTGTTGCATTTGTCAGGGAGCAGCGGGATCCACAATACTTGTTTGAACAGGAAGAACTGTTAAAGAAGGCTCAGGTGACGGAGGACGAAGACGAGCTTTTCTATGAAGCCTGTGAATTTGTCATCGATCAGGGCGGCGCTTCTACTTCAAGCGTCCAGCGCCGTTTTAAAATTGGCTATAACCGCGCAGCCAGACTCATTGAAATGATGGAGCAGCAAGGATTCATTTCTGAGGGTAAGGGCAGCAAGCCAAGGGATGTCCTGATTACCGCTGCTGACCTTGAGGCCTTCCAGGAAAGTAGTGCATTCAATTAATAAGTGGTATTCTTTATCTGCATGTAATTATAATAAGGATAAATGCCTATAGACGTTGGGTTGTTATTGAAGGAGCTTTTTGGATGAAAGAAATAGAATTGAAAATGCAGGGGAAAATCAGCCGCCTGACCAATCATACATTTAAATTTGATGAAAGGATCCGGGATGGCTGGTTTTCAGCTGTGTATTTCCTTAAGACTCGTGAGCTCGTAAAGAAATACCAAGAAGACAATATCATTACTATGCAGTTTTTCCAAAAGGACGAAGCTGTTTTGTGTGGTACAGATGAAGTGATCGCCCTGGTAAAAACGTTTGCGGACCGCCCTGAGGAACTGGAGATCCATTCGCTTAAGGATGGGGATAAAATCTCTCCGTTTGAAACGGTCTTGACTATTACGGGTCCTTACCAGAGTTTTGGTTATCTTGAGGGAATTATCGATGGCATCTTGGCGAGAAGAACTTCTGTCTCGACGAATGTTTATAATGTTGTGAAGGCAGCGAGTTATTCAGGTAAGCAAAAGCCGGTCATTTTCATGGGAGACCGTGACGACCATTATACAACACAGGCTGGTGATGGTTACGCTGCCTATATTGGAGGCGCCACTGCCCAGGCCACCCATGCGATGAATGAATGGTGGGGAAAGCATGGTATCGGAACGATGCCGCATGCATTGATCCAAATGTTCAACGGCGATATCGTCGCAGCAACCCGGGCTTACCACGAAACCTTTCCGAATGATGATTTGATCGCTCTTGTTGATTATAATAATGATGCGATTACTGACTCTTTGAAGGTCGCGAGGGAATTTGGGGAAAAGCTAAAGGGTGTCAGGGTTGATACTTCCCGAACACTAATCGACCAGTACTTCCTGCGCAATCAGCACTTGCTGGGAACATTCGACCCGCGCGGAGTGAACGCAGAATTGATTTTCGCACTAAGGAAGGCACTTGATGATGAAGGCTTTAACCATGTTAAAATTGTTGTCAGCGGAGGCTTCAGCGAAAAAAGGATCCTCGAGTTTGAAAAGCATGATGTGCCAGTCGACATGTATGGCGTAGGCGGCAGCCTGTTAAAGTTGCAAATAGGCTTTACTGGCGACAATGTTATGTTGAATGGAAAGCATCAGGCAAAGTCAGGCAGGAGGTTCAGGCCGAATCCCCGGCTTGAAAGAGTCGAGTTTTAACAAGTTTGAAAGCAACTAACTAAGGGAATATGTACTTTTATTCATGATTGCATTTTTAACGGAGAGAATCATTAGGCACTGCCATATGGGTTTTGGTGAAAAAGCCAATCCTTTTGGAAGCAGCACCAATGAAACTGTGTTATTTACCGTAATGATGTTATAATGATTCAATACATGAAAGACAGACACATCACCATTACATATTTTGACTGTTTGATACAGTGGACAGGCGAGATGAGCAAATCGGGATATCTGTCATATACTGTGTTACATACAGACGTTGTTGGAGGTTCTTTATATGACTATTTACCATTTTGTAGGTATAAAGGGGTCTGGAATGAGTGCGTTAGCTCAAGTTCTCCATGATATGGATTATCAGGTACAGGGCTCCGATTATGATAAGCACTTTTTTACCCAGGTAGCCCTTGAGAAATCTGGAATAAAGATCCTTCCGTTTAATAAGGAAAATATACAGCCTGGAATGACAGTTATTGCAGGCAATGCCTATCCGGATACTCATGAGGAGATTCAGGAGGCAATGGAGCTTGGCCTTCCAATCATCAGATATCACCGATTCCTTGGTGATTTCATGCAAAACTTTACGAGTGTTGCGATTACAGGGGCTCATGGGAAAACTTCGACTACGGGATTGCTGGCGCATGTGATGAGGGGTGCCAAACCTACATCATTCCTGATCGGTGACGGCACTGGTAAAGGTGACAAGGATGCTCAATACTTTGTGTTTGAAGCTTGTGAGTATCGCCGTCATTTCCTTTCCTATTTCCCGGACTATGCCATCATGACGAATATCGACTTTGACCACCCGGATTACTTTGCCAATATCGAGGATGTATTCTCTGCATTCCAGGAGATGTCATGGCAAGTCAAAAAGGGTATTTTCGCATGCGGTGACGATGAGCAGCTGCAAAAAATCCAGGCCAAGGTACCTGTTGTATTTTATGGTTTTGGCGAAGAAAATGATTTCCAGGCCCGCAATATCGTAAAGTCCACTGAGGGTACGACGTTCGATGTCTTTGTCCGGAATACATTCTATGACACGTTCTCGATACCGGCTTATGGTGACCATAATGTCCTGAACTCGCTGGCTGTCATCGCTTTATGCCATTACGAAAATATCGAATCAAAAGTGATCCAGGCCCAGCTTGAGACATTCGAAGGCGTGAAACGGAGATTTTCCGAAAAGAAAATTGCAGACCAGGTAATCATTGATGACTACGCACATCATCCTACAGAAATCAAAGTAACAATTGAAGCTGCAAAGCAGAAGTATCCTGATCGTGAAATCGTCGCGGTCTTCCAGCCGCATACCTTTACAAGGACTCAAGCATTCCTGAACGAGTTCGCAGAAAGCTTGAATAAAGCAGATAAGGTATATTTGTGCGAAATCTTTGGTTCAGCCCGTGAAATTCATGGGAAGCTATCGATTACCGATCTGAAAGAAAAAATCGACGACGCAGAAATCATCGCGGAGGAAGATACCTCGCTTCTGAAAGAGCATAGCAATGGCGTCATTCTGTTCATGGGCGCTGGTGATATCCAGAAGTTCCAGGAAGCATATGAGAAAGAGTTACAAGTATAACGAAAAGCGGAGGCGACTGTCCAACTCCGACAAGCGCTGGAGGGCCTGACAGTGAAGTCGTTCTTTGACTTCATTGGCAGGACCGAAGCGTCTCGAGGAGTTAGGAGCCGCAGCTGGACAATTCTCGAAGTAGAAAGTTCATCCTCTCTGTTATAAAAAAAGGATGCGGCCAATTGGTCCGCATCCTTTTCGTATTTATGCCCTCTAGTTTTATTTTAAGTTCTCAGGGTTCAAGCCTTCGAGTTCAGGGATGACAAAGCGTCCATCTTTACGAATCAGAACGTCATCGAAATAAATCTCTCCGCCGCCGTATTCAGGGCGCTGGATGTTGACCATATCCCAGTGAATATTCGAATGGTTGCCATTGAATGCATTGTCATAGCACTGTCCTGGTGTAAAATGGAAGCTTCCATTGATTTTTTCATCGAACAGAATATCCTGCATTGGATGGAGGATATATGGATTCACGCCAATCGCAAATTCTCCGACATAACGAGCTCCTTCATCTGTATCAAAAATCTTGTTGATGCGCTCTGAATCATTTGCAGAGGCTTCAACGATTTTCCCATCCTTGAAAGTCAGCTTCACATTTTCGAAAGTGAATCCCTGGTAAGGGGACGGCGTATTGTAGGTGATCACGCCATTGACTGAATCACGGACAGGAGCAGTATAAACCTCGCCATCAGGAATATTCAGCTCACCCGCACATTTTATAGCCGGGATATCTTTGATAGAGAACGTCAAGTCAGTTCCCTCTCCGGTGATTCGTACCTTGTCGGTGCGGTTCATCAAGTCTGCCAGGCTGTCCATCGCCTTGTCCATTTTTCCGTAATCAAGGTTACAGACGTCGAAGTAGAAATCTTCGAAAGCTTCAGTACTCATCTTCGCCAGCTGTGCCATTGCCGAGTTAGGGTAACGAAGGACAACCCATCTCGTTTTTGGAACGCGAATGTCCCGATGAACTTTCTTGCCAACTGTATTGCCATGGATCTTCATTTTATCTGCCGGAACATCAGCATGTTCATTGATGTTATCTCCAGAACGAAGGCCGATGTACGCATCCATTTTGCTCATCACATTAGCTTCGAACTCAGCGATCATGTCGAATTGCTCCTGCTGGGCACCCATGAGCAATGAACGATCCACCTGGTGGTCCTTCAATGATACAAATGGATAGCCTCCAGCTTCGTATGCTTCTTTCACGAGAGCCGTAACAAGCTCGCGCTGTAGTCCAAAGTTCTCAATCAGGACTTTTTCCCCTTTTTGAAGCTTGACCGAATAATTGATCAAGTTATTTGCCAGTTTTTGAATACGAGGGTCTTTCACCGAAATCACTCCTATGTATAAAAATAAAACACATAATCATATTGTAACCGAAACGCAGAAGTTTGTGCTCATTTCCTTGCAGGACATCGAGAAGAATCAATTTGGTTAAAACCGAGAGACGATGAAGGAAAGCGGATTCGGGCCAAAAAAAGCGGGATTATGGAAAAACAGGTCACCAATAAAAGAGTACCGCAAGGTGAAAGATACCCTTATGCAAGTCCTCCCGCGTCTATAAGGGTCCCGTTCAAGGTGAAAGATACCCTTATGCAAGCAATCCCGCGTCTATAAGGGTCCCATTCAAGGTGAAAGATACCCTTATGCAAGCAATCCGCGTCTATAAGGGTCCCGTTCAAGGTGAAAGATACCCATATGCAAGCAATCCCGCGTCTATAAGGGTCCCGTTCAAGTGGAAAGATACCCTTATGCAAGGCTTCCCGCGTCTATAAGGGTCCCGTTCAAGGCGAAAGATACCCTTATGCAAGCAATTTTGCCTCTACCGATGAAGTTGACGTGTGCAAGAAAACAATATTAAAACTACCAATGCTCTCAGATTGACAAAATAATCTCCTAAGAAGTCTATGGAAATGCTGGATTTATAAAATGTAGAAAGATATTCTTAATCAGGAAGGAAAAGGGTATGCTTTTATTGAAATACATATTAGACAAGGTGGTTTAGGTCGCAATCTGCGGGGTAAAATGTACATATGCTAACGGAGGTGTTCAACAGTGGAAATTATTTTGTATCTAAGTGTTGCTGTTATAGCAATCGCGTTTTTGGTTTTGGTAGTCTCATTGTCCAAAACTCTTAAATCCTTACAAACAACTTTAGACAGTGTATCAGGCACACTTGATGGCCTGGAGAAGCAGTTGGATGGAGTGACTCGTGAAACGACGGAGCTTCTGCACAAAACAAACAATTTGGCCGACGATATTTCCAGAAAATCTGAGAGCTTGAACGGTGTTGTTAATGCTGTGAGGGATGTAGGAAATTCTGTTCAGAGATTCAATCAATCTATTCACAATGTCCAGACAATGGTTGATCTTCAGATTGACAAGAATAAGGATAAAATTTCACAGGTTGTTCAGTGGAGCAACGTATTCCTTGAATTGAAGGACAAGTGGCAATCAAAAAAAACAGCCAAGATTGACCATCAGCTTGAGAGCGAAGAGATGGTAACAAGGCAGCGAGAACGTGTTCGGTATTAATGAAAGGTGGAGATAGTATGAACAGGGAACAAAGCCAGTATGATGTAAACGGATCAATGAGGGAGACAAACAGCAATTCCAGAGATTTTGTGACTGGAGCTATTGTTGGGGGGCTTGCCGGGGCACTGGCGGCACTATTGCTTGCTCCTAAATCAGGAAAAGAGTTAAGAGGCTCACTTAATGAGCAAACTTCTTCCCTAAAGAACAAGAGTGCTGATCTTGCATCTTCAGCGAAGGAGAAGGCAAGCGGCTTGAAAGAAACTGTTTCGCAACAGTCTTCAACCATTGTCAACAAGGTAAAGGATATGAAGAACAAGAACGAAGATCCTTCACAGAATACAGATGGTGACGAGGGAGAACTTCAAGAGGTTCCTACTTCAATGGCAGAGACAAGCTCAATGGAAAACACGCATACTGCCACTGGAGAAGAGATCCAAAAGAAGCTTGAAGAAACACAAAAAGCTTTCGATGATACAGAAAGCAAGCTGAATCAGTAAAATTGTCAATGAAACGGTGAAGTGGTAAGATAACTTCACCGTTTTATTTTTTATAAGAAGCTTTTTCGTAGAAATTGGTGAAAGTGACAATAGTATCGTAAAGAGCTTATAAAAGGAGAGAGTAGGATGAAAAAGATTGATTCAATTGAACAATTTGACAAGCTTGTTGATTCTGGAGAAACATTCTTCATGCTGAAACACAGCACGACTTGCCCGATCAGCGCGGCTGGGTACGATGAATTTGCGAAGTTCGAAAACAATGGAAGCGATAATTTATATTATCTGACAGTCCAGGATTCTCGTGACCTGTCCAACCATATAGCTGAGAAATTCCATGTCAAACATGAATCGCCGCAAGCCATTTTATTTGTGAATTCAGACGTTGCCTGGCATGCTTCCCATTTTAAAATTACTGCAAAATCATTAGCGGGAGCAAAAGAAGAAAATGTAAAGTAAAAAACATCCGGCAGGATGTTTTTTTACTTTAAAACTATAGGGTTCTCGAAGGTTATATTCAGCTCATCACCGGGTGCCAGCCGGTCGTCGAATGCCGCTTTTTCCCCATTTTTTAATAAGGTGAATCCTCGGCTGTCCTTTGGGATATCAAAATGTACAAATTTGAATAAATCCTGGAAGATGAAGTGCTGCACACACTTTTGTTTGGTGGTTAAAAGGTCTCCGCTATGTATGCGTTCGTCCATCCCCAGTTTAATCCCCCCGCGGGAGAATTCGATTAATTCCTGCTCGAGCTGGACCTGCTGGCCGTTGAAAAAAATCGGCATGGATTCAGAAGCAGGGATCCCCAGTTTTTCTACTAATCTTCTCAGGGTAGGTTCCATCCCTTTTTCAAAACGGATATCATCTAGATGGTCAATTTTGGTTTGTAATTTTGCTTCCAGTCCGTTAACAAACATTTTTCCCATGAACTCTGTGACCTTGTGCTGTATTCCGTCAATCTTTATCAAAAATGGACGAGTGTCATTAAGCATTTCTGCAAGGTTAAGTTCCTTCAGAATGCTTTCGATTGTATCGGGCATTTCAAAAATGATCTCATCCCTGTCCTCAACTGGTTTGGACATCGATGCAGGGAGATTATTACAGATCATCTTCGCGCTAACCTCATACCTTTGGACATTAATTATAACCATCTTGGATGGAAGATCGCCGATTAAATCACCAAGAGTCAATTCTGGCCTGACTCCATCCTCTCCCTTTTGGACAGTGAGTTGATCTCCTCCATCCACCTGATCATCGAATGAGCAGGGAATCCCATTTTTCAGTAACACAGGCTGCTGCCCATGCTTACCTGGTATCGTCACATTTTTGCCGTTCAGGCTGACAATCATCGCGAGGCCCGGCCTGCCGTAAAGCTTATTCATCTTTATCCCGGCAGCCAGCAGACAGTCGCCCACTGTCAATTTGTTCACTTCGAAAAGCCTTACCGGCTGGCCGTTCACATAAACAGTATGATACTGGACAGGAGACTGTTTGGCAGCAATCGCAATCCCAATTGGTGTGACTAGTTCAGGTCCTTTCGTAATATGTGCTGCAAATGAAACAGAGTTGATGGCATCGAGACCACGGATGGCGACCCTGTTTTCCGGAAGGTTTAACATAGCGGCGAGCCTCCTGGGTAAATCAGGGGTAAGGCTTCCACCGCCAACAAGCATGATTGCTTTAGGAGGTTTATTGCCATTCAACTTCAGGATTTCCTCTCCGATTGTTCCTGCCAAACGGTCAATCGCTGGGGCAATTCGTTCAACGGCTTCATCCTTGCTGACCTCTGTTTCAAAGCCAAGGATGTCTGTGATCGAGATTGATTGATTTACAAGCAGGTCCCGCTTTGCTTTTTCAGCAAGAGGGAAGTCCAGCAGAAACTCATCACTAACAGCTTCCGTAATTTCATCTCCTGCCACTGGTACCATTCCATAGGCAATTACTGTCCCTGAGTCTGTGAGTGCGATGTCGGAAGTCCCTGCGCCTATATCAACAAGAGCGACATTCAATCTCCTCATTGAGGCAGGAATCAGCACATTGATCGCGGCAATCGGTTCCAAGGTAAGTGCGTCCATTTCAAGTCCGGCCCTGTCCAGTGCAGCAAGCAATGATTCAACGACAACTTTTGGCAGGAAGGTTGCAATGATTTCCACAGAGGCTTCATTTCCCCGCTGGTCAATCAGGCTGCCGATTCCTTCTCCATCAAGCTGGTAATAAAGAACCGAATATCCGACACAATAATAGTGATGCTCATTGTTTTTTTCACCAGCAACAGCTGCCTGTGCTTGCTGGACTGCACTTAATTCAAGGTGGAGGATATCCTGCTTTGAAAACATCGGCTTGCCGGAAATATCAACTGCCACTTTTGATTGTTCTGTTTTCAGCGCGCGGCCCGCTGCAGCGACACAGACCTTGGACAAGGGGCCATGTGAAACTTCCAGGGCCTCTTTAATTTCAGTGATGATTTCGGAAACTGACAATACATCATGGATTTGGCCGTCCAGCATCGACCGTTCCTTGTGTTCCCGGACCATGATGTCGACCGCTTCATAGTGACCATCAGCTTCCTCCAGGATGATTCCTACTACAGACCTGGTTCCTATATCTAATGCAAACAGTTTATTATTCACATGCATTTCATGCACCCTCTAACTTAAGTTCTCATACGATGCTTTATCACTTAAAAGCGTTTAATTATTAAAGAATTTTACGTGACAATCCAAATTATTTCAGATATAATTACCATTATCACATTATACAGCTTGATCCATAACACTTTAACTGCATTATTGCACCCCGGCTCCTATTCTAATATCGGCTTTATAATGACATTGCTTTAGGCTGGGAGCCTCAGAAACCTGATTTAATAAATCCTGGTGCGGTAAAGAGATCAGGTTATACACAATTCTGGCGTGCAGTTTAAACGATTTGGTGCCTCTTTGTTTGAAAAGTCTTGGTGTCAGGGCTAAAATGTATTCCGAAAGGACGGGACAGAAAATGAGTAAAAATCTTGACCAGCTAAGAAATCGTGTGGATGAATTGAATTTAGAGCTTCTATCATTAATTAATGAAAGAGCCCTGCTCGTCCAGGAAATTGGCCGTGCAAAAGAAACTCAGGGTGTGTACCGTTATGACCCTGTGCGTGAGAGGGAAATGCTTGATTTGATCAAAGAGCAAAATAACGGTCCTTTTGAAAATTCGACGATTGAACATATTTTCAAAGAAATTTTCAAGGCAGGACTGGAGCTTCAATCTGATGATCACCGCAAAGCACTTCTCGTTTCCAGGAAGAAAAAGCCGGATGATACCATCATTGATATTAAGGGTTTAAAAATAGGCGATGGAACACCAGACTTTGTTTTTGGTCCTTGTTCAGTTGAATCATATGAACAAGTGGCAACCGTTGCTGAAGCAGTCAAAGCGAAGGGCTTTAAAATGCTGCGCGGCGGGGCTTTCAAGCCTAGGACTTCACCTTATGACTTCCAGGGGCTAGGAGTGGAAGGTCTCAAGATTTTGAAGAGAGTCGCGGATGAATATGATCTTGCAGTCATTAGTGAAATCGTCACACCTGCCGATATCGAAATCGCTGTCGACTACCTTGATGTTATCCAAATCGGCGCCCGCAATATGCAAAACTTCGAGCTTT
>ENA-ORXC01002299-ORXC01002299.1-marine-metagenome-genome-assembly--contig:-NODE-2299-length-10524-cov-4.025653_pt1 | contig 10524 bp, 10 predicted proteins | sample MGYA00237865_ERZ511478 | MGnify/ENA metagenome assembly ERZ511478 | reverse complement strand
GCCGGTTTTCCAAAGGTACTCGCACAAGACCTTGTGGACAATCTTGTTGAACAGGCTAATCAATTTAATCCAGACGTTGTGTTGGAACAGTCTGTTGAAGAAGTGTCCACGCAAGAAGACGGCACACTCTATCTTCGTTCAAATACGGGTGATGAGCATTATACGCGCGCAGTGATCATTACTGCCGGTGTTGGCGCATTCCAACCACGACGTCTTAAAGTAGAAGGCGCCGATCTTTATGAAGGGAAAAACCTTCACTATTTCGTGAATGATCTTACTGCGTTTGCTGGTCAAAAGGTTCTGATTGCCGGTGGTGGAGATTCCGCTGTTGATTGGGCGAACATGCTTGAGCCAATTGCTGAAGAAGTAACGCTTATTCACCGTCGCGATAAATTCAGAGCACATGAGCATAGTGTGGAACAGCTTATGAACTCCTCTGTTAACGTTCAAACGCCATATAACATTACCGAGTTTATTGGGGACGGAGACCGTATTAATCAAGTCGTTCTCGAGCAGGTTAAAGGCGAAGGGTCAATTACGAAAGACGTTGACGCGGTTATTGTAAATTATGGCTTCATCTCTTCTCTTGGACCAATTAAAGAGTGGGGTCTAGAGATCGAAAAGAATTCAATTGTGGTTAATTCCAAGATGGAAACAAACGTACCCGGCATTTACGCTGCTGGTGATGTTGCTACATACGATGGGAAAGTAAAGCTCATCGCCTCTGGATTTGGTGAAGCACCAACAGCTGTTAACAATGCCAAATCCTATATGGATCCTGATGCTAAGGTACAGCCGCTTCACAGCACAAGCCTCTTCGATAAGAAAAAGTAAGTCCTACGAAAGGGAGGATACACATGGATCAAATTCTTTTTATCATCGTTATGGTCGCAGGTCTTGGTTATTCTCTTTATAGCAGTTTAAAAGAAACGCCAAAACCGCATTGGAAAACGGTTAAACAGAACCTCTTTCATTCTTCTCACTAAAACGTTAAAAACCCCGTACAAAGCGTACGGGGTTTTTAATATGTATGTGTTTTTACCATCCAAGCCCAACTTTAGTAACCAAAATTTCTTCACCTGAATCTTCTTTTAACGAAATTTCGTAACGACCTGTTTGATTTGAGTAAGCGAGCGTTTTTTCTTTAAAAGCGACATTTGCCTGGTAGCGAACATCAAACGTTTCGGCCTCCAGATCTCCAGACCCCTCTTCATGTATCTTTACTGTAAACAATCCAATCCCCTCCTTCTACAGTCATTTTATCACCGCTAGAAATCATGAGATATGACAAATAGTTTACACCAGGACCATGTTTTTCCATGAAAATTATTTTCTTATCCACACATTCCAAATGATTATTTTCTTCTCGAAATGGGTAAAGCCGAAGTAGACTTAAAATACAAGTGCAGGAGGATTTACTCATGAATCGATTACAAAATAAAACAGCCGTGATCACAGGAGCTGCAACTGGCATAGGACAAGCAACAGTCGAACTTTTCGCAAAAGAAGGTGCAACCGTATTATGTGCGGACGTGAATACGGAAGAAATGAACAAAACGGCTGATAAGCTGAATAGTGACGGCGGTAACGTAAAAACCTACCATGTTGACGTTTCAAGTGAGGATAGCGTGACAAGCTTCGCTAACAAAGTGAAAGAAGAATATGGCACGATCGATGTACTCTTTAATAACGCAGGTGTGGATCAGGAAGGCGGTAAAGTACACGAATATCCGGTTGAATTGTTTGATCGTATTATTTCTGTTGATCTACGCGGTACATTCTTAACAAGCAAATACTTACTCCCGCTAATGATGGATAATGGCGGTTCAATTATTAACACGTCATCGATGTCAGGTCGAGCGGCTGACCTTGATCGATCAGGCTATAATGCGGCTAAAGGCGGAATTACGAACTTTACGAAAGCCATGGCAATCGACTATGCAAGACAGGGAATTCGTGTGAACTCGCTCTCTCCTGGTACGATTGAAACGCCTTTAATCGATGAACTTGCAGGTACAAAAGAAGAAGAAATGGGTCAGAAATTTAGAGATGCCAACAAGTGGATTACACCGCTTGGAAGACTTGGACGTCCTGATGAAATGGCAAAGGTTGCTCTTTTCTTAGCATCAGACGATAGCTCGTATGTAACAGGTGAAGATATTACAGCCGATGGCGGCATTATGGCGTATACTTGGCCAGGTAAAATGCTTATTGATGAGCAGTGGAAAAAGGAAACGGAATAAGTGAGCAAAACCCCGATGCTGGTTGCATCGGGGTTTCTTTGTAGTTAAGCCCACCACATCTCCGTTGGCTGTTCAACAATTAAGACAGACTGAAGGTTCTTAACCGCCGTTTGGAACCCTTCGTTAATCGACATGAGTGGATCTTCGTGTTCAATGCTAACGACATGGTCATAGCCATATGTGCGGAGTGCACTCATCATATGGGACCATTCTTGATTGCTATGTCCGCAGCCGACAGAACGGAACGTCCATGCCCGCGTTTTCACTTCGCCATAAGGCTGCATGTCGGTTAAGCCGTGCATATTCACATTATCCTGATCAATATACGTATCTTTCGCATGGAAATGATGGATCGCATTTTCTTTTCCAAGAATTTTAATCGCTGCGACTGGATCGATTCCCTGCCACCACATATGACTTGGATCAAGGTTTGCACCAACAGCATCGCACGTTAACTCACGAAGCTTGAGCATTGTGTATGGCGTATGGACTAAGAAACCGCCGTGAAGTTCAAGACCAATTTTCACATTATGATCCTTCGCGAATTGCCCCCACTCTTTCCAATAAGGCACTAGCTTCTCTTCCCACTGCCACTTCAATATATCTGAGTACTCAGCTGGCCATGGCGTAACAGGCCAGTTTGGGTTTTTCGCATCTTCACTATCTCCGGGCGTTCCCGAGAATGTATTCACAACTGGAACGTTCATGGCTGATGCTAATTTCACAGTTTTAACGAACGTATCATGGCACTCCTTAGCAAATTTTTTATCAGGGGAAATCGGATTTCCGTGACAGCTAAATGCACTAATCTCAAGTCCTCTTGAATGAACTTTATCAAGATATTCCGAGCGCTTTTCTTCACTTTCGAGCAATTCATCTAGATTGCAATGCGCATCACCTGGATAGCCCCCCGTACCAATTTCGACTGCTTTCAGTCCAGACGCTTTCGCATGATCGAGCATTTCTTCAAATGACTTATCTGAGAATAGAACGGTAAATACACCTAGTTTCATAGGATCACTCCTCTTAAGTTTTTAATCAAGTCGAATGCTTCTACCAGTGGAACAGCTTTCATAGATCGCTTCAATTACTTGTGAGACGCGTCTCGCTTCTTCTGATTTCACGATCGGTTGTTCGAGTCCAAGGCAGCTGTTAACGAAGTTTGCTGCTTGAGGCAATCCTGGATCTTCATCTCCAGGCGTCCACTGGCTACTCGTGTTTAATAGCATGCCGTGCTGTGCTTTATTTAACTGAAACGGAAAGACATCAAGCCCACCGTCGCTGCCAGAAATACTCACCGCTTCCTTGTCCTCCGCAATGTTAGCGGACCAGGATGTCTCAAAAAGCATGGAAACATTATTATCAAACCGAATGTAGGCTGTTACGTGATCATCAACGTTGAATGTTTCATGATCAAATGTACCCCACTGATTTACCTGCTGAGGCGTTTTGCTAAGACGATTATAGGTAGTGCCAGTCACTTCAACCGGTTTCGCATTCCCCATCAACCACATGCTTAAATCGAGGAAATGACAGCCGTAGTCTATTAAACTACCTCCGCCTTGAAGCTGTTTATTCGTAAACACGCCCCATCCTGGTACTTTTCGACGACGGAGAGCTTGTACTCTTGCGACCATTGGATCACCGATTTCATTCTCTTGAATGAGTTGACGTGCGGCACGTGGTTCTTTCATAAACCGATAATGATACGCAATGGATAGTATTTTGCCCGACGTTTTCTCAGCTGCGATCATGCGATCACATTCTTCTACAGTCATGGCCATTGGTTTCTCACAGAGAACATGAACACCTGCAATAAGAGCCTGTTCAGCAAGGTCAGCATGAAATTTATTCGGTGTGCAAATCGTTACAGCATCTACTTCTTTAAATAGAGCTTGAACGTCATCATAGACATTCGGAATCGCAAACACGAGCGCAGCTTGCTTTGCCTTCTCATAATCGACATCATAAACACCAAACAACTCTACTTGTTCAGAGAGCTGTTGGTACGCTGGGATATGGCGGGACTGAGCGATGCCGCCAGACCCGATAATCCCCATACGTAATTTATTCACTTGATCACCTCAGGTTAATGATTTGCTTCGTTTCATTTGATTCTAGTGCTGCGAGAACAACTTGTAGTGAATTCATTCCTTCTGTACCGCTTACAGGAACTTCTTTATCAACTAGAATGCTGTCTACAAATTGATCGATAACCTTGGAACTCGATTGTCCTCCGCTATCATTCGTTTGAATGCCACCAAGTTCATATTTCACCACTTCACCTGTCTGATACTGCACAACTAGTGAATTCACCGGATCGTCTTCAAGTCTTAGAATCGCTTTTTCAGCATAGATAATCGTTGAATTATCTTCACTTGCTGTGTAAGCCCAGCTTGCAGCTAGCGTTCCAATAATACCGCTCTCAGACTTTAAGATGCAGACTGCATTATCATCAACAGTCGCAAACTCCTTCGCGCTTGTTTCAACAAATGAACCGACTTCTACGATTTCTTCATTTAACAAATAGCGAATAAGGTCTGTCTTATGAACACCAAGGTCTCCCATTGCTCCAATAAATGCTTTATCCTTCTCAAAGAACCAGCTCTCTTTGCCATCTACGCTCCAACCTTCAGGGCCAGGATGGCCAAAAGCGGTTCGGAAGCTATACACTTTACCGATTTCACCGCTGGCTAAAATCTCCCTTGCTTTGGCATGAGACGGGACGAATCGTTGATTGTGCGCAATCATTAACTTCTTCCCACTCGTGCTAGCCGCTTCGATCATCTCTTCAGCATCTGCCCGTGACGTTGCCATTGGTTTTTCGCAAAGAACATGCTTTCCTGCTTTTAATGCAGCAATAGAAACCGGGGCATGTAGGTAGTTTGGCGTACAAACGCTTACTGCATCAACCTCACTATTTTGAAGCAACTCTTCATAGCTTTCATAGGATTTCGCACCATAAAGGACGGCCGTTTCATCCGCTCTTGATTTAACAATGTCGCATACCGCAACAATTTTTATTTGTGTATTTGCTGCGTATTCTGGTAAATGACGGTGTTTCGCAATACTCCCACATCCGATAACACCAATTTTTAATTCATTCATGGTTTCTCCTCCTCAATTCCTCTCTTATTTAGATGCGATGGTTTCAAGCGGTTTTGCATTTCCATAGACTGGCTTTGGTAGCGTTGTAGGCTTGGCCCAGGCAACCGCATTTTTCATGACGCGTTGAATATCTTTGTGGTAATAGGTTGGGTACGTTTCGTGCCCTGGTCTGAAATAGAAGACCTTCCCTTGACCGCGCTTATATGTACAGCCACTTCTGAAGACCTCTCCTCCTTCAAACCAGCTTACAAACACAAGCTCATCAGGTGCAGGGATATCGAAATGCTCGCCATACATTTCTTCTCGCTCAATTTCAATTTTCTCCCCAAGTCCTTCTGCGATCGGATGCGTTGGATCTACAATCCACATTCTTTCTTTCTCATCTGCTTCACGCCATTTCAAATCACAGCCGGTTCCCATCAATTTCTTGAAAATTTTCGAAAAGTGACCGGAATGAAGAACGATAAGCCCCATGCCATCTAGAACACGCTGATGAACACGATTCACGATTTCATCTGATACTTCTTCATGAGCGATATGCCCCCACCAGAGAAGAACGTCCGTGTTGTTTAACACCTCTTCAGATAAGCCATGTTCAGGCTCGTCCAAAGTTGCTGTTTTTACTTCAAAATCCTCTTTGAGAAATTCTGCAATCGCACCGTGAATTCCGTTTGGATACACGCTTCTTACTTCTTCACTACTCTGTTCATGACGATTTTCATTCCATACAGTAACGTTAATCATTCAAATCCACTCCTATTTTATCTATTCTTTTACTGAACCTGATGTTAAACCTGATACAATTCTTCTTTGGAAAATCAGTACCATAATGACAAGCGGCACCGTTACAACAACTGTCGCTGCAGAAATCTCGCCCCATGGGATCGTATACTGTCCCTGGAAAAGCGCAATTCCGACTGGTACGGTTTTAAACTTATCTGCCGTGTTAATCGTAAGAGCAAACAAGAACTCATTCCATGCGGCAATAAAGACGAGAATCGCGGTTGTGAAAATACCTGGCACCGCAAGCGGCATGATCACTTTCCAATACGTTTGCCATAAGGAAGCGCCATCAATTTTCGCTGCTTCTTCCAGATCGAACGGAATTTTGCGGAAGAACGTAACGAGAAGCCAGATCGATAATGGTAGCGTGATCGTCGTGTAAGGGATAATGAGCCCAAGATAACTATTTGTAAGTCCTAAGTTCTTTAGAAAAATGTAGATTGGTGAAATCGTCGCCACTTGTGGAAACATTGAAACAGATAGCACGACACCTAGAATAATCGGTTTCCCTTTAAAATTCAGCCGCGCGATGGAGTACGCCGCAAATGAGGCAACTAGCACGGTGTAGACGGTTGTGATCGTCGCAACAACGGTACTATTCCATAGATAGCGAGGGAACGGATAGTCTACGAAAACGGATACATAGTTTTGTAGAGTAGGGTTATTCGTAAACGGATTGAACGCTTTTTCACCAAAGAGCTCTGTTAGCGGTTTAATCGAACTTGCGAGCATCCATAAGAACGGAAACATGACAACAAAGACAAACACAACTAGGAATACGTAAAACATCGGTCCCGCTTTCTTATTCATCTGGCTGGCCCTCCTTCTTCATGATAAAATACATTCTCATTTCTTTCCAGTTCCGTCGTTTATTAATTCAGCACCAAGTAATTTAATAAAGATTCCAGAGATGATGGCAACACAGATGAACACAACAACTGAAATCGCAGAACCTTCACCAAAATTAGTCTGAGTAAACATCAACGTATAAGCGAGCATTGAGATCGTTTCGGTTGAGTTTGCTGGACCTCCACCAGTTAATACGTAAATTAAGTCAAACACACGGAACGCATCTAGCGTTCGGAATAAGAGAGCAACGAGAAGACTTGTTTTCAAAAGTGGTAAGGTAATCGTTACGAACTGTTTCCACTTATTCGCTCCATCAATCGATGCCGCTTCATAAAGAGAAGATGGGATCGTTTGCAGACCAGCTAGTAAAAGTAGCGCCATATAAGGTGTCGTTTTCCATACATCAGCAAAGATAACAGAGAACATAGCACCAGTATCAGTTGTAAGAAGCATGGCCATGCGATCAATTAAACCAACATCTTCAAACAGCTTCGCTACGATACCATTTTGACCATCATAAAGGAACTTCCACATCAGGGCCGCAACAGCTGTTGGAATTGCCCATGGGATTAGGATACTTGCTCGAATCAATCCTCGCCCTAAGAAAGCTTTGTTAATAAGGAGGGCAATCGCTAGACCAAGAATGAGCTCAGCTAGAACAGAAATAAATGTAAACACAGTCGTGTTCCAAAGAGACTTCCACATCCGCTGATCAGTTAAATTTTCTTTGTAATGTTCAAATCCAATAAAGTTCGGTTCAACAACAATTTCTGTTAGTGCAGATGATAAACCAACAATTTTATCGCCTTTTTCCAAACTTCCATCTTCATTGATCGTCATTAAATCATTATTGATTGCTTTAACAGAAGACGTAAAATCTTCTGCTACGCTTTCATCAATTTCAACGTACTTCATATCGTCAGGAATATTTTCAAACTTGTCTAGCTTTTCATTAATCACATCATAATTTTCTGCTGCTTGCGGGTTTTCTTTAATACTGGCATCGAGATTTTCTAATGTTGTTTTCATCTCGGTCAGCTCTTCACTTGAATTTCCATTATCAATTTCAGAGTTAATTGCCCCAACTAGGAAGGGATAGTTTTGCAAATAGCGGTCCAGGTCAATTTGATAATCGAGATGGACTTCTGATTTTGTTGGTTCATTAAGACGAAGGTCGAAAAGACTAAAATAAAATGACTGGAAAACTGGCCAAATAGAAATCGCTAGAATAAGGATCAGTGCTGGGGCAAGAAGTAAATAACCGACAACCGCATCGTTTTTTTTCTTCTTTTTGGGCTGTTTCTCCACTTTAATAGGCTCTTTTGGATCGATATCTGTTTGCATACCAACGCTCCTCTCTTTAAGAAAAAGGTGTCTTATTGTTCCGTTACATTGCTACAAGACACCGCTTTTGATAATTCAAATTTTCTTATAGCCCTTTTCTCAAAAAATATGTAGGAAAGACATTAGCCTTCGTGTGGAAGGCTAATGACCTTTTCTATTATTTTTCTAGCTTTTCATTCATTTCTTTTTCCATCGCAGCTGCTGCTTCTTCAGGAGTTTCTTCTCCTGCAATGGCTTTAGAAATGTGGATTTGAATGATTTCAGAGATTTCAGGATAGTTTGGAGCTACAGGACGGGAAACAGCTGCTTCAAGTGCTGTTTGGAATCCTTCTTCCCCAAAGAATGGGTTTGCTTCGATAATTTCTTCATCTTCAAAAAGAGCTGGTAGCGTTGGAGCATGAGAGCCTTCAATCGCATCGATCTTCTGTCCTTCTTCACCAGTCATAAACTTCAAGAACTCCCACGCTTCTTGAGGATGTTCAGAGAAATTATTGATGGCTGCCATCCAACCGCCAAGGGCTGAAGCAGAACCAGCGTCACCTTCAGGAAGTGGAGCTACTTCTACGTTTCCAACAATCTTAGACTGTTCTTCATCATTTGCTAGAGAGTACTGATATGGCCAGTTACGAATAAACGGAGATTGACCTTCAATAAACGCAGTATGAGATTCTACTTCAGTAAACGTATTGATGTTACCTGGAACAAAATCAGAGTTTGCGATTTCAACCATTTTTGAAATACCTTTGATTGCTTCAGGGCTATTGATGACAACTTCTCCATTCTCATCAATAAAGGCACCACCGTAAGAACCGACAAATTCAACTGCATTTGTCACGAGACCTTCATATTGCTTCGCTTGCATGAGGTAACCAAACTTCGTGCCATCTTGACCTTTTAGCTCTGAAGCTTGAGTCATTAAGTCATCCCACGTTTTTGGAGCTTCAGAAACCATGTCAGAGCGGTAGAAAAGCATTCCAGTATCAATGAATTTCGGCATTGCCCACTGCTTACCGTTAAATGTTGCTGCCGTAACCGGTCCCTGATTGTAGTCATCCATGTTGATGCCGTCTTTTTCAATAAAGCGGTCTAGAGGAAGAACATACCCTGCTTGAGCAAATTCTGCAGGCCAGATCACATCGATATCAAACACATCGATTTCAGATGATTCTGCGTTCAGCATTGTGACATATGCGTCATGCTGTGCTCCCGTATCTGTTGGCATTTCACGGAACTCAATTTCAATATTCGGGTTTTGCTTTTCGAATTCCTCAACCATTACATCGGTTGCACCTGTTGCATCTTTACCTCGTGCATAAACGAGTGTTACTTTTTCTTCATCACCGGAACTCGCCTTTTCATCACCAGAATTGTTGCTAGAATTACTTGAAGAATTATTTGAAGAACTACATGCTGAAAGAACAAGGATAAGGGCCAAAACGATAAAAAGTAGTTTACTATTCTTCACTATTCGCATAATACGAAATCCCCCTTAAGTTTTGTTGAAATCGATACCAATTTTGAAATCGATTTCAATAAAGATAGCGCTTACATTATTTACGAGCTAAGTAGACTTACGAATCACGAGTGATAACGGTAACTCCATCACACTCTGACTAACACGATCGCGCTTCCCTTTTAAACAATCCATAAAAATAGTCATCGCACGACCGCCAATTTCAGCACCAGGTTGATAAATTGTCGTTAGCTCTGGTTCAATCATACTTGCAATCGGCTGATCATCAAATCCAAGAATCGCCATATCTCCCGGAACATCTAGCCCATTTCGCTTTGCTTCTTTCACCATTGCAGCTGCAACTTCGTCTCCACCAGTAAAAATGGCCGTTGGTCGTTCTGTTAACGTTAGAATTTTGTTAAATGTTTTTACACCGTCTTCCATCGTATATGTATCATGGAAGATCCATTCTGATTTCACTTCAAGACCAGCTTCATCCACTGCTTGAAAGAATCCTTTGCGGCGATCATTGGATAATCCACTTGTTGATCCCATGCAGTAAGCGAGTCGCTGATGACCTCGTTCAATCAGATGCTTTGTCCCTAAATAACTTCCCTGAACTTGATTCAATCGAACCATCGGTACTGTCGCATCGTGATGATACTCGTTGCATAGAATAATCGGTCCATGATCGGTATATGGCTGAATTTGCTCCCAATCATTTTCTATTGAAGTGAAGATCAC
>ENA-ORXC01002298-ORXC01002298.1-marine-metagenome-genome-assembly--contig:-NODE-2298-length-10524-cov-5.171724_pt1 | contig 10524 bp, 17 predicted proteins | sample MGYA00237865_ERZ511478 | MGnify/ENA metagenome assembly ERZ511478 | reverse complement strand
AATCTGCATCCGCCAAATAGTACTGAAGCATATGCCCAAAAACAGTGGTAAATATTTTGCGCAGATTATGCCAGAAATTGGACAAACCGGTTAGCTATCCGGATGCTTATCCGCCGCTGAAGTGCTCCCGTGGTGCGTCCGTCCGCGACACATTTAGCCTCCCGGAACGACTCTCTGGCGACACTCTGTCGTATTGTGTCGCCATTGTGTCGCCCATAAGTAACCAAAGAGTCGCATTGGGCACGACCGCCGACGTTCTTGCGCGGCGACGGCACACCGGTTGTGTCACCGGATGTTTGATCGCGGAATTGGCGGCCGGTTCTCGGCGAAGCAACTTGGCGGCCTGCTCTTCTGTGTCGGGCGCAGCTTTGCCAGGGCTGGCTCGTGGTCTTTTGGAAGCTCGACGACGGGGCGTCTGGTCCCCACCCCCTCCAGCTTCAGAGCGTGCAAAGGTCTCGCCATCCGTTCCCGACGACATTCCGCCAATCCTTTCCGGTGGCGGCGGGTTAATTGCCGCGTTCATGGCGGCCACTGCCGCCGCGATACCGATGACTTCCGCGGGGCTATTTCAGCAGCAGCACACGCCGACCGCAGTGCCGGGGCCCGTTTGGACGCGGCCGTGGCCTCTGAAGCGGCTCTCTCCGGTATCGCCTTGGCGGGAGCACCCCGTGTGGACGACGCGGGAGTCGGGGTCCCCGTACTCCATGACCGTGATGTTCTTATCGCTGACGATGTTCTTGGCGTGAGGACGCTCCTGGGCCGCTGTTACAGGGAACGCTTGAGCGGGAGCGGCGGCTTAGGCGGCAGCCGTGGCTTGGATGTCATCCGCCGATAGGGAGCCACTGGTGGCTTGGCCGGTGTTGATGGGAACCGATGGCGGCTTGTTCAGTGCCTACAGCTTTGCCGTTGACGTTGCAATGGGACCTGGCGGGGGATTGGAGGTCGCAGCCGCTGCGGCGGCTGCCAGGTGCCTCGCTGCTATTGACATGAAGAGCCGCGTGACCCCTCCCGCCAGCTTCCTCGCTGCCTCCCTTGGTTGCATTGGTGGTGCAACTGCAGTGTATTTCTTCAGTGGTCGTGCGCGCACGCCCGCCAGGGTCGTAGCGCCGCCATCCTTGGAGGCTTCTACGGGGAGCTTTTCTTCCGGCAGCTCGTAGGGAGGTAGCTTTTCGGCAGGTTGTAAATCGACGGGAGAATTGCAGAGGCCAGAGAATCGGGAGTCGGTGTGACGGAAAAAGGAGTATCAGGAGGCGCCGCTTCTCGCAATAGGTGCAACGGAGCACCAGACGTGCTCACAGAAGCAAAGGCCGCAGCGCTTGCGTCCTTCCGGGGCAGCATCCCGTTGGGCGGCATCTTGTTGAGCTGTAGCTGGTCTGGCGGTAGCTCTCCGGTCGTTGGCTGGTCAGCAGGCGCCAACCCGCTATCAAGAAGAGCGGCGGCCAGGCAGCCGAGAGTCGAGGAGGCGGTAAGAGTGTCGGGGGGCGACGCGTGCGGCTGCAGGGCACATGCCCAATGGAAGCGGGTACATTAGCAGAGATTGGGGATCCTTCTTTCGTCGGAGTTGGCGACACGGGCACGGCCGGCGGCCTCGATTGGATTCGAGTGACGGGGAGCACCAGTAGAGACGCCGTGCATGGAGCCGGGGGCGGTTTAGCGGACGATGTCGCCGTTGCTGCTGACGGCGCCGCTGCCGAAGAGCTTGACGGCGCGTGACTGCCCCCTGTTGATGAAGTCCACAATGGATCTGTGGTCGCAGCAGCCGCAGGTATGACAGGAAACGCCCATGTTGGCGGCAGGGTCTGCCGCCCTGGAGACGTTCCTGGCTCGACCTCCTTCGCCGTCAAGAACAACGCCGGCCAGGAAGAATTGGGCACTTTTGGTGTCTTCAGCGGTAGAACGGGGGGACGTGGGGTCGACGCCGGTGGTATTGGAATCGGCGGCGGCTACGTAGGTGACCGCACAGCAGGCGGTAGATGCTTGGGGGGTGCCGTCCCGTCAGCAAGACCAGCCACAATGGTCCAGGCCACAGCGACACCCGGCGCTGCCGGCCACTTTTAGCAGGTCCTCGCCACCGAGGGTCCTGCCTGGGACGCCACTGTTGGGTCCATTCCTACTGCCGCCGTCCCTGCCTCCGCAGTCACTTCTGCCCCTTCCTCAGGCACGGCCGCACCAGTCGCTCCGGCACCAGTCGTCGCCATCCCCTCAGCCACCCTCACTGATGCCACCACCCCTGCTTCTGCCTCCCCAGCCGCTGCTACAGCGGCAGTCGCCGCGGCTACCGCCGCCTTCTTTGCTACCGCCCTGTTTGCCGCGGCCGACATTGCCGCAGACGCCTCAGCCACATCCGTCCCGGCCATTGCTGTCCTCGCTGCCGCGGTATTTTCCATCGCAGTCCTTGTTATCTCTATCTTTGATGCCGCCGTCCTCCGCCGCTCATCTTATCACCGCCTTCTTCGCCACCGCTGCCACTGCCCTCGCTTTTCCTGCCGCGGCCGTCTCTGCTGCGGCCGTCTTTGCTGCGACCGTCTTTTCCGCGGCCGTCGTTTCCGCGACCGTCTTCGCTACCGCCTCTATGACAGCCGCAGAGGTAATGGCCGACGTCTTTGTCGCGGCAATCCGTGCCGCAGCGCCTTTTTGATTCGCGGCCTTCGCCGCCGCCAGGGCCTTGCGCACCCGCATCTGGTCCAACGGTGGGGTTGTCATCCGTGCCTCTTGCTGCAGGCTGGCGGTGTGCCGTCCGGACCCATTTCCAAAGACACTGCCATGTGCTTTCCCGCTCGCCGCCATCGGAAGTCTTGGAAAAAGGCAAAGCGGCAGTACGTGCGGACGCAGACAACCCACTTTGGCTGTTTGGCCGGTTTGGGCTGGTGGGCGCCGCCGGATGGCCACGTCCCGGGGGCTCAGACCGCGGGAGTTGGCCCGCAGGCATATCACCGGCGATGTTGATGGCGCTCACGGGCGCGATGGACACGGCTGGGTGTAGCTGCGTCCTCTGGAGAGGCGGGCTGACCTTAATAAGCGCGGCCTTCGCCGCTGGCTCCCTCTAGACCATAACAAGCATGTCGGCCACCCTCTCTATGGCGGGCGCTGATCCTGTCGCCAGCATTCTCTGCAGGTACACCATCGTCTTTCGTTCGGTTGGGCCTCTCGTCTTGTCAGCCGCTCGCAACACGTTGTTGTCCTCCTCGACGGTCTGCTGCCACGGCTTTCCCTTATTCGTCTTCGGCCACTAAGGGCGGCTAACCCGGATCCTTGGATCGAAGGCCTCGCGTCACACACTCTTGGCCATCGTAAGAATCAAGCCCCTCATCAGCTTCGGTGGCTTAGATGACCCCGTCAAGAGCTCCATCACCACGTTATTTGTGGCCTGGCTCTGTATAACCGGCAGCGGCGCGGTGGCAGTCTCAGAGCACGTCTTCGAAGACTGTCGGTTACGGCCGCTAGTGGGAGCCGACCTCGGAAGGACGTCATCTTCCGCATCTTTAGCAGAGTCATCGCTGCCCTTTTCGTGGTCGGTTTCCCCGTCGTCGACGCCAAATGCGCGGCCGTCCACGCCAACTCGGTCACCCGACAAAGTAGATTGGGGGGGTGCGAGGGGTGGTGCTCCACCAGTCGAGGGTGCTCCCATCGCGGGTAATGTTCTGGAGTTTGTCAGATTGGAGGCCGCAAAAGGAAGCCCCAGAGAGCCCGATGTGTTTCGCGACCGACTCTTGTCCGCAGCACACCAGTTTTTATTCTCCAGAAAAGCTGTAGACCGGGCAAGAATGCTGTCTGTGCTGTCGATGTAGCGTCAGATCATGTCGAGCACGCGCTTCGCTGCACTGTCCAGGACGACCTTGTTCTCAAAGATGCGCACCCAAAACACCTTCCCGCTGAGGTTGTTGCCAGATATGAGGAGTCGGAAGTTCATCGTAGGGTTGTCGATGACAAATTGCTCGACCAAATCGAGCAGGACCTCGATTTTGGCCACCGACGCTCGTGTCATACGTCTACCGACCAAACGGTTGATGTTCGTGGTCAGCTTGAGGTGCGTCTCACGCACGGCCTCGGAGACCACGTCGACGACAGGGATAATCCGGAAGAATAGCTGCGGTGTGGTGGAAAGTTGGGCGTCCACACGCCAAGGGGTGGCCCATCAGGGGCAGGTTAACGATGCACAAAGAAGAGGTGCAAAAAGAGACAGGGCAGAGTCGAGGGTGGGTGGTGTAGTGGTTTTCTCTCTTCTGTCCGGATACGAGACCAGCAACCCCTGGATCCCAAGGGAAGGGGGCCCATAAGGAAACGAAAAGGGAAAAGTGCAGTTCACGCCCGTCTCGAGGAGGGGGAAACAGTATTACGGCACAAACCCAAGGGATCAAGAGACCCAAGGCACGGTTGGAGTTTCTTCCGGAAACGAGGGGAAGGCCGAAACCTCCCCTTCACAGGCCCCACAATGGCCCCCTAGCGGGTCCACAGCGGGCCAACACACGCCAGCACCCCGGCCCCTAGTGGGAAAACGAGGCGCCTCTGCTGGGTGGCCGCTATTCGGTCCCAACCCGCGGAAATATGTGGAAGCAAACGACCCTCGGGAGCCCGTGGATCGGCCACCAATCGGAGCCGGCCAATGCAGGCGTCCCACAAGGCGATAAGCAAGTCCCTCCAAACAATGCGAAATACAAGCAAAAGAAAAATCAAGTCCCACAACCGCCACCATGAGCGGGCAAGATGTCCAAGCGTCCGCGGGCCAATCACGGGGCGCCATTATCTCCGCGATCCGTCCGGGAGGCGCGGCCAACGTAGGGCCCACAAAAGCCGTCCAGCCACCGGCACCACCAATCCGGAGGCCCACGTAGGCCACGCCAGGGCCGTCCAGCCACGGCGGGCCCCAACCGCCACAGTTGCGTAGGCGGGCGCGGAATTTCTCACTCGCCGCCCGCGGGTTGTCGGTCGACGGTCCCCCCACGGGGGAACCAACCATTCGCGACACGGAGAGACTCTTCACGCGCTCGGGCGCCGCGAACTCCAACGGAGCGAATCCGGTGCTCTGCTGGGGCCGACTGTTGCAGGCTAGCGCCAGCATCGGGACTAACGTGTCCCACTGGTCTTGATGGTCCACTACGAACGTGCGCAGCTGCCCCACGCTGGTGCGGTTGTACCGCTCCACGTGGCCGTTCGTCTGCGGGTGACACGCCGTGGAGTACCGATTTTTTACCCCGAGGAATAAGCAGACCCCTTGGAACAGCATCGCCTTAAACTGTGGCCCGTTGTCCGTCAAGACCGTGTCCGGGGGCCTATACGCGGCCACCAAGAAGTCGAGAGACTCCGCGGATACCGTCTCTGCGTCGGTGCGCGGCAGCGGCACCGCCCGCGTCAGCTTGGAGAATCAATCCACGATAACCAGCAGGTACTCATTACCCACCTCGGTACGGGGGAGGGGCCCGACGAGATCCATACTCAAGTCCGTCAGGGGTTCCGTCGGGGGGAACGTCTTGAGGTAGTTGGTCTGCCGATGCCTCCACACACGGCTCCGCGCGCACTCGACGCAGTTCCCCACGAAGGCGTAGACGTCCACGACCATCGACACGCAATGAAACCACCGTCGCATCTAGGCGTACATCTTGTTCCCGCCGGCGTGTTCCGCTTGCGCGGGATAATTTTCCCGCTTTATCATCAAGTAGCGCTAGTGGGTTGGCACGTAGACTTGTAGGGAGCCGTCGAGGGGCGCCACGCGGACCAGAAGTCCGTTAGCGTCCTCGGCGATCTGCGACTTGTTATTGTCAACCATAGCCACCCGTACTGTGACAGTATTTGCAGCTGACACTGTAAGGCGTCTTGAATTTCTTGAGATGGTAGATATCGAAAGGTGACGAATCGAACCCGCGAGTTGCGCATCAAAAGTCTTGCGCGCTAAACCACTGAGCCACGAGGCCGAAATCGCCTGACCTTTTGGCCATATCCACACATGTGATGTCCCGATTATTAGATATTCCACCCCCGGGTGTGCCGAATCGTAGCAGCCTCTGTTCTGCTACACTCACCTCTTGGCACCTCCGCCTGCTCCTCGAAGAGTTCCTCCAACGGCAGCGGCGACAAGCCGCCCGCCGGCGCTTGTCGGGGTACCTGTCACGTCACCGTCGAATTGGGCATTGCCAGGCAGGGTGCCGCGTCGGGTATCGCGGCGTTGTCCTCGGCGGGTGTCGAGATGCGGGACATGATGTCTGTCGCGTGATGGGACGCCCCGGGGCGGGTCTGAACGACGTAGATGAACTCCGACAGTCGTAACCGCCACCACGCCAGCCGCCCGTGGGCGCCGTTCATGTGCAGCATCCACTTGAGCGCCTTGTGGTCCGTCCGAACAGTAAACCGCGTCCCCTCTACATACGGCCGCAACAGCAGCGAGGCCCACACCACCGCAAGGCACTCCCGCTCCGTTGTGCTGTAGTTCCAATCGGCCGCGTTGGGGGAACGACTCCAATAACCGACAGACCTTGTGGACCGATCCGGCTGCTTTTGGAGGAGCACGGCGACAGCATGGCCCGCGCTGACGTCTGTGTCCACCGTGTTCGCCCCCTCGCGCCGTGGAAAGGCGAGGTCGGGGGCCTCCGTCTGCCGCTGCTTGAGCTCCTCGAAGGCCTCGGGGGCTTTGGTCGACAGAGAGCTCCAAAGGTCCGGCCCCTTAGTCACTGTCATCGCGGACAACAGCCGCTCCAGGCGGGCTCACTCCTTGAAGAACCTTCGGTAGACATTGCAAATCCCGAGGAAATTGCGCAGATCTTTCTTGCACCGCGGGGGCGACGCCTCCCGAAACCCCCGGACGTTCTTGTCCTGCACCTTGAGTTCTCCACGGCCAGCGATGTGCCCAAGATACTCCACGTCCTCTTGAAACAAGTGGAGCTTCTTGGCCTTCAGCGACACCCCAGCTGTGGCGAGGGCAGTGAAGACCTCGCGCAGGTGCTTCACGTGCTCCCCCGGCGTCTGCGAGAAGACTATGATGTCGTCGACGTAGACGGGGCAGTGCTTCCATTTGAGCCCCACAAGTATCACGTCGATCGTCCGCTGGAACGTCGCCGGGGCATTGGAGAGACCGAACGGGAGGCGCATGTAGCGATAGGCTCCCTCGTGGCACACGAAAATGGTCTTGTCCCGAATATCCTCCGCCACGGGAATCTTCCAATACCCCGCGTTGCAATTGAGCGTATAAAACACCTTGGGATCCTCGAGGAAGTCGATACAGTCATCCATCCGCGGAAGCGGGTAGACGTCGCGCACTGTTACCTCGTTCAGCCGTCCGTAGTCCACGCAGAACCCCATCGTACCGTAGGGCTTGGGAACGAGGACGACGGGGTGCCAGTGCGGTGAGGTTGCACGTGCTGTCCTCAGCTGCGACGGGCACGGGGCTCGGCCGTTGGACCAACGGCCGCTCCAATGCACTTCTGTAAGGCAATGCTCCCATCATCGGGGCACTGGCCGCAGCCGCCGCATGTCCCGAATCTATGGATGAAGATACCGTTCCTCGCGCACGCGTCCGTTCCATCACACTGTTGGGGACGGAAGGCTGTTCCACCGCGGCAGTAGTCGGGGGCACGTCCGCCGCGCCAATTCGCGGTCGAGGCGGTTTTACCGCCCCGAGCAATGGCGAGTGCTCCAGTGCGCAGTAAGGCTCCCGCGCCCGTTCCACCGAACCAGTGGGAACTTGTGGCGGATCCGACGCACCCGTGGGCACCGGTAGTCTGTCGCTCTTGCGCCGTTGTGCGAGCGCCTTGCAGCCCCGCACACGTTCGCGCGAGCGCGCGGAGGGAGGCTTGCTTGCTCAGCGGCCTTAGCAGGAGGCCACAGGATTCTAAGAAATCCTGGACCAGGCACTTGCTTCGGAGCCCCATTTGCAGACACTGAATTATGAAGAAGCGATGGACCAGAGGCGAGATCCTTGGGCGTCTTAGGACGCGTCATAAGTAGCATGCCAACCACCAACCGCTCCGCACCCCGTACTGGTACTGTCTGCCCGACTTTTCACGAGGTTTTGATAGATGCGAGGCGCAGCAAGTCCGCTCGTTCCGTCCCGTCAAGCTCCCCCGTGGCTAGGCGCTCCAGCCACAAGCCTGACGTCTTGGTGGCGCGCAAGTACGGCTGGTGACAGCACGTGCACACATGCGCTGGGAGATTCTGGGGAAACAGGCTATGTATGGTGCTGGAAATCGATTCACTGCACAAAGCCGGACAGGTCGTGCGGCCAAACAGATAGCAGATCGGGGGCAGAAGGGTGCCATCAGTGTCAGAATCGCATATCAAACCACATAGCATTGCCCAGCACTGTCTGATGTGTACAACAAGAGCGCGAAGGAGAAAAATAGAAACTGAATCAAGACCGAATCAAGGCCCTGCAGACGCACCATTGAATACACAATGATGGAAGCGTGGCGGTGGCGAACGACGAAGCCATGGCGGACGGGATGGAAAGCGACTGCACCCGTAGACGTGCAGCAGGAGACGAGTCTTTCACATCATAATCCCAGCTGCTCCAGCACATGGGGCGGCGGGCGTCGAGAGAGGTGCTCAGGTGTAGCAATGACGGATGATTGTAGCAGTGGCAAGGAGATCGATTGAGCGACTGAGGCTCGTTTCGTGACATGGATCCGGGTTTTTGTTGCGCGTTTGTTACGCCACAAACCCGGCGCCACACCGGTCAGAGCATTCCGGGACATCAGGCAGACTATGGGTATGTGATGTCAATAAATGCAAGTACAACAAATATAATTCAACATCTCGACTCCAATCTCAATCGTCCGCGGCTCTCTGTCCACCGGCTGGCGCACTTGTGTGTTGCATTCGGGGGGCCCGATTCTTTTGGGTCCCGGCCCAACTCCTTTTGGGCCTGGCCCATTTTGGGCCTGGCCCAATTTTGGGTGTCCACCCCCAAGTCCCGCGTTCCGGCACAAGTCCGACCTGTCACGGTCCGACTCGTGTCGGACGGCTGTCCTGATTTTGCCCGTCACGTTTCATGCTGGTTTGTTTGTATCGTTTCATCGCTTGTGCTCGTCTCTCTGTTTTTAACGGCGTCGGGCCACGCCCTCGCCGTCTCGTCTTGCTCGTCACCTGAGTCTTGGCGTCCCCCTTGGGACCCGGCCACCGAGCGTTATCGCCGTCCGGGATCTCTCTTTGGGTCGACCCCTCGGGTCCTTCTTCTTTGTTCGTACTGGTTTTGTGCCTCTGTTAAAGGTACTTGTTTTTCCCTCCTTTGTTGCCACAAGGCGCGCCCGCCCCTTCGGCCCAGCCAGCACCAATATGCGGTGGCGGCGGTGGTCGCCGAGGCGGATGCGGACATGCCGGATCACGGAAGTGAAGACGCGGCCATGCCGGCGGGCGCAGCGGACCCAGACGACAGCGCCGGCCCAGCGGAGCCGATGGTGCCGGGCGACGCCGCTCCCGGACCGAGCGCGGGAAACTGACGCGGGGCGCACCCCACGCGTCCCGTGCGCCCCGTCGCCCCCGAAGGATGGCGCACCGGCAAGGAAAACCCCATAGGGTTCTCGCCACGAAGTATCATCACTACACCATCCCGGCCGCCGTCGGGTTGTCCGAGCATCACATGTAGCTGTTGACCCCGACGCTCGATACCGGCGCCGGGCCCAGCCTCATCCGCATGGACATGCTGCCTCCCGGTTGGGAGAGTCAGCTCCACCCGCACGCGCATCTACCCAACGTCATCGACGCCAACAAGAACCCCATCCCGGTCAAGGGCATGATTACGTTGTATATGCGCTCCGGCGGGTTCGCCACGACGGTGGACTGTGTCGTCGTACCGCGGTTGGCCGTCCCGTTCCTGTTGGGCACGAGTTTTATCGACCGTCATGTGGAGGCGCTCTACCCACGCCAACGGCGTATACGTTGGGCCAACCGCGCAACGGTCCCGATCCTCTCGTGTACCCAGAAGGGCCAACGCGAACGACGGACGCCACCGACGGACACGACCGTCCGCCTCGCGGAGCGGCGTGCCCTACCGCCGCGGTCCCGGATCATGGTCACCGTCACTACCCGAGCCGGTGGTCAGGTCCTGGTGAACCCGTATAATCGCTTGCACAAGCGGCACGGCTGCCAGACCGCGCACGGTCTGGCGGTGTGCACGCCCGGGGAACGGTTCCAGGTCGAGGTCCTCAACCTTTCGGACCGCCCCGTGTGCCTGCGGAAGGGAACGATCCTCGCCACGACCGAGTTCGCTGATGCCATTCCGTGTACGTTGGTTACGGATGCCCCCGCACCGCAGGACGCACGCCCCACCGGGGATGCCCTGCGGGAAGTAGACCTCTCCGACGTCCCTCCGGAGCTCCAGAGTGACGTTGAGGCCCTGCTGCGGAAGCACGCCTACATGCTCGATGGCACCCTGGGGTCCATCGAGACGACGCGGCATCGGATCGAACTTCAACCGGGCGCCAAGCCCATACGACAGCAGCCCTACCGGGCGGGGCACCACGCCCGGGACATCATACGTGATGAAGTCAACCGATGCTGGACGCCCGGGTGATCCAGCCCAGCACCAGCGAGTGGGCC
>ENA-ORXC01002297-ORXC01002297.1-marine-metagenome-genome-assembly--contig:-NODE-2297-length-10530-cov-4.503970_pt1 | contig 10530 bp, 7 predicted proteins | sample MGYA00237865_ERZ511478 | MGnify/ENA metagenome assembly ERZ511478 | reverse complement strand
CGCGAGGCAGTATGACTCTGTTGGACGACGGTGATCGCCTGTTTGACACGGCTAGCCACATATTGGCCACCGCGAATCGTCTGGTTAGGACTATTTCCCATCGCAACCGCATTTGCGATGGGACTGCGATGGTCAGAGTTCGATGGACCTCGATGGGAACTGCGATGGTGACCTTTGCGATGGACACCGTCCACCATCGCAAAAACCAAATCTGGATACAGCAGCTCGGTCAGATCTGCAAGGGTGTGTCCCAGATACGTCCGTTGTTCATGCGCTGTACCGATCGCGGTCGGCTGCGGGTGCGGGGTTTTTGGCGTGCTGCGGGGCTGTTTCGCTGTCCTGTGCGTCGCGCCGGGGACGGGGCGCGCGGGTCGGGGCGCGGTCGCGGGGCGCGCGGGTCGGGGCGCGGTCGCGGTCGCGGCGGCTGTGCTGGGCGGCGCGCTTCTGTGTGAAGCGCACACGCCAGCTGCCGGCCGACAGCTCACCGACTACCGTCCAAGTACAATGGACGCTGGCAAGGCCACATGACGAAACAAAACAGCGCAATGGGGGGTCGGTCGGAGCTCCGCACGCACTCCAACATCTCGCCCCACAAAGAAAACAAAAGAGAACAGGTGAAGTCGCCTCCGCCGTCAGAAGTGCAAGCATCGGGCTCGCGCCGACGCGCCCCCCGTCGTGACGTCTCGGGCCTCAACCGCGTTGGTGACTAAGGCCACATTAACAAACAAAACAACGCATTGGGGGGTTGGTCAGAGCTCCTCACGCACTCCGACACCCCGCCCCACAAAGAAAGCAAAAGAGAACAGATTGCGCTGTGAGAAGTGCAAGCATCAGGCCCGATCCGCGGCGCCCCCGGTCGTCACGCCTCCGGCCTCACCCGCTTCGGTCACTCCGGCCGCCTGTGCAGCGCTCCCCGTCGACGCATGGCCATCCGCTGCCCCTGTGGCACCCGACCTGCTCCCGGCGCTGGTACTACCCTCCGCCGCAGGGGGCGGGGCTGCCGCGTCGCCTCGGACGGGTCGCGCTCGGACCGTGCGCGTGCGAATCGAGTTGATCGGCACAGGCGGGTGCTCAAAGTCGCATCGCGTCGGAGAGTTGACGTCGTTGACGACGTAGCCGCGCCACGGCGCAGTTGTTGTCGGCATGAGGGGGTGTACCGTCAAGATCTCCCAGCGCCAGCGGTCGTACCAGCCGTTGTCCTTGCCGCGGCGCTTGCGGCGGACGCCGGCCGCAATTTGGTCGAGCTCGGCGCGCACGAACATTGCAACAAGGGCGATGTGCCCTGTCGTGGTGTGCACGTTCTCCTTGTTGCCGAGCCCCTCGGGCACGCGGATGCGGTCCGCGACCCCAAGATGCGTGAACATCTCCTTCACAGCTGCTAAAACCGCGTCGTGCCCGTCGTCCGAGCAGATGAAACGCGGCCGCACAGGCGCGTCCCGCTGCTCCTGGGTGATCTCGTCCTCGTCATCGGGCAGCTGGTTCATGTTCTCCAGCCAGTTAGCCGCCGTCGTCCGCCCCATGGTCTTGCGGGAAGAGTTCACCTTCTCAAACCAGGTAGGCACAACACGCCGCTTCACAGCCTCTAGCACGTGAGATATGGACTGCGCCATGGGCTGGTACGCCCGCACGGTGTCGTCGCCGTTCTTGGCCTTCTTCGCCCCGACGGATTTCTTGTCCCGACCAGTCCGCTTGGCCTCGCCGACAGCACCGTCGGTGTCCGAGCCATCGTCCGAGCACGAGCTCGAGTCGGTGCCCGAGACAGTGTCGCGCGAGGCAGCACGCTTTTTGCCCTTGCCAGCGCCCTTGCCCTTGCCCTTTTTGCGGGACGGATTACGGCGCTTGACCGGTGGCGAGATATCGGAGATCAGGAAGTCGTATGCGTCGGGTGCGTCGAGCTCGAGCTCCTCCATGGTCTCCTCCAACAGCATCTCCCAGTCGGCGTCACCGTCTGGCAGAACTTCGTTGGTGATTGTTGCTCCGCCGAGGTGTCCAAAGTAGCGCGATTTGACGCTACGGCGGATCTGGAGCATCTGGAGCGTGCCGCGCTGCAGCTTCGAAATCTCCCCCTTGCCCCTGGCGGCCTTGAGCTCTTCGTACTCCGAGTACTCCTCGTCCGTGTCAACAAAGCCGACCAGCGCGCGCCGCTTTTCAGGCTGCGGAGACGCCACAGGCTGGTTCATCTTGCCGATGATCACGCCCAAGCTCTCCATCGCCCTCCCCTGCGTGTTGACCTGGTCTCCGATGCTTTTGACCGCGTCCGCCAGGGTGCTCACCATAGAGGTGACGCCGTTCAGGACTCGATCAATCCTGACGTCAACCAGAGGGACCGACGGGGCGCCCACAGCGCCGACCAACGCGACGTCGTCGCCAGCCGCTGCAGGGGCCATGCTGCGGCTCCCTGCGCCGCCGGCCCCGTCGCTGGCCGCAGCGTTGGCCGGCCCACGCGCCGACCCAGCAGCAGTGCCCGTCGTGGGGCCGGCAGGGGTGGAGGCGCGCGGACGGCGAGTGCGCGGTCGGCGCGCTGCAACAGTAGACAGGGAGGCCGGTGGCGGTGCGTCGACCGCCGGGAGGGCCGCGCGCGTGGCGCCGGCCGCTGGGGGCGGCGGGAGCGGCGTGTCGGTCGCACGCGGGGCAGGGCGGGGAGCAGTGGCATCCGGGGAGCCGAAGCGCAGAGCGGTGGCCGCCACCGTGGTGGCGGGCGGGCCTCCATTGAAGGGCGTTCCAGCACGGGAAGTAGTAGCCGGCGCTGAGGAAAGACGCGGACGAGGGGGGCCAGAGCGACGCCCCGCGCGCACCAATGCTGGAGGGGTTGATGGACGCTGCAGGACCGACGGCGTGGTCGGAGACGATTGAGCCAGCGCGTCCGGTGGTCCGCGACGAGAAGCATGGCGCGGCGGCGTTGTAGACAGTTGCACACCTCCGACAGCGTCAAAGGCACTGGCCCGCACTGCCCCGGACGACGCCGCTGGGGCTGTCGCCGTCGCGACCGCGGCCGCCGTCCCCGACGCCACGCTCGGCGCCACCGCCACCCCAACGACCGTGGGTCCCACCCCCGACGCTACCACCGGCTCCACCGGTCCGGACGCCATAACCGGCGCCACGGCCGCCGTAGCGACCACGGGCACAGCCCCTGACGCCACCACCGGCGCCGCCGCCGCCGCGGTGACCGCGGGCGCCGCGCCTGACGCCACCACCGGCACCGCCGCCGCCGTGGCGACCGCGGGTGCCGCGCCTGACGCCACCACCGGCACCGCCGCCGCCGTCGCGACCGCGGGTGCCGCGCCCGCGGCGGCAAACTGGTAGGCAGTGGCTGTCGATACCAGGTGGTTTTCCGCCTGCAACGCCGGGTTGTAGACGGCGGCCGCCGACGCCGGGTTGTACGCGGCCGCCGAAGCCGGGTTGTACACGGCCGCCGCCGATGACGGGTCGTAGCCGACCGACGCAGACGACAAGCCAGTGCCGGAGTGGGTGGCCATGGCCATTGCAGCGAGTGAGCCAACTGGATGCGTCCGGGAAGTCCCAAAAAACTCCAACGGCGCCGTCGACACAGGAAGGCTTGAAAACTGCGCCCCGGCGCCGAAGGGGAAGCCGTATTCGTGCATGCCCGGCATAGAGTTTGGCACGTTTGCCAAGCCAATCGGAGGCGGAGGTCCAGCCGCCCTCGCCATTGCTGGCGAGAACGGGAAGAACGTCGTGTCAAACAGCGGTGGTGGTGGGGGCGCAGTGAATTCCACCATGGGGTGCAGCTGAGACCCGTCCTGGCCAACAGAAGCACCGCCAGGGGTAGCACGCGCGTCGACGGCCGCACTCAGGGACAGCGAGTCACGAGCACCCCAGGAAGAGGCAGCGTTCATGGCGGCGCTCGCGGCATCGGCGGCAGACGACCCGGCGGCAGCAGTGCGCATTTCGCTCGTGGCGAGGCGACTCTCCTCCATCGGCGCAATAGACGACGCGGCCACTCGGGCGGCCTTGGCAGCGCCCGCTGCGCGACCTGCCGCCCCGCTTGCCATTAGACGCTTGCCGCCTCTACCGCCTCGGTCCGACATTGTCGGGCCAGGGGGTGGGGTGCGCGCGACCGGGCAGGATAAGGAAGCAGACAGAAGAGGGGGGGGGAGGAAGATGCGAAGGCGCGGTCGGTGGTGTGACGGAGAGTGAGATGGGCGGCGAAAGTGGTTCCCTTCGCTCCTCTTATAGGGCTCCGGCGCGGCGGCGTGCCCCTACCAGTTGCAGCTCTACCAGGGGTCGGCGTCTTCGGAACGCTCACTTTCGGTCAGGTTGGGCCAAAAGGAACGTACAGTGGGGAAAAACGCACGGGACAGGCGCCACGGCAAGCGCGGCCCGCTAAGGTGAGTGGTCATCGGGACGACCCTGACAATAAAAGCAAGGCGGCAGTCGGAGAAAGCAGTCAGGTCCTCAAAACAAGCCGAATACAGAGCGAGAGCGAGCGACCAGCGGGGAAGCGGCTGAGGAGCATCAGTCAGCAGTTTGGGTCAGGCGGCATGGTACGTCGCACCGAGAGGGTCTCAAAAGGGCACCCTAGTGCCTGTCGAGCAGTTGACGTGCAGCTCCTTCATCATACACTTGTAGCGTGCCAGCAGCAGTGCTCAAAGGCGAGAAAACGGTCTCCAATTGACATCCAGGAAAGCTTAGGGCCAAGAGGCGGACGCCCCAGCCGGCCCATGTCCAAACAAACATTCGTTGCCGCTACACGAGCGGTCGGTAGCCACCTTCTCGTCGTGGATGTTCCGCATGCTCTCCATTCACTCGGTCAGAAAGCAAGTCAAACCTCGGACGGACAAGCGTCTGCGGCGGAAGTGATCGGTGGAGCGCAACTAAACGGCCGGGTTCTGGTCAGGTTGCCGTCGCGGCTTGACGTGAAAGTGGGGACACGGTGCTGGCAAGGGGAGCTCGCGGGAATCCAGGCTGCGCCGGTGTTGATCGGGCAGCGGCTGACTGGGTCAAATACCAGCATGGTCCACGTATCTGTCCAACTCGGAACGATTACACTATTCTCTCTACGCCAAGTGGCCCCCCTGGTGTGCCGCCACCAGCTCGACGACACTGTCTTCCAAGGCGGTGGAACAGTGTCACCTCTATCTTAGCTATTGGAGTGGGGCCACCTTGAAATGACAGAAGGGCATTGTAGGATACAGTGTGTCAAGTCAAGTGTCCAACTCGATTAATGACTGTGTCAATCCTTGCTGCTGCCTCGTCGCACGTAGCAGGTCAGCGTGTGCGTGGCTCGTCAGCTGCGTCTCGTTGTGGGCGTCAAGCCCGCAGTGTGCCACCACGCTGGCCGAGTGTGTCGCCTCGCTGCCTCGCGGGGAGCAACGACGGGGTCACCCCGGACGGCCGCGTGTGTCTGCCCGCGACTTGTGCCCTCGGGCCGCCACGTGACCCTTGACAAGCAGCAGTCCCCATGACGACCGCGACGTTGAGACCTCTGCCGTGTAAGTCTTTGACTGCCGATGGGGCGGTCTGGTTCTCTGCCCTTGTCTCTTGCGTGTCTGGCTCTGGGCTCCTAGGTCATTATTTTCTGCTCGTGTTGACACATGAGCGTCCCCTAGGTGACTGCCGACTGCTTTGGCACCTCGGCTGGCTTTCTTGGCGCCCAACCCGGCCACTGGTTGCTACCGGTCGCCAAGCATTCATCCAGACCGTGTTGCCCAAGCGGACTGTTTCTGACTGGGGCTGTGTTCTGGCTGGCCAGCCCACAGGATGTTGCGCTGCACTATAAATCTGTGTCTCAACACTACCGCTATCGTCCTGCCCCTTCCGACCGCTCACCAACCCACGCCGCCCCTCAGTCCCTTGAGCTCCTTCGTCTTTTGAGCACCTCGAGCCACCCCCCCTCCTGCCGGCTGTCGCCCGCCTGGCGGCGGGCGGCCGCCTTTCCACTTCCTGAGCTGGCGCCACTAGCCCATCGGCGCTCGGCCCCCTCCCAACTTCCTGCGCACTCTCGTCAATCGGGGACCGGATGATTTTCTTCTTGCCAGTGGTCTGCCGGCGCCATGTCTGACGCTCCTTCACCCCGTGGCCGAAGCACAAACGACGACCAAGCGCCGCGTCCTGCTATCCGCAACGCCCTCGACTGTCCGACGTGCTACACACGGTGCGCCACCCGAGGGGGGCTCATTTCCCACCGTTTGGCCCACCTCAGGGCGTCAAACGCCGCGGGCGAGCGGGGACGGGGCAGGGCCGCCGGCAGGCCTCCTCCCACGAGGCCTTCCAATTTCGACGTGGCGGACGCCGCGGGCGTGACCGTGAATGCCGGCGGCTTTGACGACACTCACGCCGGCACCAGCACCGCTGTGGAGCCGGTCGCTCCCGGCTCGAGCTCCGCGGAGGTCCCCGCCGCTGCCTACGGCGAGGCGCCTTCCGGCGCCCATCATGGACCCATCGCCGGCGCCCACCATGGACCCATCGTCGGTGGGGGCCTCTCCGCACACACGACGTTGGACGCCGTCGCCGAGGAGCACCCTGGCGTTTTGGGGCATCCTGGGGACGATGGAAACGCTAGTGGCACGCCAATGGCGGGCGGGGGCGATACTGGTGACGTGGCGGCTGCCGGTTCGGGCACGGACGCGTCGGCGGTCGGTGGGGTCGGTGGGGGCCGTGGTGATGACCCCGGTGCAGGCAACTTTGGCAGCGAGGCCTCGCCATCGGCGGCGGGCGGCGGCCCGTCGGGTGCTCCTCCAATCCCTGGTGCTGCTGCCCGGGCCGCTATTGACCCTGACAAGGACATTGGAGAGACCGTGCTGATGCACATCCAGTCCTTGATGGCCGTGTCGCGCCACGCTGTTTGTGAGCCCGACAGCGGCCGCGGTCGGAAACGGAGCCGCGTGACGTCCGGCGGCGCTGTGGCGTGCACCGATCCAGAGTACACGTACACCACGGTGGCGACGGCCGTGAGGGCTATCTACGAGGATCAACGGGACTGGGAGCACTCCTCCCCCCTCGCTACTCGGCGGAAGGGCTGGCGACCTGGCCGGTTCGATTCTTTTCGACTGCGCGCCGTCGAGCGGTTTGCGTTGGAGTGCGGTGGCGCAGGGCTCTCACTCGAGGGTATTGAGAAGTTGTGGGACCTGCTGGATACATGGGACGGAACGAAGCCTGGCATGCCAATGGACGATGGGCACAACAAGTCCCTGCGGGACTCTTTCAACTCTGTCAACGCCTTCAAAGACGCCATCCGCGACGATGTCGACGATGCAGTTTTGGGAACTGGGTGGCTCAAGTGCCCTCTTGTAGTCGACGGGCTCAAGTGCGTCGTCTTCTTCCGGCCGGTGCTCGAGGTCATCCTCGGCATGCTGAGGCGCGGCGGGGACGTGCGCCTTTGGAGCGGGGAGACCGGTCCTGCACCACCCACCAACCTGCGAGAGTCGCCGTTGGACGGCGACGCGTTCAGGTTGAGCGAGGCTGCCTTGATGGAGGAGAAGCGGGATGCAACGTGCTTTGTACTTGGGCTTCACGTTTACAGCGACGCCAGCCAGCTGTCGTGGTCTGGAGGTACGCTGTCCTCTCTGACCGCGAGAGGGGTGGCCCTGACCGTGTGTGTTGATGTGGGCGATTGCCTGTGCGCGTGGCATTCCAAGTGGCAGTGCTCGCGGCCGTGCATCGGCACGGGCGCTCTATTTTGAGGTGACTCTAACGACCGTCGCGCTCATTTTCCCATCTCTGAGCCTATCCCGCGTCCCTTTGTATTCTCACAGCCCACAAACTGTACCCACTTCGTGTACGCGTGGTCAATGTTGTCACGGGCGAGGTGGAATGGGAGCCGATTGCGTACATCCCCCTTGTAAGAAAACAGAAGGAGCCATCCGCAGACCTCCGTGGCCGAGAGCGGCGGAGCGCCATTCTTCAGCGCGTCCTCTATCTGGCCTTCCGCACGACCATCGAGGCCAGCCACAACGGCGTGCTGCACAAGCATTGCGACAAGACCTACGTGGCCTTCCCTCGCCTCTTGCTCTACATGAGTGACCAACCCGAGGAAAAGGCGGTGCTGTGCCTGAAGGGTGGAAGCTGCCAGCACCCGTGTTCCACCTGCCTCGTGCAGGTGCATGAGGCTGGGGCGCCCGAGGCGCTGACCGCCAAGGAGCGTGTCGCGGTTCGAAGCGTCGAGCAACAATTGGAGGGGGCGGCGCACAAGCGCTACCAGAGGGAAAGCTTGCGCCGCACGGAGCTTGAGGCGATGGAGAGTGTGCACAGTCGTGTTCCCGCTCTAGCGGGCATGGCCGGCATGACGACTCCACCATTCTTACTGTACAAGATCATTGGGTTCGATGCCCTCCACGTATGTTCGTGCCGACCCTATCCCCACGCGTTTTGCTATGTTGATGCCTTTCGTGACGTGATGTGCTCGGACAATAAGGTTTCTAACAGGCTGCCTATTTCATGTCGGCGACACAACCTGCCACTGTTCCTGCCTGCCTGCTGATGCATGTTGTCGCCCATGACAGGTGCTGGACTTGGGCGTTACCCGGCTGCTTGTGCACCGGCTGGTGCGTGTTTTCCCGCACATTTGCGAGGGGTACTACCCACTGTGCGAGACAATTGCCGCATCGTTCCGTGTCGTCAACAGTCGCATCGAGTTCATGGGGCGTCGTAGCCGAGCCAGCAGAATGCCACCCGGGTAAGATTGGTGTCCGTGTTGTCAGACCAGGTGGGGCGTTAGGATGACTTCTATCACAGTGCTCCGGAAGCGACTCTTAGTGCTGTCCGATGCTGACGGCACACTTTCTGCCACGCTCCTCTTGCGCTCCTTTCTCTATATGTATGTGTCTCATTGCCTACTCCTCGCCACGCACAGGTACATGGTTGCAGAGGACGACAAACAAGCAACATTCACGGGGGCAGACCAGCGGGCCGGGGTCTTTGTGCTGCCGTACGCGGTCGCCGGGATTTTCGGTCGCGGCCGGCCAAAACCAACTAAGGACAACCGCGTCGCTGAGAGGGCGGCAGACGCCGCAGGACCCAAAGTGGTGGGCGGGCGAAAGGGCATCTCCAAGAGCTCTCGGGCACGGACGGGAAAGACGAAGGCCACCGCGAGCGCAGGCGACGGCGGCGACGGTCGAGCGGTCTTTGGCGGCAAGGACCACGACGATGATGAAGAGCTCCCTTCCGGCTTTAAGTTTGACTGGGACGCGTATCGGGCGGCCTTTGGCGAGACGCCCATGGAGGATGCCGTGACAATCATGTTTGCCGAGTATGCAGAGCTGTATGCTCGTATTGCTGGGTGGACTACCTCGGCCGCACCGGCGGCTATGTCCCTTAACGAGGGTGACGCAATCCAGAAGCAGGCGTCCAACTTCGTCATCAACATCATGAGCCCTATCCTGGGCTTCGTGCATACGAGTAAGGTGCACAAGTTGCTGGCGCACACTTTGGACTCGATCCGCTTCCACGGGAATCTGCGGCACGGAAACACGAGCACGAACGAGGCGGCCCACAAGACGGACAAGTCTTTTTATCGCCGCACCAACATGGCGATCGAGACCTTCACGGGGCAGCTGGTGCGCCAAGCCCAAGGAGCCCGCGAGGTCAGGCGCCGCAATGACGCCGCCGACGCGCACTCCCTGCAGACGTGCCCATTGGTTCCACCTCTTAGACCCCGTCTCTCGGCTCGAGCGCCCACGGGTGTGAGCGGCATGTCGGCGGCCGCCGATGAAGAGCTTACATGGTCAGCCGTGGCACCTGGAGGTGACGACCGGGGGGCGGCGGATACGGCCGGGGCTGCGGGCGCTCGGGGGGCGGCCGTGCACCGCGGCGGCGAAGGGAGGGCGTCAGCAGCAGCAGCGGCTGTGGGCGCTCGGGGTGCGGCCGCAAATCCAAGCGACGACGGAGCGCCGGCCGACGCGGCAGGTCTTGCGGGTGCTCGGGAGGCGGCTGCACACCTGGACCGAGACAGAGGGGCGGCCGCCGCCGCAGGGGCTACGGGAGCTCGGGGTGCAGCCGCACATGCGAGCGGCGACAGAGGGGCTGCGGCTGCAGAGGGGGCTACTGCCACTCATGGGGCGGCCGCACGTCCCCGTCCAGGCGGCGACGGCGGGGCGGCGGCCGCGGACGCGGCTGCAGGCGGGCCCCGCAGGCGAACGGCGACCTACCTGACGCGCCGCAGCATCGGCACCCTCGGACAACGGCCGGGGCTCGCCGACATTGGCGCGCTGTTCAAGCTGCCCTCGGAGAGCATGGTACCCGTGTTGTCGACAGTGCAGTTCACGGCGGAGTTTGAGTGCGGCACAAAGAGCAACCAGCTCCTGCGTGCGTCACCGCACTTCCGCGACGAGAGGCCCTGGTACGACGCCATCCTTTTTTCCTGCCAAGAGCCGGCTGACTGTGCGGGTGTTGCAGCCCGGCGGCCGGACGGTGGCGGGTTGCAGTGCAGCGGCCAGGAGAAGCTGTACGTCGGGGAGGTACGTGCGGCTTCGCCAACCCGCGCGCCACATCCCACTTAGCGCCCCGCCCCACCCACCACGTCGCCACAGTCCACACGGACGCCACCGCTCTAAAGGTGTCCTCCTCTTGCACGGT
>ENA-ORXC01002296-ORXC01002296.1-marine-metagenome-genome-assembly--contig:-NODE-2296-length-10530-cov-8.849804_pt1 | contig 10530 bp, 20 predicted proteins | sample MGYA00237865_ERZ511478 | MGnify/ENA metagenome assembly ERZ511478 | reverse complement strand
GGGGGGGGGGGGGTTCTCTCGAGCTCGCATGCGGCATAGGAGGTGGAGGGGGATAAGAGGGCGGTGTCGCATAACACGTCGTGTCACCCCAGCCTACCAAAACAGATAGGGATACCTGCCCAGCTGAGGGAGCCCGCCCGCAAACCCTCGCGCTCCTTTCGCCCGGTGACACGGTCACCTAGGAAACCACTCGAAGCCTCAAAAATGTGAAAAGGATGTGAGAACGCAGTTATGTGTTCGTGGGGAAGCCAGGCCACGGGCGACCCGCTGTCCCCTTAAACTATGCAAGCAAGCTGGCCCAAATGGCCCCGCATCCTACACAGTGGCCTCCCCGAGGGGAGATTTGGGGATCCATACCAGTGGACCCCCCTACATTAAAGCAGATAACTCAAGAAGCTGACATGCAGATGCAGACGAACCACAATCAATCATGATCCCAACCAGGAAAGACAGCGCCACCTGTCCAAGCCGGGGCGGGACACGTCCTTCGCGTCGCCAGGCGGCCTTTTGATCTCCGGGCAAGCAAATGGGCGTGGGCAGGGGCCGCGTAATGCGACATAGCTCTCTTAACAGCGCAGACCGTCCCTGGCCAGCCCAGGCGATTCTTTAAACGGCGCTTTGTCACGACCCTTCGGTGTTACATTGGTCGCGTGGTGTAACGTGCGTGCCCGGATCACCCCCGTCTCGGTATCGGGACTCATCGGTTTCCCACATGTGCGTGGATCTTGGGGGGTCGCCGCGTCTTGGTGGGCGGGTTGTCAGTCGTAAGAGATGGAAGGAGGGGGCGCGCGCCCGTGAGGGAGAGTCCGTACATGAGTTCCCCCCCCTTGTCTTGTTCCAAAAGTGTATACCTCATCTCCGAGAGGTGCAAGGCCCGTCACCAGTCCCACCATTCCCAGTTCCCACCTTGTCTACACGTGGAGGTCCGGCGCTGGCGGAGACCGCGGTCACAAGATCATGGCGTCCCGCGTCAAGGCCCAGGCGTCCCGGTTCAAAACCCAGGAGTCCTGGTCCAAGGCCAAAATGTCGTCTTCGGGGTCCGAGCGTGTGGCGCCGGCGTCTGTCGACCGCTCTAGGCAGCATGGTGGCCTCCCAGGTACAAGCCCGGTTCCTGTCGGTGGCGTTATGCGGGGCGTGGATTGACCCGAGTCGAAGATGCGACCCCGCCGATGCTCCTGGCGCCCGCCATGTTGGTGCTCCTGTACCGGGTCGTCGTGGGTGTCGTGCCGGCGCCGCCAAAGGATGTCAACACGGCCGAGCGCCTCCAGCTTTTTCTGGCAATGAGCCCCGACCTGGCCACAAGATCGGCCCGGGAGCAGCGCCAGGGGTTCTTGACGCGTCTGAACACTGCGGCGCTCTTGTCCGCCGACCGTGAGGCGGAGAAAACCATGCACTCTTGCCCTGGGCCCACCCGTGTAGTACAACATTCAGGGGGCTACCTCTGAAGGAGGGAAGTAATGGCCGTCTGTGCCGCTCTCGCGACACCCGATACGGGCTTTAGGTCCAGGAAGTCGGGTCGATCAAAACGCCAAGACATGAAGGCACGGTTTACATGCCGGCGACGACGGTGCCGCCCACCGTCGTCGCCCTTCGTCCTAAAAGGGCGGAAACCGTTGCCCGGGCTCAATTGCCCGATTGGGAAGTGACCCCAGTAGTCACCAACAGGCCCTGTCATAGGTATCATTTCTCAGTCATAGTACATGCTTACCGACTAAAAGTGCATCAAGTACGGATAATCGCATCATTCACTTACAGTATCCGTAGTATGCAATGAAAACGGACACGAAGTATGCGTATCAGACATACTTTAAACTCGAGGGTATACTTTTGAATTTCAAATCCTTGATTGCGCCTGAGATTCGTCTCAGGTTCTGTATATCCTTTGTGACGAACCGAAACCGTGCAACGTGCACCCATCACATGTCTGCACACAGTCTGGAGACGCTGTCAACAAGGACGCGCTCACGGCCGTCCGTGTAAACGTTGGCAGTTTTCCATCTACTGTATGCCGAACCGCCCCGACTCCGCGCTCTGGACCCGCAACCGAAGGTGGCTCCTCGCCGCGAGGAGTGCGGCCGCGATTCCGCCGTCTTCACGGCCACTGCCGCTGCGGTCGCTGCGGCCACCGCCACGACCCCACCGACCGCCGCCGTGCGCGTCGCGGCCGCCGGCGAAGCGGCGGCGGGAGTCTGTGCGGTCGGCGGCGGCGGTCGCCGACGGCTGCATCGACAGCGGCTCGGCGGCCGATTTGGATGATCAGCCGCTCGCGCGGCGGCGCGCCACGCTCGTCGCCGACGCTACGGCGCTGGCGGAGGGCGGCGGTACCGACGGCCGCCACCGACGGCGACATCTGCAGCGGTTCGAGGGCCGATTCGGACGACGTGCTGCTCGTGCGGCCATGCACGACGCTGATCGCCGCCGCCACCGCGTTGGAAACAGGCACGCCCGTTCCCTTTCCTGGCCGCGCGTTTGTGGCGCGTCGGCGGGCGGCGACCTCCCTCCGCTCGGCGGGTGGGCCACGGCCCGTTGGCGGCCGATAAGACCGCTGGCGAGGCGCACACCGACCCCCCACCCACCGCTCAGGCGACGGGGGTGCAAAACGTTTCCGACTCCACCCACCCCTCTCCTTCCATCGTGTTGTGCGTGCGGTTGGGGCCTGCGGCGCACGAGCGCACGTTTCCGCGCGTCGGAGAGGTCCATCGCGAGCGGCGCACGCTCCTCGCTCCCCCCCCTGTGTCGGCCGTGACTGAAGCGCGGTCGCCGTCGCCAGCGCCGCCGGCCCTGCTTTTGCCAAACGCACCGCTGCAGCCGTGGCCGCCGCTGCCGCCGTGCGCCCGCCCGGCGGCATGCGCCGCGCCGGCGGACGACGGGCGGCGGAGCTCGTCCAACCCGCCGCCACAGCGGCTTTCCGCTTTGCCCCGCGACTTGGCACTGGCCGCCGCCGCGGCGGTGAGGGCCACGGCTGCGCCCGCCGCAGCGGGCGGCTGCCGCAGCGGCAGCGGCGCCGGCGTCCGTGGTAGCCGGGGGACGCGGGGAAGAGGGGCGCCCCCGCCCGTGCGGTGTCTGCTACGCCGACAGCGGGCGGTTGGCGAAGGCTGGGGGCGTGGCGACTGCGTCGTCTTGTCGACGGCAGCGAATTGGAGGTGGGAGGGAGGCGCGCGGTAGTATCCTGACTTTTTTCATGTGCGGCTCTCCGCCTATGTCCCGGCACCTCGCGACACCTAAATGTCGGTGGGCGGCGTGTCAAGCGCCGCCAACGCCAACGCCGAAGCAGATGCGCACGCCAGACGTGACGCCGACCTGCAGCTGTCTCATTGGAAGGGGAGGTGTGAGGCTGCCCTCCGGGCGCCGCGGCTCGTTCACGGCGACAGGATATTGTTGATCGCGCTCGTGATGTTGGGCCCATTCCTCCAGCCAGCCGAATGTGACTTGCATCTGTTTCAAATTCTCAGCGCGTCTGTGGTCCGTGTGGCGGTCGCTTCTGACGACTTCAGACGCCCTCTGTCGGGGATAACGAGCACGGGAAACTGATCAATCGAAAAGGACGGCCCGGACGGGGACGCCGCGGCTTGAACACAAAGACAATGTCGTCGACGAAGACGTCATGCTTCATTTCAACACCCGTCATACTTAGTCGAACAATTTGGGCGACTCACACGTCATCACATTTACATTCATGTCCCTTCTGTACTTGACCTCGGCGCCAGTCAGGCTCACCTCGGCCTGGGTCCAGGCCGTGCCGCAGACAGACGACGCAGACAGGTGGGAAAGGCGGAGAGGACGCTCGGTTTCCCAATGCCTGTCTGGGTGGGAGGCACAAGGGTGTGTGTATTTCTAATGCGGGGAGCCCGTGACCGTCGTGCCGGGCGACGTTTTTGTGCTCGCCGCGCACCACGCCAAGACCTTCTTTCCCGTACTGACCGAGGTACGTGAGGGGGGGGGAGCGTATGGAGAGCGAGGCACGGAAGGGCCATGTGCCCGAACCAAACACGCGGGTTGGGAGCGATGTGACGTTGGCCACTGACACTGGCCGTCGCGGTGCTGACGAGCTCTTCAGAGTTGCCTGCCCGCCGCTGCTCGCTTGGCTGACATCCCATCCAAAGGTCCGTACCCCCCACCCCCGCGGCGGGTGATTCCCCGCGTCTTGGTTTTTGGTGTGACCATTGGCGCCGTGTTCCTCGCCAGGCGCGGCGTTAGTGGTGTGCTCGTCTACATCGTCGACCTTTGCGGCAGGGGCGCGTGGGTGGGGGGCTGGTGTGATGCAGGCGTGGACGGCGAGGACGTCAACGGTGCTGGCGTTTGTCGGGCTGGCATCGGTGACGTTGCCTTCTGCTGCCTGTGCGCGTGTGGTGGGAGCGTGAGTGACGGCGGTGGCTGAGGCAGCACTTCCCAGGCGGGGGCGTCTGTGGCGGGGGCTGTGGTCGAGGGTGATTTTGTGGTTGGAGAGCACGTGGCGGGGGTGCCTGTTACAAGAGCATCAGAGGCGACTGCGTCGGTCGCCGCTTCGTCCGTAGCGTTCTCTTCGGTCACAGCATCGTGTTTCCAGTGGTCGTATGTTCTGGGTGCTCGTGTAGTAAAAACATCAGCGGCAGCAGCGCCTGTCGTGCTGGCCGCTGTGGTTTTGTCTTCAACAAGTCGTTCGTTGCTGGCGATGACGTACGTAGCGGAGTCGGTGAGGCCGGGTGTCGAATGAAGCTGGTTCGGTGGCGCAAGCGCCTGTGGCAGAGACGGTCTCGGCAGGCGGGGTGGTGGCGGGGGCGCTTCGGGCGCGGGCATCGGTGATGTGTGCGTCTGTCATCCAGGCTTCCGTAAGGCGTTTTTCGGCGGCATATGAGTGCGTGACGGGGAATCCTGTTGCTAAATGCTGTGTTCGAAATGCGTCCGCAGCGAGCTCGTCGACACTGCCGGCTACACTTATGTTTTCGTCGGTGCCTTACGCGTCTACGGCGCTGGAAGATGTAGTGGCGGCTTCTGCAGCAAGGACATCTGCGGCGGAGTCGTTCGTAGATGTGATTTCTGAGGCATTGTGTTCTTCTGCTTGTGCGTCTGTGGCGCATTCCACATTGGTCCGTAAGTTTGAGGGATGATGTGCGTGGCAGCGGAGCTGAAGGCCTGGGAGGCGGCGAGGAGGGAGCGTTCACATCTGGGAGTCGCGTGGCTGCGACCCTTGTGCTGGGATTATTGACGCATGTGCGCCGATGCCCGTGGCGTCTGCAGCGAAATCTTCGTGGGCACCAACGGGAGCCGCTGGGGATCGTGAGGCGGGGAGCAGCGTAATGAAGGTGCCGCTGCGACGGCGTCTGTAGTTCTGTCGTCTGTGTAGTTGTCATAGGCAGCCTGTGCGTCGGTGGCACGAGTCGGCGCGGCTGGGAAGTTGATTTGCTCTGTCAGCTGCGGTGGCGACGGCCGTGGGTGCGGCGGCATCGGCGGGGCTTCGGATGCAGAGGAGCTGCTGACGAAAACATATGTGGCGGAGTAATCGGCGTCGTGCGCGCCGGTGGCCTCGATCTCTATTGCGTGCTCTTTGCTGGCGTCGGTATGTGTGACGGTGGAGTGCTGACGGCCGCTGGAGTGGAAAGAGCATCGGCGGTTAGGGCGGCGGTGCTTCGAAGGAATGTGGCGTTGTCGTCGTGGTTTTTGGCGTCTGTGCTTCGGACAAGTGTGCCTGCTGCTGACGTGGTCCTTCTGGCAGAAGAGGGTCGTCCGTGGTTCGTTCGTCCACGGCGTTGCTTCATGCGGCTCGCACGTCTGTGGCGCGTGCGTGTGTGAGGGGAGCGTTTGAGGCAAGGGGCCGGTGGCTGGGCCGTTGACTGCGTGTGAAATGTAGGCAAGGGGCGTAGGGAGTCGCTTCGTGTCGTGATGATGCTTGGGGTGGCAAAGAGCGGAAAGGACGCTTGCTGGCGAATGGAGGCCCAGCGCGCCTTGACAGAGGGTTTGTGCGTCGGCCTTTAACGTCGGTGTGCCAAAACCCTTGGTATGCTCCACACTCAGAGCGTGTGGAGGTACTGGGATTCATCGATACTAGCTGTTCTTCACCCATAGTTTTTGATAGAAGCAGCACAGGGCCACAGGTATCAGGCACTCACAAAATGTAAAGACGTATGCATCGCTACCGACCAACAAGAAGCACCAGCACGACTCAATCATACGGCCCCCAGCCTACCGCGAGCTGCTCGTCCCCCGCGCTCTCCCCGTCGTCGGTGTGAACGTCGTAAGACACAGATTCGGCTTCGTCGGTAGATGGAACGTATCCGTTCATGGTCTCGCAGAAAGTGGCTGCGTTAGAGTGGGACAGGGACGGCACCAAAGCCGTATTGGAAGGGAGGAGGTCGGCATTGGATGAAACGAGCGAGTGCATCTTCACGCTCCCAGTAGCCAGCGACGAGCGGTCGCCCGCGACAAGCCACCGGGCAATAGGAAACTCGCGCTCGCAAGAGGCTGATGATCCCACCGCACCAAAGACAAAGACAGCAACGACGAGAAGGGCATGCAACTGCGCACGGTGTGCGCGCCAACACTCCATCGCGTCCCCAGCCATGGCCGAGTCCGATAGGTGACGGAATCGAGACAGCTCCTCGTGCGCCGCGCGGTCCACTCTGCGTGGCTCCATAAGGAGCTCACGTTGAGGTGACACGTCGGCTTTCCACAGGACCATCGACGAGCGCGCGGTTACCCGGAACTCGGAGATTCCCGCGGTAGAGCGCACCGGCCCCGCCGAGCCACACCCGCCGAACGCCTCTGCGGTCGGTTGCAGCTTTGCCGCCGTTTCGAGAACGGCCGTTTCGGCCTCGGCAGTTGTGTCACCCATCCCAATCCAATCTCTCACTTCCCGCAGCATCCGGCCACCACCCGCTGAAAGAAGCACGGCGCTCAGAACAGCTGGGTTTCTCAACCAGTTTCTTGCATTGTCCTTCGGGTTGAAAAAACGGGGTCGATCTCGTCGCGCATGATGCGCACTGCGACAGCCACATCTTCACGTAGCGACTCATAGCCATTCCTTGTCTCCATGTAGACGGCCTCGCTGGGGTAGAGGCGGTTGTCGAGCTCGAAGACGTCGTCTTCAGGGTTCTCCCGGAGAAATGACTCGATGGAGTGGGAGCCAACGGCCAGAGGATGCTCGGGGAACTTGGGCGCGACGATTGTGTCTAGCAGCAGCGTCTTGCGAAGCGTGACGACACGAGAAAAAATGTCCGCCAGCGTCGCCGACGTTCTCTGGAACTCCTTGGTCGCCTCAAAGACGGGCGTGAGGATGGCGATACGTTGTCTCATCTTGTCCCAATCACGATGGGCGACACGGAGCTTGCGCTGGTCCGCCATCAGCGTCGTCGAGTGGAAGAAAATGAAAATCTCCCACCATCGAGAATCAAGAAAATCAGCCACAGAAAGAGTCACACACGCCAGTGCAGTGGATCCTTCCCTCTAAGCCGACCGGGTATAGCCCCGTCGGAAAGCCCAGCACCGGAGTCCGAGCGAAGCAAAGGAGAAACCATGCAAACGTCCGCATCACAGGGCGCGGAAAACACACGAACGACGAAAGTAGCACCAACGCAACTCTAAAGTATTCGAAGTCGCAGGATGACCACGACGAATACACTCATATACCCTCAGAAGCTAGTGGTAGGACGTGCAAAATCCCGATCCCCGGACGCCACCAAGGGGGGACCAGTGCCGAACGTGCCACCGTCTCAGGGACGGGCCTCCATTGGCCCCTGCCCAGCATCCTTGACTACCCTTCCACTGGAAGAGGACCCCCGTCCGTCCTGGGGCGGAAGAATAAACATCACGAAGACTTCCAAGATCTCAGGATTTTCACAAAATCAGCACCTCGGGACTGATCCCAATATTTTCACATTTTTCCAACTAGGACTCCGGCCGGATTCTATCCCTGGTGGAGATCTGATCTCGTTCCGCCTTACCCTCGGATTTCGGAAGCGTTCACAAGCTTCCCGATCTCTCCAGAGGTCCCGGATTCGGGAGAACGCGTGTTTCCCTCGGCGGAGTCAGGCCCATCCAGGGGGACCGATTAGGCTCCCTGGACACCCGCCCAGGGGGAGTGTCCCACGCTACCCCCCTACGAGGGCGTTTCTTGGTTGTTCGCGGCCCGTCTCCGGCTCAATCCGGGGTCGGTGTCACCCCTGACAGGGGGTTTTCCCCTCAGCCTGTTCAGCCCGTCTGCGCTCCTTGTGCTTGGAAACCCGTTCTTTCTCGATCCTCACAGCTGCGAGAACCATTCTCCGCTGCGGCCCCTCACCGTGCCGCCGTCCTTCACCGGCGTCTGAATTTCGCCACCACCCATGTCGGCGCCTCCCTGCTGCTCACGCCCTCTACTGTTTTTCTGCGTTTGCTCGCGGGTAAGCAGCCCATCGAGGTAGGGCCGTCCTTTACTCCTGTGCTGCCAGCTGAGGAAGATTTTGCGGACATTTGCTCTGCTGTGCAGGCGCATGGTGCGGTGCTGATGGCGCTACGACCTCGAGTGCGTGCATGTGTATTGGCCGACGCGCCCGCTATCGTGGCGCTCTCCCTCAATGACGCCCTCAAAAAGCGAACGTCTTTAAATGATGGGCACAACAGCATCCTACGGAACTACTGCACAGTCGACGGTCAAAAGCCCCATCTCCACGGAGAAGTACTTTCACACGCGCTTCTGCTTGCCGAGCGCTGTGATCCGGTGTGTATACGTTTCTGTCAATGTTAAGCACCTCTTTGTGCGTCGTATACAGGCGACGGGCCGCCCGTAGGCGCGCCCTTTACAAAGGGTGGTCTTTGCCGTCCGCATCCTCTCATACGTAGACTTGGCGGACCGCTCTGACGAGTGCGTGCGGACTCCCCGTTCAACCTTCTACCTTTCGATCGAATTCCTGGCTCGGTCTATCATTTCTAAAAGGAAGTCCATCTTCGTCTGGCGGCCTAGGTACGAGGCGCTCAGGACTATGATGGAATGGAACGTGGAGCGTGGCTTCCTGGGATGTATGGGCTCTCTTGATTGCAGACACTGAGAGTGGCACCAGTGCCCCAGGAGTGTGGCGGGCAGCTTCCAATCTTGGAAGAGCTCGCGCGTCATCGCTGGGGAGTCAGTGTGCGACGAGAACCTGTGGAAATGGCACCTGTGTTTGGGCGCACCCGGGAGCCTCAATGTCGCCAATGAAATGCACCAATCACCCCTCTACCCAGATGTGATGGCTGGCCGGTGGCCGCAGCGCAGCCAATACCTGACGCTGAGCGGGACAGCACGCTCGCTCCCGTACTACTAGGTCGATGGCATTTATCCCCGCTATGCTTTTCTCATGTCCCGGAAAGCAATGCCCACCACTGAACTGCACATGGTCGTCAACAGCTCACAGGAGTCGGTGCGCAAAGAAGTCGAGCGCCCGTTTGGGGTGCTGACGCAACACTTTCACATTGCCCTTCACCCTGGGTGCTACCGGCCGGTCAAGATGCAAAGTCTGACCTTCAAGGCGATCTGTGTTTTGCACAACATAACTGTTGAGAGCCGCCGCAAAGAGCTTCTGAGCAGTCTCAGACGCGCAGTGGGACCAGACGAGGGCGGACGCGCTGGTGATTTGGGAGGAAGAAGTGTGCGATCTGGGAGTGCGAAGTAAAACGGACCTGATGTTTGGCCAGTTGGCAGCGACAGTGCGAAAGGTGCTGAGGTGGGTGTCGGCTCGGCTGCTGCCGCCGGGAGACCCGCATCTGGCGACGTACGCGCCGGCGCCAACGCGCCCGCTCTTTTCAACCATGTCGACCGGCCGCCAGCGAGCGGCATGGCCCCCGTCCTTGATGCCGGGGGAGAGCCGCTCATTGCTGGTGACCACGCGCAAATCCATGCCGACCTCACCGCTCATGTGTGGAGCGACCGTGGCGACATGTCGGCCCCGTACCGTGCGCAAGGGAAGTGGCATACAATGCCTTTTTATTCCCGATGGGCATGGTTCTTTTTTCATTTTCTTTTTGCCTACTCTCCACCAGCAGGTCACAGTGCAAAGCGCCGAAGTCAGAACCAGAGATTCCGCGCGAGCGTGTGGGTGGAGCTCGGCTCTGGCGGGCTCCGGGCGGGACTGCACATTATCCTCCCACGCCATCGCAGCCGGAGTGACCACCACGCCACCATGTATGCCCGGTGGACGCCGTTATGCCTCCTTGTCGCCCGCCGCGCACGCACGTGCATCAGTCCTGCCGCACACGTCGCGTCGCTGATTGCGGGCAGGCCGCGCCCTACGACATGACGCTGGCCGCGAGCGCGCGCGTCTCCCGCGCCGCGCCGCCGCTGCTCGCAGGCTGGTCGAGCGCGGGAGGGGCCTCAAAGCCGAGCTTGAACGGCGGAAGCGATTCCTGGAGACGGCCGTCGCTCTCGGGGGCACTTCTGGTGCGCTGCCTCCACCTCTGTGGGGGAAACCCCGTGTCAGGGGTGACACGACCCCCCGGCATGAGCCGGGGACGGGGCGTGAACAGTCATGCAACACCCCCCTAGGGGGGTAGCGTGGGACAACCCCCTTGGGGGGGTGTCCAGGGAGCCCCAGGGCCACACATGAA
>ENA-ORXC01002294-ORXC01002294.1-marine-metagenome-genome-assembly--contig:-NODE-2294-length-10535-cov-3.628705_pt1 | contig 10535 bp, 10 predicted proteins | sample MGYA00237865_ERZ511478 | MGnify/ENA metagenome assembly ERZ511478 | reverse complement strand
AGAATCTACGGGGAGATGGAAGAAGATCTGGAGCTTGATCTTCTCACCGTGAACAACACCGGCGTGTACATGTTGATTGAGTTTCCTTCAAGCCACCTGCCGCGCTATGCAAACAAGCTGCTGTTTGATCTTCAGTTGAAAGGGATCGTTCCTATTATCGTTCACCCTGAGCGGAACCGAGAGATCATGGAAGACCCATCGAAGCTCTACCGGCTCATTAAAGAAGGCTCCCTTAGCCAGGTGACCGCCTCAAGCGTAACCGGTCGTATGGGAAAGAAGATTAAAAAGTTCTCGCTTGATTTACTTTGGCATAACCTTGCTCATTTCGTTGCATCGGATTCACATAACACGACAACGCGACCGTTTGATTTAAGAGAGGCATACGATGTAGTTGAAAAAGAACTAGGCATGTCAAAGCGCTACGAAATACAAGAGAACCCAGAAGAAATGATCAAAGGAAAAATGATCGACAAGGACATTCCAGAACGAATAAAAAAGAAAAAAGTTCTAGGACTTTTTTAAGAGCGAACCAACACGAAAATCCGCTCATCTAATAATGGGCGGATTTTCCTATGAAGAAATTTCGTGAAGATATTGTAAAGGAAGCGTTTTCTTCGACAGTGTTCGACATAGTTCTATGTATCTATCTTACTATTTAAGGGATTAATGGTTTTAACGTAAAAAAAACCCTGATTTTAACTGATTTTCTGTGTTATAGTAAAAACTGTAATTCTTTCTGTACTAAAATAAATGACGATTGCGTTGGAGGCACCTTATGGAAGAAACGATTAGTTTAAAGGAAATATTTGAAGTACTCAAAAAGCGTCTTGCACTCATTCTACTTATTACTCTACTCGCTACAGCTACGAGCGGTGTTGTCTCTTATTTCTTTCTTACCCCAATTTATGAAACTTCAACCCAAATTCTAGTGAATCAAAATAAAAGTTCAGAGAATAGCATTGATCAAAATCAGATCAATACAGACGTAGCCCTTATTAATACATATAGTGTACTGATTAAAAGTCCAAAGATTCTAGATGAAGTGAAGAAAGAGCTTGATCTTGACATGTCGACAGGAGCGATAGAAAGCAAAATTTCTGTGAGTAACGCTCAAAATTCACAAGTTGTTCTTCTATCTGTGAAAGACCCTGATCCTCAGCAAGCAGTCGATATTGCAAACACAACGACAAGCGTATTTGAAGAACAAGTAAAAAAACTATATAACACGGATAATGTCAGCGTTCTTTCAAAAGCTGACTTTGAAGGCACACCTTCTCCAGTAAATCCGAATCCTGTCCTAAACATGGCAATTGCTCTAGTAGTAGGCTTAATGGTTGGTGTTGGACTCGCATTCTTACTTGAATACCTGGATAACACGATTAAAACCGAAGAAGATATTGAAAAAGTTCTTGGATTACCTGTTCTAGGAACAATCGCGGTCATTGAAGACAAAGAGGCAGGCATCACAAAGAAAAAAGGCAAAAAGTCAGTAAGGGGTGAAGCACTTGAGTCGTAAAGAGAGAGGTTCTGTTAACGTGAGTAAAGAAAGAAGTCTTCTCACGCACCAAAATCCAAAGTCTCCTATCGCGGAACAATACCGTACGATCCGTACGAATATTCAATTTGCTTCTATTGAAGAAGACATGCGTACAATCATGGTCACTTCTTCTGGTCCGATGGAAGGGAAATCGACAACGATTGCCAACCTTGGTGTTGTCCTTGCCCAGCAAGGGAAAAAGGTGCTGATCGCTGATACGGATCTTCGTAAGCCGACCGTTCACTACACGTTCCGTGTTATGAACACGAGAGGACTGACAAACGTCCTAACACGCCAGGCTGATTTAACGGAGGTCACGACTGCAACTGAAGTACCGAATCTAGACGTGCTAACATGTGGACCAGTTCCACCAAATCCATCCGAACTTCTAGGTTCAAAAGCGATGGATGCGCTCATCGAAGAAGCACTTTCGCACTATGATATTATACTCTTCGACTGTCCTCCGGTACTTGCGGTGGCAGATTCGCAAATTCTTGCAAATAAAGTTCAGGGAACCGTGCTTGTCATTAGCAGTGGGACGACAGAAAGAGAAGCGGCAGTAAAAGCAAAAGAACGCCTGGAGTCAGCTAAGGGGAAACTGCTTGGGGTTGTGCTTAACCGTAAAAAGATGAAAGACGGTAGCTATTATTACTATTACGCGCAGAAATAAATAGGAAAATACTTCTTTAGGGAAGTATTTTTTTGGGAGAATCACGTGACTTATGACGCGCGCCTTAAGTCACCGTTATCAAAAGGGGGAGTGGTGAAATGAAGGGGACGGATCAATTGCCAAAATCGATTCGAAAAGCCATTCGGTATATTAAGCAAGATGCACCAGATCAGAAGCTTCTAGAAATTCAAGGGTTATTAAACCGGTCGATTGAAGAGAGTATGGCAAAATCAAAAGTGGGGTGCAAGTAAATGACTTATCGAAAGCGGTTATCGTCGTTAATCGTGATAGATTCATTGATTGTAGCTTTTGCGATTTTTATTAGTAGCTTTCTTTTAAATTATCATGATTTTCTATCGTCAAAACCCATTATTGCAAGCTCAATTTTGCTCTTACTTGGTCATCATTTCTTTTCATACTATTACAAGCTATACAAACGAGCCTGGCAGTATGCAAGTATCGGGGAGCTAGTCGTTATTTTCAGAGTCGTGACGTTCTCAATTGCACTAGCAGCACTAGCACAGTTCGTCATGCTGCAGGATATCTATTTCCGTGCGCTATCAATTACATGGATGATTCATATGCTACTGATCGGTGGATCACGCTTCGCATGGCGGATGTTCCGAGATACGTATATGAATACGAAAAACAAGAAAAAGCGCGTTCTCGTTATCGGCGCTGGATCAGCAGGGCGGATGATCGTTAGGCAGTTAAGACAGAGTGTCGATTCTGACTTGAATCCAATTGGCTTTATTGATGATGATATCCGAAAGCAAAACTTAGAAATCATGGGTGTTCCTGTTCTTGGCTCAACGGAAGATATCGAAGAACAAGTGAGAAAACTTGAAATCGATACAATCGTTATCGCGATCCCATCTCTTTCAAAAACAGAGATGAAGCGCATCTATGAAGAATGCTCGAAAACAACAGCGAAGACGCAAATCATTCCAATGATTGAGGACTTGATGACAGGTAAACTGTCGATCAACAGCTTCCGTGATGTAAAAGTGGAAGATTTATTAGGTCGCGAGCCGATTAAATTGGATACAGAGAATATTGCAGAAACGCTAACAGGGAAAACGGTATTAGTAACTGGGGCTGGTGGATCGATCGGTTCTGAAATTTGTCGCCAGGTTTCGAAGTTTCATCCTGATCAAATTGTGTTACTTGGTCACGGGGAAAACAGCATTTATACAATTGAAATGGAGCTCCGCAATACATACGGTGACACCATTACCTTTATTCCAGTGATTGCCGATGTGCAGGACCGGGAACGTCTTGGCGAAGTAATGAAAACGCACCGTCCAAACGTTGTGTATCATGCCGCAGCGCATAAGCACGTACCTTTAATGGAAGCAAACCCTCATGAGTCAGTGAAAAATAACGTGATTGGAACGAAAAATGTTGCCGAAGCCGCGAGCGATGCAGACGTTGATACGTTTGTCATGGTTTCAACCGATAAAGCAGTTAACCCAACCAGCGTCATGGGCGCAACAAAGCGTCTTGCGGAAATGATTGTGCAACAAATGGACAAGATCAGCGCTACACGATTCGTAGCCGTTCGTTTCGGTAACGTCCTTGGAAGTCGTGGTAGCGTCATTCCACTCTTTAAGAAGCAAATTCAAAAAGGTGGACCGGTTACCGTTACGCATCCAGATATGGTTCGTTACTTTATGACCATTCCGGAAGCATCAAGACTTGTCATTCAAGCTGGTGCCATGGCACGAGGCGGAGAGATTTTTGTCCTTGATATGGGAGAGCCGGTTAAGATTGTGGATCTTGCGGAAAACCTCATTAAATTGTCCGGTTACTCCGTTGATGAGATTGGGATTAAGTTTGCGGGTGTGAGACCTGGTGAGAAGTTGTATGAAGAGCTTCTTGGGAAAGATGAGGTTCATGATGAGCAGATTTACCCTAAGATTTATGTTGGGAAGTCGGTTAATGCGGATTTGAGCGTTGTAATGGATTTTGTTGGTCGGTTTGAGGGGATGGATAAGTTAGGTGTTCGAGAGAGGGCTTTGGATATTGCGCATAATAGGATCAATTCTGAGAAAGAGTTGTTGTATGCGAAGTAATCTTTCTCTAATCATCTGAGCTGACAAGTTAAGGTACTGAGTGGACATCCACCCAGTGCCTCTAACTTTGATATTTTAGTGGATTAGTAGTTAGTTTGAAGTAAAACATATTCAGTTAAGTACTAAGCAACTAAACGTAATGCAATCATACATAGCAAAAAATAGACTACAGCATGGAAGGAAGTACTTAGCAATGGGAGATCGGATTTTTCTCGCATCACCTCATATGAGTGATGAAGGATATGAAATGCAATATGTTAATGAAGCTTTTGAAACAAACTGGATCGCACCGCTTGGAACGAACGTAAATGAATTCGAAAGTGAGCTCGCTTCTAAAGTGGGATCTAAATCTGCGGCAGCTCTAACGTCAGGCACTGCGGCGATTCACCTTGCCTTAAAAGCAGCTGGTGTGGAAGAAGGCGACATTGTTTTTTGTCCAACCCTCACGTTCTCAGCTACAGCGAATCCAATTATCTATCAAAATGCGACTCCGGTCTTTATTGATAGTAATGAAGAAACATGGAACATGTGCCCGAAAGCATTGGAAGAAGCATTCACAAAATATCCTGATGTCAAAGCTGTAATTGTTGTCCATCTCTATGGATTATCAGCAGATGTGGATCAAATTGTAGCACTATGTAAAAAGCATAATGTAACACTTATTGAAGATGCTGCGGAAAGCCTTGGTACCTATTACAAAGGGCAGCATACAGGAACATTTGGAGATTACGGCATTTTTTCTTTCAATGGTAATAAGATTATCACTACTTCAGGTGGCGGAATGCTCGTTTCAAATAATGAAGAGAAAATTGCTAAAGCGAGATTCTGGGCTACGCAATCTAGAGATACGGCGAGACACTATCAGCATAGTGAACTTGGATTTAACTACCGAATGAGTAATGTGGTTGCTGGAATTGGTAGAGGGCAGCTTAAAGTATTGGATCAGCGAGTTGAAAAGAAACGAGCGATCTATGAGTTTTATAAAAAGGAACTTGGTGAGCTTGAAGGTGTAGAATTTATGCCAGCAAATGAATGGGATTACGCTAATTATTGGTTAAGTGCGATGACGTTAGACGGAAGTGTTCGACCAATTGATGTGATGGAGGCTTTGGAAGCGGAGAATATTGAGTCAAGACCGATTTGGAAGCCGATGCATTTGCAGCCGTTTTTTGAGAAGTATGATTTTGTAGGTACGGATGTTAGTGAGCAATTGTTTGAGAATGGGGTTTGTTTGCCGTCGGATACGAAGATGATGGATGAGGATTTGGAGAGGGTTGTTGAGGTTGTTAAGGGGTTGTGGATATAAATGACAAAAATACTGAATGTAATTTTAAAAAGGTCAATAGATTTCTTGGGAAGTCTAATAGGTATGATAATAATTTCACCAATACTTATAACAATTGCATTGACGATTAAGTTAACATCCGAAGGACCGATATTTTTTCGGCAAGAAAGGTTAGGTAAGAATGGTGAAGTATTTAAAATATTTAAATTCAGAACTATGGTAGTCAATGCTGAGAAAGTTGGGACAGGTTTATTTGTTAAAACAGAGAATGATAATAGAATTACAAAAATAGGTAAGGTACTACGCTCTTCAAGTCTTGATGAACTTCCTCAACTTTTGAACGTTTTAACTGGGGATATGAGTTTAGTAGGGCCTCGCCCACCAGTTCCGCATCATCCGTATAAATACGAAGATTATAGTAACTATCAAAGGAAAAGATTCGAAATGAAGCCGGGGATGACTGGATTGACACAAGTTACTGTTAGAAATTCTGTGCCGTGGGATAAAAGAATCCCAATTGATGTAGAGTACGTGGAAAAATTCAACATCTGGTTAGATATAATCATTATTATTAAGACGATTAAGAAATTATTTAAAGGAAGTAGTATTTATACCCATAATAATGAATGAGTATAAAATCTCTTTTTAATTGGAGGTATGATAATATGGAAATTTCAATCCGCAAATTCAAAAAGACAGATATACCTTATAAAGTGAAATGGATTAATGATGAAAAGAACAACAAATATCTTCATTATGAGCTGCCACTTAGAGAGGATAAGACTTTATTGTGGTTTAAGAGTCTTGACAATAGAAATGATAGAGTTGACTTTACCATTACATACAATGGAGAGCCTGCTGGATTAATTGGATTACTCAATATTGATAATGAAAATAAAAAAGCAGAATATTATGTATGCATGGGTAGTGAAAAGTTTAAGGGTAAAGGAATAGCTAAGGTAGCAACCGATCTATTGATAAAGTTCGGGGATGAAGAAATTGGTCTTAAAAAAATTTATTTATATACAGAAGTAGAAAATATTCAAGCTCAAAAACTTTTTGAAAGCTGCTCCTTTAAACAAGAAGGTTTACTAAAAAAAGACTTAGTTCATAATGGCGAAAACAAAGATAGATATGTTTATGGCCTAGATGTAGAAAGTTATATTCAAGAAATAGGGGCGAAATGAAACTAGGTAATTATCAAGCTACCCCAATTCAACTAATGAATGAGAATATAAATAACAACAAGTTTTATATAAAACGAGATGATCTTTTACCTATATCATTTGGAGGTAATAAGGTCAGAAAAGCAATTCTTTTTTTTGAACAATTAAGTGTAGAGGGGTTTGACTGTGTAGTAACTTATGGAAGTAGCAGTTCAAATCATTGTAGAGTTATAGCTAATATGGCAGCTGCAAAGGAAATTCCCTGCTATATTATTTCTCCGAGCGAATCATCTAATTCAACTTACAATAGTAAACTGACCGAATTATTTAGTGCTATCATTACATATTGTCCTGTTTCTGAAGTTAGTAATGTAATTACCCAGAAACTTATGGGGTTGAGATCTCAGGGATATAATCCTTACTTCATTCAAGGAGGAGGACACGGTAATGTTGGTACCCGGGCATATGTGTCAGCATACAAAGAAATAATTGATTTTGAAAAATCTTCAGGAATACATTTTGATTATATTTTTCACACCTCTGGAACGGGAACAACCCAAGCTGGACTTGTATGCGGAAAACTAATGTATGGTGGAGAAAAAAAAATTGTAGGAATTAGCAATGCTCGAAGAAATCCATACGGTGCACAAGTGGTTCTTGATAGCGTGAATGAGTATTTAAAATCTCAAGGAATCAGAGCGGTAACTGAGGAAGTAATTACATTTTTAGATGATTATGTACTGAATGGATATGGATCATACAATGAACAAATAGTACAAACTATCAAACAGGTCTTAACACATGATTTTATCCCTTTAGATACTACATATACTGGAAAAGCTTTTTGGGGCATGAAGGAATATATAAAGAAAAATCAAATAAAAGAAAATAAGATATTGTTTATTCATACTGGTGGTACACCGTTGTTTTTTGATGATGTGGGGGAACTGACAAATGAATGATGAAATGAACATACTAATTTTAAGTTGTGGCACTAGAAATAAAATTGTGCAGTATTTTAAAAAAGAATTAGCCGGAAAAGGTCATGTGTTCGCAACAGATTGTAGCGAGTTAGCACCTGCTTTATATGAAGCAGACAAACATTTTATTGTCCCAAGAATGGAAGATGATGGATACTTGGGTGAAATACTCTCTATCTGCGAAGAACATAATATTAAAGGTGTCTTATCTTTAATAGATCCAGAACTAAGTCTTCTTGCTGAACATAAACAAGAGTTTCTTGAAATTGGTACACTTCCTATTGTCTCAGATTTGGATGTAGTTGAAATGTGTTTTGATAAATATAAAATGTTTGATTTTCTGGTTCAGAATGGCATTCAAACTGTTAAAAGCTATATAGACAAAGAGCAGTTTTTTATTGATGTTCAAAAGGAAGTCATTACTTACCCAGTGTTTGTAAAGCCTGTAAAAGGTAGTGCTAGTATTAATATAAGTAAGGTTACATCAAACGGGGAAATAGAAGGTTTATTTAGTAGGTTTGATAATTTAATGATTCAAGAGTTTATGAATGGTACAGAATATGGAGCAGATGTTTATATTGATATGATTTCTGGAGAAATAGTTTCTATCTTTGCAAAAGAAAAGATAAAAATGAGGGCCGGGGAAACAGACAAGTCCGTTTCAATTAAAGATGAAAAGCTTTTTAAAGTGATTGAAGAATTCGTAAATAATACCGGTTTTAAAGGTATCATCGATATTGATATTTTTAAAGTGTACGATCAATACTATATCTCTGAGGTAAACCCTAGATTTGGGGGAGGATATCCACATGCTTATGAGTGTGGTATTAATGTGCCGAGGATGATAGTTAACAACATGATGGGAATACTAAACTCTAATTTAATAGGGCGGTATGATTCAGGTATCCATATGATGAAATATAATGAAGTCAAGATTTATAAAAACAAATAATATTCTTAGTGAAATTAGTGAGGAAGATAGGATGAATATACTTTTCTTATCAATTGGTAGACTAAATAATATAGAAGATAGAGGACTTTACACAGATTTATTAAGACAGTTCAGAAGTAATGGGCATAAAGTATATGTAGTTAGTCCGAAAGAAAAAAGACTAAATGAGTCAACCGAATATGTAATGGAAGATGAAGTTCAGTTTCTCAGAGTAAGAATTGGAAACATTACAAAAACCAATCTAATTGAAAAAGGTATTTCAACTATAAGGATAGAAGGCTTGTACTTAAAAGCTATTAAGAAATATATGAAAGATATAAAGTTTGATTTGGTAATCTATTCAACGCCGCCTATAACATTTGAAAAGGTTATTAGGTTTGTGAAGAAGAGAGATAATGCGAAATCATATCTCTTATTGAAGGATATATTTCCTCAAAACGCAATTGATTTAAACATGTTGAAAAAAAACAGTTTTATCCATAAGTACTTTAAAACAAAAGAAAAGAAGTTATATAAAAATTCTGATTTTATAGGGTGTATGTCGAAAGCAAATGTAGACTTTGTCTTGCAAAACAATACAGATATACCACCTAATAAAGTGGAGGTTTGTCCTAATAGCATCGATCCTGTAATTGTAGAAAAAAGTGAAGTTGAAGTGAAGAATGTTAGAGAAAAATATAACATTCCAAAAGATAGGACGATATTTATTTACGGTGGAAACCTAGGCAAACCTCAAGGGGTTGAATTCTTAATTAATTGTTTGAAGTCCAATAAAACTAATGAGGAAGTATATTTTATTATTGCGGGATCAGGTACTGAATTCAAGAAACTTCAAGATTTCTTTAACATTGAGAAACCTAAAAACGCTAAACTTTTTGAACAATTACCAAAAGATGAGTATGAAATTCTAGTGAATTCATGCGATGTGGGTTTAATATTCTTAGATAAACGATTCACAATACCGAACTTTCCATCAAGGGTACTTTCATATATGAACGCATCAATGCCAGTTTTAGCAGCAACGGATGTAAATACTGATATTGGTGAAGTGATAGAGGATGGTGGATTCGGTTATTGGTGTGAAAGTGATGATGTAGATAACTTCAATCAAAAAGTGGAGAAGTTTAGTGATGTGTCATCAAGAAGAAAAATGGGTGTGAAAGCAAGGAGATATTTAGAAGATAACTATACTTCAAAACATTCTTACGATAAAATCATGAGTCATTTTGAATAAAGAGAAAGAGTTGATTATATGTTTAACAATAAAACATTATTGATAACGGGTGGTACTGGATCTTTTGGGAATGCAGTAATGGAAAGGTTTCTTGATACAAATATCAAGGAAATAAGAATTTTTTCGCGTGATGAAAAGAAGCAAGATGACATGCGTAAACGGTATAAAAACGATAAGCTTAAATTTTATATTGGTGATGTAAGAGATATTAATAGTGTGAAAAATGCTATGTATGGGGTTGATTATATCTTTCACGCTGCTGCATTAAAGCAAGTTCCTTCGTGTGAATTCTTCCCTATGGAAGCGGTGAAAACAAACGTTGTAGGAACTGATAACGTTTTAACTGGGGCGATTGAAGTTGGAATTGAAAAAGTGATTTGTTTGTCGACTGATAAAGCTGCCTATCCGATAAATGCTATGGGGATTTCTAAAGCGATGATGGAGAAAGTGTTTGTATCTAAAGCAAAGACAATAGATCCAGACAGGACTCTTATCTGTGGTACACGATACGGAAATGTGATGGCTTCAAGAGGATCAGTCATTCCTCTATTTATTGATCAAATCAAAAATGGACAGCCTCTGACTGTTACTGATCCTTATATGACAAGATTCTTAATGAGTTTAGAAGAAGCTGTA
>ENA-ORXC01002293-ORXC01002293.1-marine-metagenome-genome-assembly--contig:-NODE-2293-length-10535-cov-5.154905_pt1 | contig 10535 bp, 8 predicted proteins | sample MGYA00237865_ERZ511478 | MGnify/ENA metagenome assembly ERZ511478 | reverse complement strand
ACGGGGGCGAACAGTACAGCCCCGGCCGCTCGGTCCACCGCGGCGGACCGACGTCGCGGCCGCGACCTGCAGCAGTCCGCGACCGCGGTCACTCTTGGACAGACACCACGGCCACGGTCCACGGACGACTCCGCGACAGTCGAACCCCCCTTTCAATCCAATCTCACAGTGGGGCTGCCAGTTAAAGGTCCGACGCACATCACCACTGCTCGTCTTTGGATTCACCACAAGCCCGAGCCGCGCCAGAATCGCTTGTCACAGCTCATCGCGCACCAAAGATGTTGTGCGCAAGACTCGATCAGAGGAAGATCCGCTGCACCTTTCTGGTACAGCTCAGCAAGAACATGGCACAAAGCGTGCACGCGTCTCAATCAACCTTTCCTGGTGCCACCTTAGAGTCGGCACCCATGCGATGCGCGGAGAGAGCGAGAATAACACTCTTTTTAAGGCTGTCACATGCACTGTTTATTGTTCTACTACAATTGAAAGACCTGCGTTGTGGGCCACGCAGTGCTGTGAATGGAATGTAGCATGGGGGAAGCAGGTTCAACAGCGGGTTCCTCGTGACCAGCCGACAGGTCATCTTGCTGCTCTGGCTCCATTTGTCCATCAGTTGCCACCATCCCCTCTTGCGTGCTCGGTAGAACAGGCGTTCCTGCATTTGCTTCAGAGCGGCTCGTCGTTGAAGATGCCGTTGTGTACGGCGCTGCCGTAGATGTCGAACATGTGGATGAGGACGCGGCTGGCGCACCCGTGGAGCACCGAGGGGCATAGAGCGTCCGTGGAATGCTCAACGATGAGCCCGATGAAGAAGATGAATCAAACGAGGCCGAAGAAGACGAGGCCCGCGCCACGGTCAGCGCGGCAGCGAACGCCGCTCGCCGCGCGACGGCCGGCCCGGCAGGAAAGAACGAGCCCCGCGCGACGGCCGGCCCGGAAGGGAAGGCCGCGCTCGGCGCGACGGCCGGCCCAGCAGAGAAGGCCGCGCGCTCATCAACGGCTGGCCCTGCAGGGAAGGCCCCACGCGGCGCGACAGCCGGCCGGGCCGCGGCCACACGCTCGGCGACGGCGGTAAACCCCACACCGGTCAGCAGCGATCGCACTGCCGGGCGGTGCGTCCTCGTTGCCGGCGCCACCCGCGCGAAAGGAATCGCCTCAGCGGCCAGGGGGGCCTCGCACCTCGAAACGGCCGGTCCAGCCACGCCCTTGGTAGCTGTGGGAAGAGGCACACTCTTCATGTACGGCCGTGTCGTAGGGCAGTACCGGCCGGGCGCTGCTGGTGCTGCTGTGCCGACCGCCGAGGCGAGGGGCTCCTCCCGAAGGAAAAGGATAGTCCGCCCGTTCTCCACGACCACGGAGAACAAGAAGAGAGCCAGCGCTGCAGGATCCATGGCGAAGGAGAAGAAGGTTTGTAAGGGGGACGTCCGAGGAGGGGATGAGGCTTGGGGGAGCGGTCAGGGGCTTGTTGAAAAGGGAACAGATGAGCGTGTTGATCGAGAGAGGCACGACGCGCAGAGTTGGTACCCACGGCAGGGGACTTCGGCTGGCCATCTGCGCAACGACCGCTGCTGTGGCAGCAGGGACTGCCCGGGCCGGGTTCGGGTCCGCCGCCAACGACTAAAGTCGCTGCAACTGCAGGGGCCATCAGAACCACTGAAGGCCACAAGCCGCGCATAGGCTGTATCCGCGTAGTGACTTCCAGTCAATCGCTCCGTAGCGGCCCTTCATGCAACGTTACTGTCGCTTGCGGTGTCCTGTCCTCTTACGAGGTGGCGCGCACGGCGTACGTGCGTGCACACGGCCCCTTTGGTCACGGCCCAGCGAGTGGACACGCGGTGAACAAAGCTGTGCCCATGGCGTACAGCTCGCTGGCAAACGACAGTGAGTCCAGAAGTCATCCATCCACCCTCTGTATTTCCGAGCATGGGAAACGGTTTAGTTACAGGCGATGCACTACGCTCTGTCAACATACCTCGAATGGAAGACCACATCAACGGCTGTTTCTGCGTGACAAGACCCCCACTTGACCTGATAAGGAGGCGTTCCTCCCCTAACAAGACAAACGAGGGTCCTAACACGCCAGTGACTCTCAGTAGCTGAAAATTTTGGGCCTTATCTTGCGTAGACGGAGATGTTTCAACCGGTACCTAAAAAGGTGGAAGTGCCGGGGACAGTTCCCAACAGACCAGGAAAGAGACAATGTCAGCAGCTACAGTCAGCCGAGGAAGCTGTAGAGCGCCACCACCGCGGTCGAGGTCGCGGTGACGGTGGTGGCATCCTCATCGTCGTCCGGCGGCACCCAATCCACCCGGCTGCACCCCATTGACGTCCGGCGGCACCCCATCCATCGCATGCTCCTCCCCTTAAGCGGCACGTGCTCAGCATTGTGTGCAATCCCCCATTTCGCAGTCGCCTATGTCACTGACCAATTTGCGATGTGCTCTTCCCTACTGGGAAGTTCTTACCAGCCACTTCAATGCTTGTCAAGAAGGGTGGTACCAGAGCGATCCAAGGTCGTCGGCCAAGAAGCGGGCGGGCCACCTGCCGCAAGAACGCAAGAAGCGAAAGTCACCCAGCTGATCACTCTGGCGACGTAGTGGTGAGCTGCGATTCGACCGTCGGCAGCACGGCCTTTCGCGCCGGCTCGGTGGTGTGAAGCGTCTCGATGGTGGAAAGGACGGTATCGGCAAGCGTCGTGGTGCTGGGAGACGTGAAGTGATCATACATCTACCGTGACGCGCGGGCTAGAGTAGCCTGTTGTTGTTCTTGTTCTCACTCGTTTGTTTGCAACTCGGGGATATGTGCATTGTTCATTTATCGACTGTGACACGCGGGTGAGCTTGGTACCGTTTTTGTTCTTCACTGTGGTCTGTTTAGAATCTTTTCTCCCGTTGAAATGATCGTATCGTAACATCGAGCGAAGTAGCGCCAACAGGCGAAGCTTCGTGCAGCGTGCACAGGGATATCAGTTGAGGGAAGAATAGATACACACGTCTGAGTACGGCCACGGGTCGGACAGCGCGGGCAGACGGTGTGGGCTGCCGGTGAGCGCATAGATGAAGGCTTGAGTGCCCCAAACAAGGTTTGGACGCAGACCCGCGACCTGTACGTCAGGCACCGATATGGCCAAGACCCGCGGCGGCGTGCGGACAGAGGTGTAAAAGGATGAACATCTTTTGAATAGCGCACAGGCCGTGCGCTGATAAATGTCCTCCAACGGAGAGGACGTCCAACCGTCAGAACCGAGCGCGGCAGAAAGGACCTCGCCTCCCCCGTCTGTGCCCCCCTCCTCATCTGTCGCCCCACGAGGAAGCACTCTCGCCCTGGTCCGTCGCCACAGCGGTGATGGGAGACGGGCGGTGGGCATGATACCCCCAGCGAATACGCGGCGCATCTGCGTCACCAAAAAAACCACCTCACACCGCCGCCGCCACCAGGCGGTCGCCGACCGCTGCGGCCGACAGCCACCGGGGCAGCAGCTGGAACACGAACCCGCTGTCCGCCAAGCCAACCCAGCGAGATGGTGAACAAGCGGGCCAACTGCCTCGACCGACAGCCGCCAGGACAGCACCGGCGACGCGCAGACGCCGTCCGCCATCGCGTAACAGCGAGGTGGATAACAGTGCGGCGCCACCCCGCCAACCACCGCGACCAACTGCCGCCGGGTCGGCAGCGGCGACGCGCAGCCGGCGTCCACCGTTGCGCAACAGCGAGCTGGTGAGCGAGAGGGCGCCCCCCCTCCGACCGCCGCGACCAACAGCCGCCGGGGCAGCGGCAGCGACGCGCAGCGGGCGTCTACCGCTGCGCCACAGCGAGGCTGTGAACAAGGGGGTGCCCCCCCGACGACAGCCGCGACCATCAGCCGCCGCGGCAGCAGCGGCGACGCGCAGCCGGCCTCCACCGCTGCTCAACAGCAAGGTTGAGAACGAGGGGGTGATTCCCGGCCGACAGCCGCGACCGACAGCTGCCGGGGCAGCAGCAGCGACGCGCATCCGTCGTCCGCCGTTGCGCTACAGCGAGATGGCGAAGATCGGGGCCGACGGCCGTCACGGCCCGGCGGTTGGCTGCACCTCGGCGCAGGAAACGTCGGCCGACGGTGGTGGCGGCACCGGCCAGACGGGGAATACGTAGGAGGAAATTGCAGGACATACCGGCGACGACGTTGCATGCGAGCGTGGGATGCAGCCAGATGCGATGGAGGAAGACCGTTGCCCCACCTCCATTCTTGCTGACACTGAGATACCGCCTCCAGCGGGACTCTGCTTGACTCTCGACGACAGATAGGAACTGCTCAGTCAAACCATGAAAGGTGCTTGACAAGCCGCCAAGTTTCGGCTTGGATACTCGTCTTTGCCTTAATGCAGGTCTGTGAAGCTCGGAAGTCACGATTACGTTGGAGATGAAGGATCCAACAGCCTTGCAGTGATCTTAGCTCACGAGCGAACATGTTTCGGTTGACGCTAACCTCGTTTTGTCGCCGACATGCGGAATTGAAATCCGATCAAGTTTCCACGATCAGGCAAGATCCGTCGACAATTCCGTCTCGGCATGCGAACCATTCGAGATTGAAAATCTCCTGGACTATCCTTCACGCAGGCTGCCCGATGTGTCTCGAGGCTGGCTGGGTAGCAAGGCCATCCGGACGCTGGACTGTCCGAGCGTGCCTGCGGTGGTCCCCAGTGGAGTGGACGGCGCTGCTGAGCCAGTAATGACTGTGGCCTCCTGTCCGCGGACCGTTGACGATCGGCACCCCCATGCTCGCTTCACAGACGGACACCACCTGTAATGTCACCCAGGGTGGGGTGCCGGCCGCCATCATCTTTGCCACAGCCAGAATGCAGCAGCAGCGCCCCCGGCCGACAAGGCGCTGTGCGCGTTTTCCCTTAGTGCGATTCTGCCGTCGCCGCGCCTGCACCGCCGAGGCCGCCACGGGCGCCACGCTGTGGCGACGCTGCTGCCGCCGCCGCGCTGCTGCCGCCGCCACGCTGTCCCTGCTGCCGCGGCCGCGCTGCCGCCTCCGCCGTCCTGCCGCCGTCGCGGTGCTGATCTCGCTGCACCCGCGCCGCCACCGCCGCCGCCGCGGCCGCCCCGCCGCCGTCGCCGCCGTGCCTACGTGGCCGCGGCGCCGCCGTGGCCACTGCGCCGCAACCGCCTTCGCTGACAGCATCGCCGCGTGGCCAGCGTCGTCGCACCGCCGACATCACCTCATTGCCGCCGCCACCGTGCCGCTGCTGTCGCTGCTCGGCCATCTCCTCCAAGCAGCCAGCGGCGCTGCATTGCCACAGTCGCTACGCCGCTTCCGTTGCCGCGCGGCCGTTTTGGCGGTGCCCCCGCTGCGGTCGCGCCGTCGGTGCCGCCGGGCCGCCGCCTCTGTCGCGCTGCCCTTGTCGAGCTGCCGCCGCCCCTGCGCTCGCGCCGCTGGGGGCCTGCGGCTGTCCTCGCCGCTGTCTCCCGGCGCATGCCGTCATCACGCCCGTGGAGGTCTTCCCCCGCACTTTCTTCGTTTTCCCCGCGCTCTCCACGCCAGCAGCAGTCGGCATGCCGTCAGCTGGGCAGTTCGGCCATGAAGTGCTGCCGTCACCGGTGGGCGACGATGTGGGAGTCTACTGCCCTCCTGTGCTTCATGAGGACGAAGAGGAGCTGGACGGCCGTCCCCCTTTGGTGGAGTGCTCAGACGACGATGAACGTGAGTTTTTTGAGCACGCCCGCAACGACGCGTCGGGCGCGGCCGCGGCCAGTGACTCGGACTCGGACTCTGCCGGCTTGCCGTCGGTGTTCGACGACACAGATTCCTCGACGGGGAGCTCTTACTCCAACCTCTTCTCGTCTTTCTTCGTCGACCACGCGGACGATGAAGCGAGAGGAGAAGGGGCTTCCAGTGCGAAAAGCAAGGACGCCGGCCGTGGCTTGAGTGGGACGGCCTCTGTCGGCGGTGCAGGTAGCGGGCAGCCGTCCAGCGCGCCTATTGCTCCCAGTTCCCGCTACAGGCGCCGCAACGACAAGGGCGTTTTCGTCGGTGCATCACGTCAGCGGCCCAAGCATCAGACGCCGGCGTTCTCGGTGATAGAGGCGATCCACACGGAGGTGCTGGACTGCCGCGGTCGAGGCGCGGACGGCTCGACGACGGACAAGACCGCGTGCCGCACCCGCGTGCGCTGCGCCGTGCACGGTGGCACGCGGTGCACCGAGTGGCGGATCAGGGGCCTCGTGATGGGCGTGTCCACCGACGCCGAGTACCTCACCACCGTGGCCACTGTCAGGGCGGCCGCCGACGTGCCTAGGCACGAGGTGTACGTGCGGGCACTGCCTCACTTGGTCGGAAAGGCGTACAAGAGTACCACGATGGCGTACCAGTCTGTGCGGTTTGTGGCTCTCGCCGCATCGGTTGATGACGCCACTTGGGACTCCGGCCCGACATTCCGTGTCGTTGACAGGACGGAGCGGCTTGACGACAAAGTCGTCAAAGGCATCCTCAAACGCGCAGCTGTGACGGTCGCCAAAAGCAAGTCCAAGCATGTCAACGGCCATGTATCGTTGCTGAGCATTACGGAAGCGCGCGGGGACAAGGTGCACAAGACTGCCGTACGCGCGGCAAGACGGCAGCTGTCGGTAAGGGCCCTACACGACTGGAGGCGAGAGTTGTACCTCAAGCTTGCGTCAAGGCGAGTCAATCTACTCAAGGGCGTGAGTGCAGGTGCCATCGTTCGCTTGCGACGACTGCTGGAGCTCGAGGATCGGCACGACGGACGGCGGTCGCTACGAATCCGCATCTCGAGGGGCCTGTCTCAGATGCGACTACTGCCCACCCGCGAGCAGCTGCGACGAGTGCGGCGTGAGGACTTTGACAACCCTGGTCGAACGCGACACTTCCTCTTTACAAAGAGGTTGCTCGGGAATCTCGAGCGCTGGGAGTATGTTGTCGGCTCCAGCACGGAAGGGATCCGTCGCTACATGGCGGCCGACGGGAGGATGAAGCGCCTCCGGGCGCACACTAACAGGTACTGGGACGCACGCAGGCGGGCGCAAGCGGACGAGGACGACACGTCGGAGCGCGAGGACAATGGCATCTTCTTCAAGAACGCCAACACCGAGCACAATGGCACGTACGCGCCGGTGGAGACCGACCCAGCGCGCCTCGAGGAGCTGCTCGTGTGCACGAGCTCCTTGTGGGAGGACGGCGATGGTGCAGATCCCATCCCTGTTATCGCTGTCGGCTACGACGTCATTTCGGCACTGCAAAACGCCGTCGACGCTGCGGCGATTCCAGGCATCACTACCGAGGATGTGGCCAAGGAGCCTCATGCCGTGATCACCTTTGCAGCGGACGGCGGAAGCGTGAGGCGCCAGGACCTGACGGCGTTTACCCTGTCTCTGTCCAGCCCGACCCTCGAAAATGGCCGCACGAGCCTGACGCCAATCGTGTATGTTTTGGCGGGTGAGAAGAAGGTGGACCGCGCTGTCAAGGACTACATCCGGGAAATGATTTCCAAGGTGATGGCAGCGGCTTTTTCAATTCCCGTCGTGGCTGCCACGGTCTCTGACACATCTGCAGCTCCAAGCGCCAGGACACGGCTCGTGTTAGACCAAGTGGTGCAAATATGTGGTACGTTTCATGGGAGGAGGTGGTCCTCATACTTGTGTGTGCGGGCCTGTTGCTCTTGTCGCGCTTGTGCGAGTGTCTCATTCCTGTCCTGCTGTTTCGGTTTTGTGTGAGCAACTGTCCTGAGCCATTGCTGACTGTACAATCTTATCAATGCGGCATCTCCATCTCATATTTCTGCCTGCACCTTTCTAGGCGACTTCTCCATGTTGCATTTCGTGTCTGGTTTGACCGGGGCAGGCGACGCGGGCCGGTGCCCCTTCCGAGTGCGCTGCAACGTGCGCTCTTTTCTTCGCCCGAGCGGGTGCGCTTCCGGTGGCGTCGAGCGGACAGTGGAGGTAACCAGCGGGGAGTGGGAGCTTGCTGTCTGGACGTTAGCGGGGTGGTCTGCGCGGTACGGGGGCAGGGTCATCTGCCGCGGGGGTGACGCTTACGTCTCTTGCCCTGCATGTCGCCGCTCTATCCCGTTCAGCACCGAGCTGACGGAGGACGCCGGTGTTGTCTACTGTCGAGACGCAAGCTGTGTGGGCGCCGACAAACCGGTGTACTTCATTACCGACATTTCCGCCACCAACTTCACGGAGGGAGTAAACGCTGCTCGTCGGGAGGCGGGTGGTGTACGCGGATACCCCATGCTACGCGGAATCGAGACGCGAATTCAGTCCCCCGTGCTGCACTGCACCGGAACAAACGCTAAGCGGGTCGTCTTGCTCATGCTGTCCTCGCTCTCGGAAGAGCTAGAGGCAAAGGCCAAGATCATCCTGCTGGCGCTGACAGCCAAGGGGCAGATGGACAATCTCTACTTGCGTGAGTTCCGTGAGCTGGTCGCGGCGGCTATCGCCTGCCCTGAGGTCTTCTCCGACGACTTGGACGTGGTGTTTTATATCTTGTTGCAGCTCATGCAGCTGATGAATGCGTCCTGGCGGTCGTCCTTGACCGAAGCCACGGGGCGCGCGCGGAGGGGCGCAGCATCCATTACGCGCCTGGCCGCCTGCATCATGGGCCCACTTTACGAGGTGGTCAAGCCGCTGGACCCTGTTACCAAGAATGCCAACGTCCGCAGCCTCTACTTGCACACCCCAATCTCTCACCTCCATGACCAGGTGGGCAACAACCGGGCGGATGTGGCGTTTGTCGCCGAGGACAACATTGAGGGGCACCTCCGAGGCATTGGTCGTTTCTCCACAACCACGGCAACAACGCCCCGCACGCTGCTCTTTTTGCGGACTTCACAGGGTTGCAGCAGGCCATCCTTAACTTTAGCACCCCGCGCTCTCATCCTTCCTCCCTCATCTTCACGAAGACGATCCACTTGTGTGAGTGTTGGCGGCGCCTGGGTGACACGGGCCGCGCCGACTTCGACGCTATTTCTGCAATCGGCCTCGACGACCCAGAGCTGGAGCTGCAAGAGCGCGATGACGGCAAGAACCTGGTGTTTGAACTTCCTCTGCGCGACCAGGTGGAGGACAATGGGGCCCGCCGCCGACAGGCGGACGGCAGTCCCGTTATCGGGAAGAAGGAGGCACTCCGACGGTCATTGCGCATCAAGCAAGCCACAATAGTTGCCTGCTTCTGTGGCTCGTTGACAGGTGGCGAGCATAGCGCCGTGATGCAGCTGGTGGCGGACAACCGCGTTGCCATCGCTCGCAAGGCCGCGATGGATAAGGACCGTAACGAGAAGGGGGGCATGGCGACCCCATCGCAACCGACAGGAGCCGCCTCGACCTCCTCGGCCGCCACGACATCCTTCGGGCAGTTGGCGAATGTGCGGAACGCGGGGACCAGCGGCGTGGCTCCCATGTCGGTGTCTACCCCGGGTGACGCACTAGGAGGGCGGGGTGCGCTCTCCATCAGCGGACCAAGGAGCGATGGGTCTGCTGATGGCGTCTCGACGACGAGCGGGCGGTCGGCTGTGCCTCGAGTCTCCTCCTCGAAGGCGAGAAGGGACGCCATCGTTGCGGGCGTGCCCGGCCACATGCCGCCGGTGTGGCTACTTGCAGAGCTGTTTACTGGCGCAGACTTCTTCTCGACGCTGGTGCCGTCCGGCCGGGAGGTGGATGCGGTTACAACGTCCGAGGCCGCCCGGGTTTCCAGTATCAGCGAACACATCATTGTTTTGCGTCTTTTCCTGATGCGCTCCAAGACGTATGCTTTTGCGTCGTGGGCTGCCAAGTCTGCCGTGGACTGGAATGACATGGTAGAAGCTGCTAAGGTGATATTACGTCGCCTCGTGGCCTTGCGGGGGCGGGCGCAGACAGTGGTGGACGCCGTTAAGGCCCCTTTATCATTGTAGCGATGTGTTTGGTGGTTGTTTGTAGCGTGGTCGGGTGCGTCAACGGCTGTGTGTTTTCGCTGCCAGACGACCCGCAGTAGTACCGCCCGCATGTATATACATTTCAATCGGTGGAAGCCCTTTCGTACATGCCACCTCCACGAGCCGCGACAGCAGCTCTATACGAGCCATCACGCCATGCGCCGTGACAGCAGCGGCCGGTGCCGGATCCTCACCCCCCCTCCCGGCGCTGGTGCTCGTGCTAGACCCCTCCCACAAAAACGTTCCGCCGGACGCGCTCCCCGGTGTCGCGCCTCCACCCCAGCCTGTCTCGCGGCCGCTGTAGCTGCCGCTAGTGAGGCGGGCGGGATTATCACGGTCACCACCTGGGCGGCAATGTGGTGCGAGTCGTGGGGCCTCGGCGACCCCGACGGGCCGCCGTGGCAGTCGGGAAAAGCCACCCCGGCCGCGGCGGAGGTCGGCGTGGGGCATCACCTGACGCCCGCCCAAGCGTCCGGCCGGCGGAGCGTACCAGCGGCGCCTTCCGTCGACGCCCTCGCCGCTGCGTGGTCGCCGCGGCAGCGGCGGACGGACGAGGGCGTCGGACCGCCGCGACGGGTGGCGGGGGGGGGGGGGGGGGGGCGGGGGGGGGGCGGCGGGGGG
>ENA-ORXC01002292-ORXC01002292.1-marine-metagenome-genome-assembly--contig:-NODE-2292-length-10536-cov-4.986519_pt1 | contig 10536 bp, 6 predicted proteins | sample MGYA00237865_ERZ511478 | MGnify/ENA metagenome assembly ERZ511478 | reverse complement strand
GTTGAGTTGTCAAACATTCAAAACCGTATATTTGCACAAAAATTATAGATGAGTAAATTGGTTATTGTTGGTTCTTGTGCATTTGATGCAATAGAGACACCTTTTGGAAAAACAGATAAAATTATAGGTGGTGCTTCTCCTTATATAGGACTTGCTGCGGCACAGTTTGATAATGTTGATCCAGCCATTGTTGCCGTAGTAGGTGATGATTTCCCTCAAGAATATCTTGATTTTCTTGCAGAAAGAGGAATTAATACAGACGGTATAGAAGTAGTAAAAGGTGGTAAAACATTTTTCTGGAGTGGTAAGTATCACAATGATATGAACTCTAGAGATACACTAGCTACAGAACTTAATGTACTAGCAGATTTTTCTCCTAAAGTTCCTGAATCACATAAAGAAGCGCCTATTGTAATGCTAGGTAACCTACAGCCGCAAGTACAGCTTAGTGTTATTGAGCAAATGGAAGTAAAGCCTAAGCTTGTAATACTAGATACAATGAACTTCTGGATGGATATCGCACTTGACGAGCTTAAGACTACGCTCAAGAAAGTAGATGTGATCACCATAAATGATGAAGAAGCTCGCCAGCTAAGTGGAGAGTATTCACTAGTGACTGCTGCAAAGAAAATCCATGAGATAGGACCTAAGTACGTAGTTATAAAGAAAGGAGAACACGGAGCTCTTATTTTTGAAGGAGACAATATGTTTTTTGCCCCTGCATTACCACTTGCCGATGTTTTTGACCCTACGGGAGCTGGAGACACCTTTGCTGGAGGATTTGCTGGCTATATAGCTCAAGCAGGTGACACCTCGTTTGAAACTATGAAAACAGCGCTTATTTATGGCTCTTGCCTTGCCTCCTTTACAGTAGAGAAATTTGGAACAGAGCGTTTACAATCTGTAACACCAGAAGAAATAAAAGAAAGACTGCATCAGTTTAAAAAGCTTGTGCAATTTGACATCAACATAAACAACTAAACCCTGCGCTCCATTTTTGGAGCGCTTTTGTTTTTACAAGCTATGAGTGACGCTATCAAGCATGAATGTGGTATTGCAGTTATAAGACTAAAAAAACCACTTGAGTTTTACAAAGAGAAATACGGTACTGCTTTTTACGGAGTAAACAAGATGTACTTAATGATGGAAAAACAACATAATCGTGGTCAAGATGGTGCTGGGTTTGCTAGTATAAAACTAGATGTTGTTCCAGGACAACGCTATATATCAAGACAGCGATCTACAGCGCAACAACCTATACAAGATATATTTGCAGAGATTAACGGTCGCATTAACGAGCTTATGACCGCACATCCTGATAAAAAGGATGATGTAGCCTGGCAAAAGAATAATGTTCCTTACATAGGAGAATTGTTATTAGGCCATGTGCGTTATGGAACCTTTGGTAAAAACAGTGTAGAAAGTGTACATCCATTTTTACGCCAAAACAACTGGATGCATCGCAACTTGATAGTAGCTGGTAACTTTAACATGACTAATGTACATCAACTCTTTGATAAGCTAGTTTCTTTAGGCCAGCATCCAAAAGAGCAAGCAGATACTATCACGGTCATGGAGAAAATAGGGCATTTTCTAGATGATGAAGTGGCTAAGCTTTATAAAAAATTAAAAAAGGAAGGGTTTAATAAACAACAAGCTTCTCCTCAGATTGCAGATAGACTTAAAGTAGGTAAAATACTTAGAAGAGCATCAAAAGACTGGGATGGTGGTTATGCAATGGCTGGACTTCTAGGTCATGGAGATGCCTTTGTGCTAAGAGACCCAGCAGGAATAAGACCTGCTTATTACTTTGAAAATGATGAAGTAGCCGTTGTAGCCAGTGAGCGTCCTGTGATTCAAACAGCGTTTAACGTGCCTTTTGAAGAGGTAAAGGAGCTAGATCCAGGCGCTGCGGTAATTATAAAGAAGAATGGAACACTTACCATACAGCAAATTATAGAGCCATTAGAGCGCAAAGCTTGTTCCTTTGAGCGTATTTACTTCTCAAGAGGGTCTGATGCAGAGATATATAAAGAACGTAAGATGCTGGGTAGACTTCTTATGCCAGAAGTACTTAAAAGTATAGACCACGATACTAAAAACTCCGTATTCTCATTTATTCCTAATACTGCAGAAACATCATTTTACGGTCTTGTAGAGGCAGCTCAAGATGAGCTCAACAAGCAAAAGGGACAAAAAATACTTGCAAACAAGAACAAACTTACAGCCGTAGAGCTTGATGAGATATTATCGCAGCGCCTTCGCACAGAAAAGATTGCGATAAAAGATGCAAAACTGCGCACCTTTATTACAGAAGATAGTAGTCGTGATGATCTAGTAGCACACGTGTATGATGTGACCTACGGTGTTATTAAGCCAGAAGACAAGCTCGTAATTATAGACGATAGTATTGTGCGCGGTACGACGCTTAAAAAGAGTATTATCAAAATGATGGCTCGTTTAAACCCTGCCAAAATTATTGTAGTATCTAGTGCTCCGCAAATACGATATCCAGATTGCTACGGTATAGACATGGCAAGACTAGAAGATTTTATTGCTTTTAGAGCTGCTATTGCGTTACTCAAAGAAAATGGTAAAGAGGAGCTTATACAAGAAGTTTATACAAAGTGTGTCGCACAATTAGATATGGACGATAAAAAAATAAAGAACCATGTCAAGAAAATTTATGCTCCTTTCAAACAAAAAGAAATTTCTAAAAAAATAGCACAATTACTTACAGATAGTTCTGTAAAAACAGAAGTAGATATCATCTATCAAACCGTAGAAAATCTACACAAGGCTTGCCCTAAAAATCTTGGAGATTGGTATTTTACTGGAAACTATCCTACAGCTGGAGGTAACCGTGTTGTCAATAAAGCATTTATCAATTATGTAGAAGGAATTAAAGAAAGAGCTTATTAAAATAGCTGGCTTGGTCTTAAAAAAATCACAATTTAAAAAAATATTGTGTATTTCGTCTAAAAATAGTGCCATTGGTCTAAAACATGCTACAACTTGCTAAAACCCTCATATATTAGCATTGCCATAGCATAAGTAGGTTAAGTTCATGGTAGATTTGGGGCAAAAAAAGGTGGATCTTTCCACCTTTTTTTATGCCCAGTTTTTAAATTTTTAAGGTCTTATCATTAAACTTCAAATACAATCTTTAAAGTAATTCAGTTTTGATTGAAAAATCACCCTTTTTAGACAACTAAATATATCTAATTGGTAATCAGCTCTAATTGCCAAATATGGGAATTAAAATCACTTTTGAAATCAAACAAAATCAATCTATTTTTTAATCTAAATCTGTAATTTTATGTCAGTAAAAAAGTTGAGATAGAATTTACGTAAGAAATTAGAGAAAGAATTTACCTACAAATTGACTGCGTAAAAAAGCCCACTATAAAAGTGGGCTTTAAAAATTAATATAAGGGTTATTCCTTATTTGTTCTGAGCATATAATGCAGACACTTTTTCCCAGTTAATCACATTAAAGAATGCGTTTACATAATCTGGACGTCTGTTTTGATAATTAAGGTAATATGCATGTTCCCATACATCAAGTCCTAAGATAGGAAAACCTCCACACCCTACTTTAGGCATTAGTGGGTTATCTTGATTAGGTGTAGAGCATACTTCTACTTTTCCTCCTTCGTGTACACAAAGCCAAGCCCATCCTGAACCAAACTGTCCTCCAGCTGCGCTAGAAAATTTATCTTTAAAAGACTCAAAGTTTCCGTAAGCTGCATTTATTGCCTCGGCAAGTTCTCCTGTAGGCTCTCCCCCACCATCTGGTGACATTACTTCCCAAAAAAGTCTGTGGTTGTAAAAACCACCACCATTGTTACGCACAGCAGTGTTAGACATATCTAGGTTTATAAGTATATTTTCTATAGTTTTTCCACTAAGGTCAGTTCCTTCAATAGCCGTATTAAGCTTAGAAGTATAACCAGCGTGATGCTTCCCGTGGTGTATCTCCATTGTTTTTGCGTCAATATTAGGCGCTAGTGCATCCTTAGCATATGGTAATTCTGGTAACGTAAATGACATTTCTTTTTCGTTTTTGGTTAAACTACTTTTCAGATTTTAACAAAGTTACATAAAGTATGCTACTGTTTATGTTATAGATTTCTTATAAAAGTTAGGTTTTGCTTTCGCGAAAGCAAAAAAATATAATAGTGGTGTGACTCCTACGCAGAATTATTTTCCTATATTTCCGAATGTATAACCATCTAAAAACCAAATTGCTATGATTAACTTTAGGACAAATATATTATTATGCTTATTAAGCTTTACATTTATTATAGCTTGTAGTAATGATGAGCAGGAACCACCTGTATTAACAGATGACACAGGTCAAGCCGACCCTACAGATGACAGTGAAGCGACATTGCAAGAAGAACAAGAAGAGACGATTATTACATTAACCAATGGATCTGAGCAAGTATGGCGCATTGCAGAGGCTTCGATTGATAATGCCTCTGGAACAATCGAAGTGTCATCTAACTTTAATGTTGTCGATGATGAATTTATCTTTTCTGGAAACACTTCTAATGGAAATTTAGAATGGAGACCAGGAAATGCTATTGAACTAACTGGAACTACATCACAAGAAACTCTATTAGACTTTTACAAAGCCCCTGTAAATACCCAGTTTACATTTGATGAAGGTAGTAGTGTAAATATTACGGCATTAGATGGGGAACTTGTTTTTGAGGTAGTTGATCAAAACACTATAAAAGGGACTCTTTCTTCAAGTGGAATGAGAAACACTTCGGAAACCTTGACATTCATACTGAAAATTAAAACATCAAGTGATTATATCGCGCCTCCCGCAGATGGCCTAACATTTACACCTGCATTTACTTACAACTCTAATAGTGTAGTTTGTTGTGCACCTGGGATGATAGGATCTTATAGCGATAATAGTTTTTTTATAGCTACTAGGGAAAATATAGATTTTGGTACAACCGAAAGCATTGTAAAGTTTGATGTTGACACAGGTCTAAGCACACAATCTACTTTTGATCAATCTGACTTTGTTTCAAAACAACTGCACATTATTAACAACACCTTAGTTGTTATGGGTGGGCAATATGTAAATTACTATCCTTTAGATTTATCTGACACACCAACATCCATTGCGCATGGCAAACGTCTTACTCGTTTTGGTCTTGCCGTTCAAGAGAATAATGCTTATTTCATAGGCGGTGATCTTAATGTTGATGAGAATGGTAATCCCGTAGATGCAGATAAGGTTTTCAAATTTGATATAGAAGATGGGACAACTACAGAAGTGGCAACATTACCAGAAAATCGATTTGGCGCTCGTGGGACTATTGTTAATAATAAACTTTATGTATTTGGAGGCCTTACAAGTTTTCCAGATGGCAATGGAACTAATTCTATATATACAATCGATCTTGAAAGTGGTGTCATTGAAACTTCAAACCTACCTGTATCGATAGACTATAGTTTTGTAAGTAAATATCAAAACCTCATATACATCGCAGGTAAAAGTGATATTAGAGATGATGCTGGAAATATCACAGGAAGAGATCACTTTCTAGCCTATTACGATACGGAAACAGGTGTGCTAGAAGAAATATCAACCAATCTACAAGGAACTCCAGAAGACTTAGAAACAATACATGGAATGACTGTATTCAACAATAAAATCTATATTTTATATGGAGATAATTTAGATAACGATAATGATACCACCACTCCTACTCCTAATAGTATTCTAGTTGCTAATCTCAACTAATACAAAAACAAAAAACAGTACTTAAAATATCTAAAGCTACCTCATTCGAGGTAGCTTTTCCTATCTTAGTATTATGACCGAAACAAATACGTTTATCGTACTTAATGCTTCTGCGGGATCTGGTAAAACATACAGCCTCGTAAAGCAATATATTACTACACTTCTTAAGAGTAATGATGCCAATAAGTTTAGACATCTTCTTGCTATTACGTTTACAAATAAGGCGGTAGCAGAGATGAAAAACCGTGTGCTAGACACGCTCAAAAACTTAGGTCATCATGAGCCTGGCAATAAAAAACCAGATATGCTAGACAACTTAGTTTCATCTAGTGGATTACCTGAGGATGTGGTCGTAAAGAAAGCTAAAGAAATACTCAATCGTATACTACATAATTATGCTGCCTTTGATATTGTCACGATAGATACGCTTACCCATAGAATCATACGCACTTTTGCAAAAGATCTACATATCTCCGGTAGTTTTGAGGTTTCTCTGGATCAAAAGACACTCAATGCTCAAGCAGTAGATGCACTCATTGCAAAGGTGGGCATAGATGATGAGATTACTAAAGTCCTAATAAATTTTGCCTTAGAAAAAGCAGATGATGACAAGAGCTGGGACATTGCTAGAGACTTACTAGAAATAGCAAATCTCTTGCACAATGAAAATGATCTCAAGGCGCTAGCGCTCATTAAGGATAAGTCTCTTGCAGATTTTGACACATTAACCAGCTATTTACATAACCAGATAACGTCACTTTTATCTGCACAGAAACAGCTAGGAGGAGATCTCATCGCATTGATACACGAGCTAGGGTTAGATCAAAAAAGTTTTGCGAGTGGTTATTTTTATAAATTCATGCTTCAAGTAGCAAATGGAACCCAGGGGCTTTCATACACGGGTGCGGCATATAAAGACAATATTACCTCGTACACCTTTTACACAAAAGCGCAAAAAGACCATATCAAAGCGACCATTGATGGGCATAGAGATCACTTTATAGCAACGTTTTTGAAGCTTAAGGAACTTGCGTCTAAGCAAAGTATGTTGCAATCTTTTAGATCTAAGATTATTCCACTCTCTGTATTACACTTAATCAAGAAAGAGCTGGAACTTATAAAGGAAGATGAAAATGTGTTACTCATCTCAGATTTTAATGCACTTATTGCTCAGTCGCTTAAAGATCAGCCAGCAGCTTTTTTATATGAAAGACTTGGCGAGCGATATACAAATTACTTTATAGATGAGTTTCAAGATACTTCTGTAATGCAGTGGGACAACTTAATCCCGCTTATAGATAACACAATAAGTAGCCAAGCAGAAGATACGGTTGCAAATTCTTTATTACTTGTAGGAGATCCTAAACAAGCAATCTATAGATGGAGAGGTGGAGAGGCAGAGCAGTTTATAGCATTGAGTAATCAAACAAATCCATTTTCTACCCCAGCTTCTATAGACCGTCTAGAGACTAATTATAGGAGTAGTGCAGAAATTATAAATTTTAATAATCAGTTTTTTACACATCTCGCGACTCACTTTAATAATGAATCATATCGAGATATCTATTATAAAGACAACTCGCAACAGACTAATAGCAACACAGAGGGTTTTGTTTCTCTAGAATTTTTAGAATTTGACAATAAAGAAGAGTCCAGTATCATCTATCCTGCACGTATTATTGAAATCATAAGCGAAGCTACTAGTCAAGGCTATTTACATAGTGATATATGTATTCTTACAAGAAATAATATAGAAGGATCTTTGATAGCAACGGCGCTTCAAGAAGCTGGTGTAGAGGTTGTTTCTTCTGAGAGTTTGCTTATTGCAAACTCTAGCACGGTACAATTTATTCATGCATTTGCAACAATGCTATCTTACCCTTCTCAATTAGAAAAGCGACTGCCTGTACTCTATTATTTGGCTCATTATTATAACATAGAAGACACGCACTCATTTTATAGTACCAATACCTCATGCACATTTTTAGAATTTATTGAGCATTTACAGCAGTTTGATGTTTTTATACATATTGATTACATGCAAACGCTGCCTCTTTATGAATATATAGAATCAATCATAAGATCTTTTAATCTTACCTCATTATCTGATGCTTATGTAGTGGCATACCTAGATCTTGCATATAATTACTCCCAAAGTAAAAGTGGAGGCATATTAGGTTTTATTGACTACTGGGAAGAAAAAAAGGAAAAGTCTAGTATTATCGCCCCAGAGCAGGATAGCGCTGTACAAACCATGACGATTCATAAAAGCAAAGGACTAGAATTTCCCGTTGTAATTTATCCTTATGCAAGTTCAGACCTATATAGAGTCCGTGGAGAACATCAATGGTATCCTATAAATGATCCTACTTTTGGTGGGTTTAAAACCTTAATGGTTCCTCATAATAGTGCTCTTAAAGAATTTGGAGAAGCTGGCGCTACACTCTATGACACTAGAAATAACGAGCAACAATTTGACAATATTAATGTGCTGTATGTTGCACTCACAAGAGCCGCAGAACGCTTGTATGTATTATCACGCTTTCGCGAAAGCAAAGAAAAAATAAACACCTACAGTGATTTGTTTATAGATTATCTCAAAACAAATAATCTATGGAATGAGGATCAACGCACCTACACTTTTGGACTTGAGACTCCTGCAAAGAAAGAGGATAACGAGGCAGACTACACCTCCTTTGTTCCTTCAATTATCTCTACCTCAAAAGAAGAATTAGGTATACAGATAATTACTCAGGCCTCGTTTTTATGGGATGAGCAAAAACAAAATGCTATTACTTATGGTAACCTCATCCATGAGTTAATGGCTCAAATTAATAGTCATACAGATATCCCGCATATACTGGATAATGCCATAAAACAGGGTGTTGTGCCAGAAGAAGGGTTTGAAAATATTAAAAACATTCTTATCAAGATAACAAGTAATCCTCAACTAAGCGATTTTTATCAAGATCACAACACAGTATATAACGAGCGCATGATTTTATCTCGTGACGGTTCATTTTATATACCTGACAGAGTTGTTGTATTACCCAATGGTGATACCACCATTATAGATTATAAAACAGGAAAAGTTTTAGCTAATGAAGTGTCCTTGATACATTGGGAAGATGTAACAACCGACTATAAAAAGTTTAGCAAAAGCTTTCAAGTATTGGCCTATGCTTTAATGATGCACAAACAAACACCATTAAACTTTCCTATAGAAGCTGGCATCGTATCATTTAAAAATTTAAACGCCGGCTTTCTTAAATTTACAAAGCAAGAAAAAGTTAGAGGAGCAAAAAATAGTGCAATTACTGAAGAGACATTAAACAACTTCTATAAGGAACTAAAAAAACTAATTTTAGAAATTTGCAATCCAAACATTAACTTTATAGAAAAAGAAGTATAATGCAAATTAATAATCAAATTTTAGAAAGAGGACATTTAAAACCCATCGTTTTTGATACGTTTTATAATGCCACCCAAAAACCTAAGCCATTAGTAATTTTTTGTCATGGCTATAAGGGATTTAAAGATTGGGGATGTTGGAATATGGTTGGAAATGCTTTCATGGAGGCAGGATTATTTTTTGTAAAGTTTAATTTTTCTCATAACGGCGGGACAATAAATAATCCTATAGACTTTCCAGATTTAGAAGCCTTTGCAGAAAATAACTACACTAAGGAATTAGACGATTTAGAAGCAGTAATTCAAGTTTTTACAAATGAAAATAGTAAATATAATAAAGAAATAGACACCAAAAATATTACGGTTATAGGTCATTCTCGCGGCGGTGGCATTGCTATTTTAAAAGCATCAGAAAATCTTAAAATAAACAAATTGATTACTTGGGCTAGTGTATGTAATTTTATTAAACGCACAGCAAATTTAGGAGATTTAAAAGCGTGGAAGGATCATGGCAAAATTTATGTTTTAAACGGAAGAACAAAACAACAGATGCCACACAATTATCAGTTTTATCAAAATTTAATAAACAACAAAAACCGACTAAATATTAAAAAAGCAGCTAAAAAACTAAAAATTCCTTTTTTAATAATACATAGTAAAGATGATGCTTCGGTAAAATACTCTGAAGCAGAAAAACTCAAACAGTGGACTAAACATGCAACACTGGTAAGCATAAGTAATTCAAACCATGTGTTTGGAGCAATGCATCCTTATAATAAAAAAGAGTTGCCAGAAAAATTAGAGACTGTTGTAAAAAACAGCATTCAATTTATTTTAAACCACTAAGCACCAATACAGGAAATTGGTTAACATAAAAATCTTTTTTAAGCATAACGTTCTTCTCCCATAGTTTTGCGAAAAAGCCACGCTTACGTCGTACAACACATAATAAATCAGGATTTAAAATTTTATAATTTTCTAAAAATCCAAGATATGTAGTAGCATGTTCAGACGTTGTGGTACTAGAAATTAGTGCCTTTAAAGTATCACTAACTTTAAAATCGTTTTCAGAATAAAAAGGCGTTTTTACAAGTAACAAATCTACTTTAGTGTTAAATATGGCTTTAATTTTTTCTAATGGTTGTAATGCTTCTTCACGTGCTATTATGGCAGATTTTAATGCAAATACTACAGATGTAAATGGTTTAAATTCAAAATTTTCAGGTACAATTAAAGCAGGAATATTAGTTTGCTTTACAATTTTACCAGAAGTTTTTCCTAAGTAAACTTCATCTTTAATAGAATTGGTTCTGGGTTCCAAAATAATTAAATCAATACTTAAAGATTTGCAAACT
>ENA-ORXC01002291-ORXC01002291.1-marine-metagenome-genome-assembly--contig:-NODE-2291-length-10536-cov-70.940912_pt1 | contig 10536 bp, 8 predicted proteins | sample MGYA00237865_ERZ511478 | MGnify/ENA metagenome assembly ERZ511478 | reverse complement strand
ATCGCTAGTGGAGATGATCATTTTTTACTCGAGAAATTTCAAGAGAAGTTTAAAAATAGGATAAGCTATTTACGCTCTCCAGATGCGATTGTAACCACACAGCCTCAAGAGCAGTGGAATATATTTATAGCACAGCGCACTCGCTGGGCGGCAAAGTCTAGTGCTTATACCTTTTGGTTCTCAAAACTAATGGGGATTCTTGTTTTGGCAGTTAATCTTTTAAGTGTTGTGGGAGTTCTTTATTACGCTTTCGCGAAAGCGGAAACCCAATCCATCATACTAATGGGCTTAGTCATAAAACTAGTGGTTGATGTTATCCTCATTGCCACCGAAGCTTCTTTTTACAATCGAAAAAGATATTTAAAATGGTATCCAGTTGTGATGGTTTGCTACCCTTTTATAAGCACCTACATAGCCCTTAGATCGCTTACTACTGGGTATCAATGGAAAGGTCGCAACTACAAGAAATAGTTTGTGATGCCTTACAATTACTCCACCTTTAAAACCACGGGGATTTTAAATCGTGTCTTTACGGGTACGCCTTCTTTAGTTGCAGGTTTTGCTTCTGGTAATTGTCTTGCGGCTTCGTGTATCCACTGTTCTAGGCGAGGGATTTCTGTGCGGATTTCTTGAGCGATTTTGAGTGTATCTATGCAGTACTTCCCTTTTTCGTTTACTACAAAGTCTACAAATATAGTGTCGTCTAGAGCGCGTTGCACTACGATGGTATGTTTTCCAAATGACTCGTAAAAGGTCTTTGTAACCGTCTCTTGAAAACAAGCCTTAAGCGGCTCCCCTTCTGGCAATGTAGCACAGGTATCAAAAGTGGGATACCCATCTACTCTATGTAGATCTATTGCCTTCCAACTCTCAGAAAGGTACTGCGAAGAAGATATTTTTTTGGTTTCAATCTGGTCGCACGAAGTCATCACAACTACTGCTGTGATTATCAATAAGCCACGATGTAAAAACCATTTCATACGTAGCTCGAAAATACAATATTTAAACCGCTCCAAAAAGCGACCATCGCTGGCCTACTCTTTCTTCTCTTGTGCCTCAAAAATTTCTCTTTTGAGGATTACAATTCTATCGTCGGCTATTCTTTTTATATATGGTGGTCTTTTTACGTTTTCAAAATTTGACACAAACTTTTCGTAAAGTGCTAGCACCTCTTCCTTATCCTCATAATAATTATCGGCTGCCACAGCTATGGCATATAGAGCATTAAAGTTATATGGATCTTCTTTAACTGCTAGTTGATAATGCTTCATTGCCTCAGGGAAATTCTTCTTAAATTCAAAAGACCTTCCCATTGTATAATACACATCATCAAGCGGTAAATCTTTAGATTTAAGCGCTTTAATTCCGTGATTTATAGCCTTATTATACTCACGATTAAAGTTATATAACCTAGCAAGGGTGATAAGTGTACCCCAGTCTTCGTCATCATAAGCGAGTACTTCTTCATAAGCCTCTATAGCCTCTGGATACATTCTTTTCTCGTAGTAGGCACGCCCTAGTTTATTTCTCACAAATAAGGTATCTACTCCCATATCGAGCAACTGGTTAAAAAGATCTATTGCCTCTATCCACCAGCCTTTGTAATAGTAACTTTGAGCCAGCACACCTATAATCTCAATATTTTCTGGCTCGCTTTCAAGTGCTTTTTTACAGATCGCCTCTACCTCTGGATAGTTTTTATGACCCAAGTGATACTTTGCAAGTTCAAACATTGCCTTTTGATGTGTTGAGTCCAGCTGGACTGCTTTTGCAAAAGCCTTTTCTGAGGTATCTATCTTTTCATTATCTACTTTTTTATTTAAAACTAAGGTGTCCTTTACCGCGGTCTTTTTAAGTGCTCGTCCCCATTGATAGTGATACTCGGCATTTGTAGGGTATCTCGTTGAAAGTATAGAAAAAACACTGTCTGCTTCTTTAAATTTTGATTTTGTGAGGAGTAACCTTCCATACTCGGTTGCGGCGATGGGTTGCTTATCGTTAAGCTCTAGTGACTTTTTATAAAAGTTAAGAGCAGCTGTTTTTGCTCCCTTCCCTTTATATGCTCTAGCTATTTGTAACCATATACGTGCCGTAGGTTCTTGAATCTTCTCATACTGTGCTATTGCCTTTGTATACTCACCGGTAGCGTATAAACTATCTGCAACAGCCAAAGCCGGAGCTTGCGCCCCGACTTTTGATATCATTCCAATTACAATTACTATAAATAGTTTTTTCATAGGTTACTCTGCTATTTGAAACGTGATAGGTAGACTGTAGAGAACACCTACTACTTTACCATTGTGTTTACCAGGTTTCATTTTTGGCAACATAGAAATCACACGCTGTGCTTCAGCATCAAGATCTGGGTGTGGCGAGCGCGTTCTTAAGTTTGTGATAAATCCGTTTTTATCAATTTTAAAGCTGGCAAAAATTCTGTTAGTACCCTTGAGATTTAGCTCTTTCCCTAATGCAACATTAAAGTTAGCGCTAATTAAAGCGCTTACCTTTTGAGACATACATTTCCTTAATTGCTCATTTGAGGTAAGGGACTCACAGCCTGGAAATACTGGAACCTCGTCTATTACGGCAAATGGAATATTTCCGTTCTCATCTACATCATAAACACGTTCTACTTCGAGCACTTCTATTATCTCATCACCTTTTGCTCCCGCATCGTGATTATAGACACTCTTGTTACCACCTTTTTCTAATAAGGTTTTATTAAGTTGATTAAAAAGTTTTCTCTCGCTCTCTGTAAGTTCTTCCTTTTGCTCTAGTGCAATTTGTAATTCTGCGATCTCTTGTTCTAGGGTTCGCTCGCTCTCTACTCCATTATCTTCGGAGCAAGAAACATACACGAGCATTCCAAGTACAAGTGGAACTAGTAGTAAATACTTTGCTAATGCGCTTTTTTGTGATTTTGATTTTTGTAACATAACGATTCGTTTTTTGATTAATGATTGATTAAAAAATGTATTTGTAAATGAGAGTTTACTTGTGCCAAAGGCAGTGTTAAGTAACTCTTCATAATAGGTGTATTTTGAGATACCTTCGGTTGCTTTTTGATCTGCTAGGTACTCGTGTACGATACTTATATTTTTTTGATATAAATAGGTAATAGGGTTAAACCACAGTACTACTTTCAAAATCTCAAAAAAGATGAGATCCCAAGTATGCCCTTGCTTTGCGTGTATCTGCTCGTGGGTAAGTATTTGCTTTCGCGAAAGCGTATCTATATCTGCCCCAATAAATATGTAGTTAAAAAATGTAAAAGCCTCTGTAGATGAAGGAATCTCTATGATGCTAGACCCCTTCTGTTTATAAGAAAAGTAGCTCGTAAATTTTTTAATCTTTATGGTGAGTACAACTAGACTAATCACCACACCTGCCATATAAATTTGTAACCACGGTATAGTGAAAGACTCTGTAACGGGAGCCGCATCTGTAGATGTAATCACTGGCGCATCACCTATTACAACCTCTGGGAGTACACTGGCAAATGTCTCTACAGGCACCACCGTTTGTAACATTGCGATTTTTATAAACGGTAGTGCTAGCGCAATTACGGGAGTGACTAGCAAGTATATTCTGTTATATGAGAAAAAGGTCTCTTTTCTTAAAAGCAGGTAATACACTGCCAGAAATAATGCTTGAAAACAGATAACTTGTATAAGGTATTGTAACGCCATAAAACCAATGGTTTCTGTTTTTTATTAAAAATTATTTAGCTATTTGAAACGTAATAGGGAGACTGTAGAGAACGCCAACATTTTCTCCTCCTTGCGTTCCTGGTTTCATTTGCGGTAGGTTATAAATAACTCTTCTGGTTTCTTCTTCGAGAGCTTCGTGAGGCGCTCTTACTTTTACATTATCTACTTGCCCTGTTTTATTTATTCTGAAAGAAACAAAGATTCTATTAACTCCTGTAAGTCCTAAATCTTTAGCAATATTCATATTAAAATTACGGTTTACATACTTAGACACATTATTAGACATACACACTTTTTGAGCATCATTACCTACTAAATCTTCACAACCAGGATAGGTTGGGACATTTTCTATCACTGCGTAAGGAATACCAACAACCTCCTCTTCTTCTTCAACAACTTCAACCTCTTCTCTATAAGTGATCTGAGAAGCATAAGTGTTTTTTAAGTTATATTTTGTCCGTAGTTCCTGAAGTGTATAAGATTTTATATCAAATTTTTCTTTGAGTTCAATAATATCCTCCTTACTTGAAAACGTAATAAATTTATTTATGGTTTCGAATATAGGCTCATTCCCTTTTGCTGGATCAAAATCTTTTACATCTAGAGATTTATCATTTTTTACAGCTGTTATAAACGCATTCTCATTATCAGTCAGTTTTAAAGTATCTATAACAATTATAGAGTAATATATTTTCTCATTATGCAGGTTATTTTCCATCAATGTGAAATTCTCTCTTTCTACCTCACCTGACTGATTTGAGTTTTGTGCCCAAGAGACTTGTACAAGCATTGCTAAAATGAGCGGAACTATCACAATGTATTTAATAAGCGCACTTTGTCTCGACTTGGATTTTTGTAACATAACGATTCGTTTTTTGATTAATGATTGATTAAAAAATGTATTTGTAAATGAGAGTTTACTTGTGCCAAAGGCAGTGTTAAGTAACTCTTCATAATAGGTGTATTTTGAGATACCTTCGGTTGCTTTTTGATCTGCTAGGTACTCGTGTACGATACTTATATTTTTTTGATATAAATAGGTAATAGGGTTAAACCACAGTACTACTTTCAAAATCTCAAAAAAGATGAGATCCCAAGTATGCCCTTGCTTTGCGTGTATCTGCTCGTGGGTAAGTATTTGCTTTCGCGAAAGCGTATCTATATCTGCCCCAATAAATATGTAGTTAAAAAATGTAAAAGCCTCTGTAGATGAAGGAATCTCTATGATGCTAGACCCCTTCTGTTTATAAGAAAAGTAGCTCGTAAATTTTTTAATCTTTATGGTGAGTACAACTAGACTAATCACCACACCTGCCATATAAATTTGTAACCACGGTATAGTGAAAGACTCTGTAACGGGAGCCGCATCTGTAGATGTAATCACTGGCGCATCACCTATTACAACCTCTGGGAGTACACTGGCAAATGTCTCTACAGGCACCACCGTTTGTAACATTGCGATTTTTATAAACGGTAGTGCTAGCGCAATTACGGGAGTGACTAGCAAGTATATTCTGTTATATGAGAAAAAGGTCTCTTTTCTTAAAAGCAGGTAATACACTGCCAGAAATAATGCTTGAAAACAGATGACTTGAATAATGTAAGGTCCCATAATTACTTGTCTTTATTAATTTCGCTCAGAATAGATTCCAGCTCTTTTACATCTAGATCATTCTTTTTTACAAAGAAGCTTACCATACTTTTAAAACTACCATTAAAATAGCTGTCCATCATTTTATGCATAGAGGCATTGCTGTAAACCTCCTTAGTCACAAGAGGGTGATAGATATAACCTCTTCCCTCCTTCTCGTGACCTACAAAGCCTTTGTTTTCTAAAATCCGTATGATGGTAGATATGGTATTGTAAGCAGGCTTAGGCTCTGGCATTTGCTCGATGAGTTGTGCCACGTTTGCCTTTTGTGCTACCCACAATAATTGCATTACCTCTTCTTCTGCCTTTGTAAGTTGTTTCATAAATACTGGTATTGAATAGTCTGTATGTCAATATATTGAACATCGACACATCAAATATAACTAAATATTTAGTTTAAACTAATGTTTTAGTTTAAAAAATGTAACATTATAGCATTTTGACGTCTTATAAGCGATGAATTATGTAGATCTTTTTTTGGTTATTGTAGGCCTACTGCTAGTTATAGCTGGTATAGTAGGCAGTTTTTTACCTGTGATACCTGGCCCGCCTTTAAGTTGGCTAGGTTTGTTAACCCTTCACCTAACAGAAGCTGTACCGCAAGACTGGACATTTTTAGGCATAACCCTAGCTGTGGCGGTTGCAATCACCATACTTGATTATATCATCCCTGCAATGGGCACAAAACGATATGGGGGTAGTAAAGCAGGTGCAATAGGTACTACCATAGGCCTTATTGTGGGATTGCTTAGCCCCATACCCTTGGGCTTTCTTATAGGGGCGTTTGTAGGCGCTTTTATAGGTGAACTCAGCTTTAACAATACGAGTACTCAGGTTGCACTTAAAGCAGCGCTAGGATCCTTTATAGGCTTTATAGCTTCTACATTTATAAAAGCTGTGGTTACAATGGTATTCTTAGTCTTGTATGTATTACAAGTTATTGAGCACAAAGATGTAATTTTCTCTTTGGGATAGTATGAATAAAGGTATGAGTGCGCTTTCGCGAAAGCATAAAAAAAACCCCTTTCCGTATGAAAAGGGGTTTTAAATATAAGTAGTAACCTACTTCTAGTTACTTATTACAATAAACTCTGAACGCCTGTTAAGCTGGTGTGCTTCTTCAGAACATTGTACTCCGTTAGAACATTCATTAGTAAGTTGTGTCTCTCCATATCCTCTACCTGTAATTCTAGATGAAGAGATTCCCTCTGCAATGATATAGTTTACAGTAGATTTTGCACGCTTGTCTGATAGACTTAGGTTGTAAGAATCTTTACCTCTACTATCTGTATGTGAACGCGCATCTATAACCATATTAGGGTACTCACGCATAACTGCAAGTACTTTTTCTAGCTCTAGTGCCGCATCTGGACGAATATTATATCTATCAAAATCAAAGTATATAGGGTTAAGTTCTAAAATCTTTGCAAGATCATCTCCTACTTTGATAGGCTTTTTCAATAACTCTAGTTCAAGATCGTTAGTCACAGTACCAGATATGTCTGGAGTTTTTGTAATTGCTTCTGCTCCACTATACGTTTCCTTTGCCCCTCTTATGATATATTGCGTATCACAGTAAGACTTATCAAAAGCATAGTACCCACTTGCTGTAGTTTGTACTGAAGATACTACGTTACCGTTGTAATCTAATAAAGTAACTGTTGCTGCTGGTATAGGCTCTCCAGAATCTCTGTCTGTAACAACCCCTACTAGCTCAATCTCACAAGGTATTTCTTCTTTTGTAAATTTATAGATATCATCACTACCTACTCCTTGCTTACGGTTTGAGGCAAAATAACCCACTTTAGTCTCTTCGTTTACGATAAATGTAAAATCATCATAAGAGCTGTTTATAGGTTCACCTATGTTGCTTATAGCATCTTGAGCATTACCACGTGCATCTGGTGCTGTAGCAAATACATCAAGACCTCCAAGACCAGGATGCCCGTCTGATGAAAAGTAAAGCACTCCATTGTCACTTAAAAATGGAAAGGTCTCTCTTCCTTCTGTATTAATAGGTCTTCCTAAGTTTACTGGCTCGCTTACTACATCTGTACTATCTACATTTACCACCCATATATCTGAGAGCCCTAAAGTACCAGGCATATCTGAAGCAAAATAAAGTTTTGTATTATCCTTACTAAGAGCAGGGTGTGCAGTAGAGTACTCATCACTGTTAAAAGGCATTTCTACAGGTGTAGACCAGCGACCGTTTTTCTTACGTGACTTATAGATTTTAAGTTTATTAGTCCCCTCTTTAGACTTTTTGTAAGTCCCTTTATTGTAGTTATTACGTGTGAAGTATACGGTCTTACCATCTTCTGTAAAGGTGGTTGTACTTTCGTGAAATTTTGAGTTGAGCTCTCTACTATAGTTTTTAGGTTTACTAAAACTTTCGGTCTGTTCTCCAACATTAGTCTCATAAAGATCTAAAAATGGTTCATTATTCCATTTGTGTATTTTCTTTGAAACACCACCAGTATCTCTAGATGAAGCAAAAATTAGCTTTCCTTCATACTCTGTAGGAGCAAAATCTGAGTAACGTGAGTTAATACTACGTATGTCCTCTATTGTATAGTTACTCTTTTTGTAATCAATGTTTTTTAGATAATTAGGCTCTGCTTCAAAGAGAACAGCTCTTACATCTTCCCCGTTAAGGTCATTGAAAGTAGCCATCATATCATCTGCTTTATCATAATTTTTTAAAGCACGAAGTGTTTGTGAGTACCTGAAATAGTACTCTGGCTTTACTTCTTCTGGGAAAGTAGATATCAACTTCTCATACCAAACCTGAGCATCTGCATAACCAGCGTTAAAGTAGTAGCTATCTGCAATTTTCTGAAATAAATCTGCAGATTCATATCCTTTATCTGCGACTTCAAGATAAATTTTACGTGCATCAACAAATGCGTATTGGTCAAACTTCTTGTCTGCTCTGTCTATTTTACTTTCTTGAGCATTTAGTGCTATGGTTCCCAAAAACAGAACGCACAGACATAAATTAATAGTTTTAATCATCATAATTGTAAGTTTGAATAAGTCAAAAATAACTTATTAAAAGAATCTAGGGGTTAACATTCTATCATACTCATTAAACAGCTCAAATCGTAAAAATACTTCAAAGCTACCGTCGTTGTAAAAGGTATCACCTAGGTCTGTACTCTCACGGTCGTACGCGAGACCTATTAACATACTATCTGAAACCTGGAAGCCTACAAGACCACTAAGTGCTGCACTCCATCTATAAGCCGCTCCTAAGTGTAATTTTTCCATCACTAAGAAGTTTGCTGTGAGGTCTACCTGCAATGGAGCTCCAGCAACCATCTTTACAAGTGTACTAGGCTTAAATTTAAGCTGATCACTAATATCGAAAGTATAACCCATAATACCATAGTAATGAATACGCTCTCTAGCGATTACACTTGATGAGTTACTGCTTGTGTCAAAATGTTCTGTCTCTATAAGATTAGGAACACTCACACCAGCATAAAAGTTATCCGTATGATAATACAATCCTGCACCTATTATAGGAGAAAGCTTATTGTCTATATTTTGAGAAAACCTAGGATCTGTTACATCAAAGAGCGTAAGCTTAGTAAAATCTACATCTAGAATGTGTCCTCCAGCTTTTAATCCAAAGCTAAGCTTCCCATTTTCTGAAGTGTTGATTGTATAACTAAAATCTGCACCAACGTAAGTCTCTTGTGATGGGCCTAAGGCATCATTTACAATAGATAACCCTAAACCTACTTTACCTTCTCCAATAGGAGAATGAATACTTAAACTTTGGGTTCTTGGCGCCCCATCTAGTCCTACCCACTGACTTCTATGTAATCCTACAATACTAGTTACACCTCTATTACCAGCATATGCTGGGTTAATAGCTACGGTATTATACATATACTGCGTGTACTGAGGATCTTGTTGCGCAGAAAGGGACGTTGTACCAAGCGCTAAAATCAATAAGAATCCAAAAACTGAAACTACCTTTTTCATAAATCATTTAATTAAAATCACCGGCTGTTTTAAAAACTACCGGCGATTTAACATCTTTTATCGTGTTATATATAAGTATCCTGATTCATTAACTGTATCCCCTACTGCGTTTACATATTCTAGTATCCAGTAGTAGGTTCCCACAGGTAAATAATCATCCTGGCTTATAGTTGTTCTACCGTTAGATAAACCTCTGAATTCATTTCCATCTACACCATAACGCTCTGCAGTGTACACCTCAATACCCCATCTATTAAATATAGTTAGCGTATTATCAGGGAAATTCTCAAGTCCTTGTATTCTAAAGCTATCATTACGTCCATCTTGACCTATTGATATACCATTATTTACAATAAGACCCGCTGTCTGACTCAACACTGTAACAGTTGGATCATCAACATCTGTTGTAGGATCCTCTGGGTCATCAGAAACATCTATCACTTCAATACCAAATGGTGATAAAGCTACTGCTGTTGCAACGTTTACAATCTCTCCATTAGCTACATCTTCTTCAGTAATTATATAAACCGCTGTAAAAGTAGCATTTTCACCAGGAAGTAATGTTACCGGATCACCTGCAACGATAACCATCGGGTCATCTACGTGAACATCCGTTAAAGTGACGTTTCCAGTGTTTATTACTACGAAAGTATAAATAATCTGGTCACCAGCATTTGCAAACCCATCGGCATTAAAGTCCTGATAAGAAGCTGTTTTTGTGATATTAAGACCAGGTAATTGATCAATCATAGTTACTGTAGGGTCTTCTCCATCTCCATCTCCATCTGTATCCACATCTGTAGTATCCATTGGGTCATCAGACTGATCTACTACAATATCTCCAAGAGGATCTATTCCTTCTGCAAAAGCAATATTTATAACTTCTCCCGTATCAATATCATCTTGTGTGATTGTATAGGCACCAGTAAACACAACACTATCTCCCACTACAAGCAATGCTACTGTATTTTCTTCTAGAATAATCATTTCATCAGAAACAACTACATCTGTAAGATCTACTGAACCAGTGTTAGTCACCGTTAGTGTATAGTTTATTTGGTCTCCTGCATCAATAACACCATTTTCGTTAAGATCTACAATCTCACTAGACTTTGATAAATCAAGATTTCCTGTTATATCATTATCTACGATAGTCACAGTTCCGCTTGGATCTGTATT
>ENA-ORXC01002290-ORXC01002290.1-marine-metagenome-genome-assembly--contig:-NODE-2290-length-10540-cov-3.195642_pt1 | contig 10540 bp, 11 predicted proteins | sample MGYA00237865_ERZ511478 | MGnify/ENA metagenome assembly ERZ511478 | reverse complement strand
CAGGAATAATATACTAGGCACTTATCCTTTTATTATTTAGAGAGATTACTTAATGCTGCCCGCCCTAAAAAGCCAGAAATAAAGGCCCCAACAATGTGATAATTTAATCTAAAAATTTTATTGAGAATCGGGATTATTTTATTATGTAAAAATATGTTATAATTTAACAAAAAATATCAATAAGAGGTAAAAGTATGACGAATATTGTTCTACCAACTCTAGAAGAACAAACTTCACCAACAACTTTAATTGGATGTGCTATGTTAGCTGTTAACATTGATTCCAATAAGAAGTCTTTTCTAGACTTTTTTGTACCATTAATGATTGAAAGCTTAGCAGCTTATAAGGAAGAATATATAACGTTAGAAGGTTTAAGTATTAGCTTGGTGGATAAGTTTGGTGTGAATCTTCCTCAACATGTTATTAAATCTCTATTAAACAAGCTAATCAAAAACAAATATGTTTCCTTTGACCATAAAACTCGATGTTATAAGCCAAATAGAGAAAAAATAACCACAAGTACGTTTAAGGACAAACAAATTCAAGTCCTTGAAAAACATAAAGAGCTGATAGAGAATTTACAACAATTTCTTGTTAGTAATTTTGGAATTGATGTTGATGAGTCTGAAGCTGAATCTATGTTTGAAAACTTTTTGAATCATCAAGACGTTGTAGTGAAAGATATTACAAATTCTAATTACTTAGTTTCGTGTTACATAAAAAAACTAGAAGAGGAACAACCATTACTTTATAGTCATTATGAGTCAATAGTAGTTGGAAATATGTTTGCAACAGCGATGTATTTTACAGAAACTGATAAGATACAACAAAAATTTAAGAATACTGTTATCTATTTTGATACGACCTTTTTAATTTATGCACTCGGTTATTCAGGGGAAGTGAGATCGAAACCCTGTATAGAATTAATTGATATGCTTAGGCAAAATGGGGCAATATTACGATGTTTTGAACATAATATCGATGAAATTGAATCAATATTAAGAGGTTGTGCAGCACGCTTAGAAAGTGGACAAACAGATAATTTTGGGACTACGGAATTCTTTATTCAACAGAGGTTATTACCGTCAGATATATACAGAATCATTTATGGATTAAAAGAAGAAATTTATCATAAGCTTCGGATTAAAGTGGTAGAAAAACCCGCTTATGATAATAAGCTTTTTGTTATAGACGAGCGGGAATTATCAAATTATTTAAATTCTAATATTAGATATAAACCTGCATCATTAGAAAGAGATGTAGAAAGTGTAACTGCCATTTTTAGATTAAGACAAGGTTACAAGAGCAGATCTGTAGAGAAGTGCAAAGCCATTTTTGTAACAACTAATGAAGGCCTAAGCCATCACACAAGAAAATATTTTCAACAACATCATCAACTTGGAGATAATGCACCTCTAGTAATTACAGACTATGCAATAACAACCATAATGTGGATTAAAAATCCAAATTTACATCCTAATCTTCCAAAGAAAAGAATAATTGCAGATTGTTATGCTAGCCAACAACCTCCTGAATATTTGATAAAACGATATTTAGAAAAAATTCAGGATTTAAGAGAAAAAAATGAAATTAATGAACAGGATTATTATCTACTGAGGGTGAATCCAGAGGCACGGAAAATTATGATGCAAGAAACACAAGGAAATGAAGAGGCATTAACTGCCATTAAAATAAATGAAATTGCTGATTTAACGAGACAAAAATTAGTGGAAGATAAAGAACTTGAGCTTGAGGTCCAAAGACTAGAACTTAAAGAGAAAGATCGAATTATTAATGATACTAAGAAAAAAGTTGAAAGAGAGAAAGACTTTCTAGAAAAGAAAATTTCTAAACAAGTAACAAAAGCCCGTAGGATTGCTAAATACTCGCTCATTGCTTTATCTCTAATTGTCAGTGGACTTTTTTGTGCAGGTCAATACCTCACTTTAAATCTAGTAGATTATGAAGTTCCTGCAGGTATATCAATTACATTGTACATCGTCTTTTGTTTATTGTTCCCTTTACTAAGTTTTTGGGGAATCGGCTTTAATAACCCAATGATAAGACTTCATCAAAAAGTAAGTGATTATGTTTATAAAATAATATATGAGTAACAAAGTGATAATACTTTACTTTGTTATCTCTCCTATTAGGTAGGTGTCATAGACACCTACCTAATGTGGATTGTAAGGGTTATTAAACATAGGTAAGGGAAATTGTTATCTCTTGTCGAATAAATTAGCTAAGCGGAGGGGAAATATGAAAGTCATTGATTATGTTTCAGATTTTCTTGAACAAAAAGAGATTAATGATATAAAGCTATCAAAAGAGTGCAAAGAAGGAAGTGTTGCTTCTTATAACTATCAAACAAAAGTTCTTGAAGTGAATGAAGAAAAACTGATATCCCATGCCGATAAATTAGGTCTATCGATTAAAGATACGGTTGCTATCATTATTAGCCATGAGTTAGGACATTATTTGGATGAGGCAATTGGTGATTTATTTACGAAGAAACAACAGGTTTTAAATGTAATAAAAAACAACTTTTTTACTTGTGATTTTGAATCGGAAATAAATGAAGGCATTTCCTATGTGATAAAAGCGGAGAAAAATGCCTGGGCTCTAGGCGAAAGATTTGTTCCTAATCATTTAGTTTCTATCTATAAAGAACAGATAGAGGCAACATTAATAAGTCAAGCAAACGTAACCAGGAATGAAATAATAGAGTATATTAAATTGGTAATGGAATTGGAGAAACATAAGAAATAAAAAGCATCCTGAGGATGCTTTTTCTAAAAATACGGATTAGTATGCATTTGTGTACGATGTAGATTGCATATGTATCATATGCGCTTTAAAATCTCTCGGTCCAGTATTTACCCAGTCTACCTTCTAATTGCTTGCAAATAGCACCTTCTGATCTTTGAAGAACTTCTGCTAATTTTCGGGCTTCCTCTTCTAAATCTTCCCTTGTATTAATTCGATTAGCAGCATCATTAAGTGATTTTATTTCTTGATCACTGTACCGTTTATAATTATTTGTAGGCTTAGATGTAATTTTAATCAATATTAACACCATCCCTTGTTACAAAGATTTTAATTCATTAATTAGTTGAGTAACCGACGGTTGGACCCACTTAATGTTTTGAGGAAAAGGGGTATTTCTGGTTACATACTCCCATGCTACGTCGTTTGGATGATCTGAAGATGAAAGGAAAAATATTTGTTTTTCTGGCTTCGGGAGGCTAGTGAATGTCTGGACATGCAATTTAAGATATTCGTCTAAAAGTGGTCGATATGATGGAGTTAAAAGAACAGAGTTATCTGGAATATCACTCCTGCCAAGTAACTTTTTTATATGAGCATTATCTAAGCTATTCTTAATAGCACCGACCATGAAATAAACATTATTAGGAGATATACCAAGATTATCTGCTGTGTTAATTCCATGTTCAATTGCATCCTTCCACTTTTCACCCCTATTAAAGCCCAGATCAGTCTGAAAACGAAACAGAGCGGTTGGAGTATCTTCCTTTTTAAGAACTATATAACCTCCATCATGTGGAATTGCTTCAATGTTATCGACTTGTTCATTAATAAAGGAGCAAATACGATTTTGTAACTCATTTGATACCCTGATTGATGACTTTCTTTTTAGATTTTTTTCTATTTTAATTTTTTCCTCTTCTACATAGATGTTTGCTATTACCTCGAAAAATGATTGTTCTAAAGAATGCTTGTCGTTTAAAATTTCATTTAGAACATTCGGGTGAGATGGCCTGTTCATTTTAAGCGATTCAGCAATACTTTCTAAAGCATCAGCAATCCGTTCAAATACCTTTAAATCGTTATTATTCATCTTCCTTCCTCCTTATCTTATTATCCTGAGTATATAAGATAATAAGATAAAAGTCAATACACCTGTTTGTATTTATTCACCTGGGTATAAAGGATAAAAGAAAAGACTTATCCCATTGATAAACCACTTTTATAAGTAAAAACCAATATTTAAGAAAATATAGTAATGATGAATAAAAATCTTTAATCTAGGTAAAATATTCTCTGATGATGATTAATTGGGTAAAGAGTTAAGTTTTGTATAAGTGCGATTAACGCTAAGACTCTTGCAGTTGCATTTAATACAGAATTAACAGAAGAAGAAGTTGAAGAGCTTACTTTCACTGTTAAGCGTGATGGCGTAACTACACTTTTCGAAGTTGATGGAGTAGATGGCAAAAACGTTCATTTAGTTCGTTCAACTGGTTCAAACCTATTAGAAGGAACTTATGAAGTAACAGTTACTGGTCTAGAAGAAGGAGTTACTGCAACTGCTTCTGTTGAAGTAGAAAATCAAGTTGCATCTTCACTTGAAGTTACTACAAGCCAGTTGCTTGGTGGAACTGAAGAAGCTCCAATCGGATTGGAATTACTAGATCAGTACGGAGAAGAATTAGAACTTGCTGAAGCTGACTTTGCAGTTACAGCTTATAATAAAACAAAGAAAGCAACTGTAGAAGTTGATTTCGTTGATGGACAATTCGTTATTGATACTACTGCTGTAGATGCAAATGATGATGCTTTATTTGAAGAAGGCGATGTAGTAACTGTAACATTCATCCATGAAGAAACTACATTAAAAGCAGCTGCTGAGTTAACTGTAGTTGAAGGTGCTTTACTTTCTTCAATCGAATTAGGTGAAGTTGTACTTCCTGAAAAAGCTGAAGCTTTATCTGAAGATCTAGAAGATGTAACTATTGGATACACTGCTCTTGACCAATATGGTGAAGCTGTAGAATTAGACAAGGGTGCAGAAGGTAATGTAACTGTTGTTTCTTCTAACTCTAATGTTATCGATCCTGCTGATGTTACTTTCGACAAGGATGAAGACGATAATACATTCTTAAATATTGCTGAGTTTGGTGGAGCTGGTAAAGTAACATTAACTCTTGTAAACAGAGTAACAGGTGCTACAGAAAGCATCACTCTTGAAGTGTTACAACAAGCTGGTCAAGTATACAGCGTTGAACTTGACAAAACAGAACTTGATATCGCTGAAGGTGGCGACGCAGTTCTAGTAGACCTTACTGTTACTGATAAATATGGCAACGAAATTGATGCTGAAGACTATGCAAATCCATCACTTTATACTATCAACACTTCTAACAATACTGTTGCTGGTGCAGTTCTAGTTACTGAAGCTAACTATGAGCAACTTGACGCTGAACAAGAAGATGTAGGTAAATTGTTAGTGTTTGGTAATGGTGAAGAAGGCGACACTGCTAAAATCACTTTAACTGTAAATGGAACGGGAGAAACTTCTGTTCTTAGCGTATCTATCGGTGAAGCAGCAGTTCTTTCTGAAATCGCTCTTGCTGACGATTTCACTGCTAACCTAATCAAAGGTGCATCTTCTGCAGTTGAATTTGAAACATTAGATCGGTACGGAAACGCAATGGCTCTTCCAGCTGGTTACACAGTTGAATTTGAAGCTTCTGATGAGGAAGTTATCGCTGTAACTCAAGAAGACAATTTCAACTACTCTGTTGAAGGTCTTGCTGCTGGTGCTGCTGACTTAGTAGTTACTGTTAAGAATGCTGCAGATCAAACTGTTGATTCAGCTAAAGCTAGCTTCAAAGTTGTTGCTAACAACACTGAAAACTTGACTTTTGAAATTTCTGATATCGCAAAGTTGTACAAAGATGGAGCAGCTGATAGCGATTATGCTGAAGCGGTAGAAGTTACTGCTAAAGATAAAGATGGAAACGAGTATGCTATCCCAGCTAGTGCAATTGTTGATATTCAATCATCTAATGAAGATTTTGCTGTAGCAGAATCTACTGAAGACGGATGGGTAGTTTATGGTCAAGATGGTTTTGCTGGTGTAGATGGAGCTGTGGGTACAGACGACGATATTACTACTGACAAGTCTGTAACATTAACTGTAATCTTCAATGCTGAAAATGAAGTTAAGACAATCACTAAAGACGTTGTAGTTTCTAAAGAGGAACTAAAAGCTGCTTCAGTTGAAATGTACGATCTTACTCTAGATGGTACTGATGTTGATAGCGATGCAGAAGCTGTTTCTACACTAGCTGTAGATACATTTGCTGACCTTGACGCTGAAGATACTGACGTATTCGTAGTTGTTAAAGACCAATTCGGTCGTTATGTGGTTGCTAATGATGTTGCAAACAAAGCATCTATCGACAGCTATGATGATGTAGTTATCACTGTTGCTAATGCAACTGGTTACACTGATGTTGATGGAGACGACTCTGCTGTAGTAACTTCTGGTGAAGTGGATTTCACAACTTTCGCAGAAAACACTGCTGTTGAAGATGCTTCATCTATTAAGTTCCGTTTAGTAGTAACTACTGGTAATGCTAAGGTAGACTACCTAGATGTAACAGTTGATGCTGAAGAGCAAGCTGCTGCTGATGCTGAAGCTGCTGAAGCTGCTGCTCTCGCTACAGCTCGACAAAACTTAACAACTGCAATTAGTGATGCTAGCGATGCTAAGACAGGCGTTGAAATTAGTGATGATGGTTCAGATGTGGCACCAGGTACTGATTGGGTTACTCAAGCCGAAAATGATACTTTTGACACTGCTATTGCTACAGCTACTACAGCATTAAATACTGCAACAACTTCAACAGCAGTTAATAATGCAATCACAGCTTTAAATAATGCAGTTACAACTTATGAAGCTGCTAAAGAAGACGGAACAATGTAATAAATGTAGGGAAACCTATAATCCTATATTTGTCGAAAGACATATTAGAAAGGCTCTGTACGAGAAATTCTCTACAGAGCCTTTTTCTACATATGAGTGTACGTCTCAACCTGAATTTATTGATACTGTCATATACAAAGAAATATTAAATACCTGTCCACTTCAAAAAGTCTATCTGAGCAGAAAAATAGTGGAATATAGAGAGAATTGTCGAACCAGTAAGGGTATTATAGAAAAGTATTGGCAAGATGATTTTAAGTATACAAATAGATATCATACTTATGGAAAAAAGGACATACGAAAGAAACCTTACCAATGATAAGATTTAGTAAAAAAGAATGATTTATGGTGAATGATTAAGCTACTTTTTTGTATGTATGGTAAAGTCCATGCAGTACAGGAGTAGCTTTTAATTTTGTTTCCCTTACTGTGGTTGGAAGGTAAATAGGTGAAGGAATGGGAGTTTTTCCTCCAAGACTTTGATGGGTACGATCCGTATTGTAATAGTTATTTATGTATTCATAAAGAATTTTGTGTAAATGTGATTGGTTCAAAGGGATTACATGTGATAATATTTCACGCTTGATTGTACCAATGACTCTTTCTGCATACAGGAATAGTTGCAAATGATGAGTGATTGAGTTATCTTATTAATAATATAAGAAACGTAAACAGCACAGAGCCACCGGACAACCTCTAATTAGCTGAGGATAACCGAAAGGCAGTACGAAGTTATTTGCAATGAATCCATCGGTGATTCAGACAATAACGCTGATTACAAAAGTTCCTCAAGAATTGGGGTGTTTTTGTAATGAGCGTTTTTTTGTGTTCTAAAAGATTTAATAATGACAAAAGGAAGGGGATGTTGAAAGAATGAATACTGTTGAGTTATTGGATAGAATCGTACCATTTGATGGAAAAAGGAGCCGCATTGAAGCAATCAGAGATATGTATCTTTACTATCGCTTTACAATTAGACAAAAGAGAGCCATTGAACTGTTTCTTTTTGAGCCCAATAAGGAGCAGGCTTACAAGGCTATGGACATTACACCGAAGGCGTGGCTATTTATCCGGTATGCAGTAAGCGAGGAAGAAATCGTTGCAAGAGTAAGTGATATGATTGAAAAAGGAAAATTGAACGGCACTTATCTTCGTGTAATTATAACGAACAAAGATCTAAGAGATTTATTAAAAGAACTATTGAAGTCTCCGTGCGGGAACAAATTAGAAAGGTATATAAAAAAGTATGAAATGGAGAAGAAGTTAAAAAGGTAAACCCATATGGTAAGTTGCATAATCCGTTTCTGTTCATAAGATAAATGAATATTATAATTAAGAAGATAATCAATATCAGCCCTAATTCCTTTTGAGGAATTAGGGCTATTTCTATTTAGGAGGAATTGTATTGAGAATTAATGAAGTGAAAAAAGGTCAGCAACTAAGTCTATTTGAGAAAGAATCACCAATCCAGGGACCAGCAAAAAGAATCAACATCGTCAGCTTAAAGTTAGTGAAAGAATCGAGCATCCTGTACAAGGAGAGAGTCATCCGATCGCCAGAAGACGGATACAGGCTAATGAAACATTTCCTAGGTGAGTTAGATCGTGAAGCGTTCATCGTCATCAGTCTTGATACAAAGAACCAACCTGTCTCAATCAACATCTGTCACGTTGGCAGCTTAAATGCCAGTATCGTTCATCCCAGGGAAGTCATGAAGTCTGCTATTCTTTCGAACGCTGCTTCCATCATGGTTGGGCACAACCATCCTTCGGGAAACTCTACTCCATCCAGGGAAGATATCGAGGTCACTAAAAGACTAGTGGAAGCTGGTAATATCGTTGGCATTGAACTTCTTGACCATATCATCGTGGGTGATGAAAGCTTTGTCTCTCTTAAAGAAAAAGGGTACATCTGAAAGGAGGAGAGGAGATTGGAAAAGCTCTTATGGTTTAAACAAGTCTTAGAGAATGAATTTGATGTTAAGGTAGACGAAAAGCAGATTAGCTATGAAGGAAATGAGTTGTACCTGGATGAAATTGATGAGTCGCTGATTCCTAAAGAATTTTCAATGGGTCTAGCGCCTTCGCTACTGTTTGAGACCATGGTTTTTGATGATGAAGAGGGGACGGAGTGGATAGGTGTCATTGCTCTCCATCCAGAAACAAATGAGTGGTGTCTTCAGGTAATTCTAAAGGATGGCGAACCGGTATTAAGAAAACGAATAGAAAAGGAGAATCGGAATGACTAGATACCATAAAATCATTGTGAATGGCAGCGTGTATTACAGGGAATTTGATGGATCAACGGGAAGTTATGAAAACGAGATGATAACAGAGGAGGATCTGATTGAGCAGCTGCTTTCAGAAGTAGTAGAATCAGAGATTGAGATTGATGACCATGAGATTGAGAGAGCGATCAACTACATTCCTAGTCCGTTCCAGCGAGAGATGGTGCTGAACTACATTACCTATCTGAAAACACTGGTAGAGTCGTATGAATAAACTGACGACAAAACTAATCATAATGGGATAAAAACTCACGACATAACTAATTCCGCTTGGACTTCGAAGTGGAGATTCTAGTTTTATCAAGAAATCGTGCTAGATTCAATCAATTAAAAACTCACGTCATAATTATATAACTGTCGAGAGCTGGCTTTGAGGGGAGGTGAAAGCAAATGTGGAAGGCAATTGTTCCTGTGGTGATCGCAGTAGCTCTTGAAGTCGCAAAAGAAGTAACGAAAAACAAATGATTGGAGGAGCAATAGGTGAAAGTTCTACCTTGCCGCTGCGGATGCCATTGTCCATGGTGTACAGTGAAAGTGATCATTGATATCGTCAAAAAGTGAGAGTCATGAATGCAGATTAAGCGTTCATGGCTCTTTTTGTGTTTTAGGAGGAGAATTCATGGATGACCTAACGAAAGATTTTGAGCAATGGTTGATTGAAGAGGGGCGAGCATCCAAGACAGTTGAATCCTATGTTGGGGATATAAAGGGCTACCACTTGTATATGAAGGAGAAGGCGGTTAACGAGACACAAGCCTTCTCCCGCTTCTCCTTCGTTCGATACAAGCAGTACATGTTGGACCGGCAGTTTGCAATTTCCACAATCAACAAGAAAATCAACAGCCTGAAAGTGTACAACGACTTCCTTCTAAAGAAAGGACTGGTAAGCGAAAGCTATATCCAGCTGAAACGAGACCGAGTGCAAATTGCGGCAGGAAGTGAACATGTCGTCACAGCTTTAACAGATGAGGAAGTGGAAAGGGTTCTCTTCTTTGTCGAGGATCATACAAAAGTAAGCATGAGGAACAAGTTGATCGTCTACCTGCTCCTTTACACAGGTGTCCGGGTGACAGAACTGGTGAATATCAAACTAGCAGACATTGACCATCTTACAGCGACTCTCACCATAAAAGGGAAGGGAGGCAAGATTCGAGAAATCAGTTTGCGACAGGATGTGCTTCAGTTAATGAAGCAGTACATCAAGGAGGAACGAGCAGAAAGTAGATTCCAGGACAGCGAGTACTTGCTGGTCAGCCAGCGAGCGAAAACGATGCATCGGGATGCGGTCCGAGACTGGCTGGCAAACATTTCAGAAGATCTCGGCTTCAAGCTGCATCCCCACCTGTTCCGTCATACCTTTGCGACCAGGCTTTTGCGAAAAGGAGTGGACCTGACAACCGTAAGCAAGCTGACAGGCCACTCAACAGTGAACATGACAGCGAAATTCTACATCCAAACGACGCGGCAGGAGAAACAGGATGCTGTTGACAAACTGTAAGAGGGAGTGACGACTGGTGAAG
>ENA-ORXC01002287-ORXC01002287.1-marine-metagenome-genome-assembly--contig:-NODE-2287-length-10546-cov-5.426020_pt1 | contig 10546 bp, 7 predicted proteins | sample MGYA00237865_ERZ511478 | MGnify/ENA metagenome assembly ERZ511478 | reverse complement strand
TGTCGCGTCGCTGCTCGCGGCCTTGACGGGCGACGGCGCCCCGCGGGTGCGCATTGAGGCGGGCACGGGGCTCGCCAATGCCGGCATTGTCGCCGCGGCGCCCGCGCTGGTGGGCCGCCTGGCGCGGCGGGTGGCCGACGGGCCGTCGCCCGACGCGGACGGGGAGGCCGGCGGCGCGGCGGGGGAGGCGGCCGAGGAGCGCCGCGCCGCCGCTCTGTCGTTGATGAAGCTGCGGTATACGCCGGCGGTGCCGGCGTTGGAGGCGCTCGTTGCCGACGGTGGGGAAGCGCCGACGGTTGTGGCGGTTGCGCGGCTGGCACTGACGATGCTGGGGCGGATGGTGGAGGCGGAGCGGGCCGAGGAGGAGTGGGCGTAGGTCGTGGGGTTCGGAGGGTGGGGGAGGGTGCGGGAGGAAGTGTGTACGGCGAGGAGATTTTCCTGTTTTTGTGAGCGGCGGCGATTGCTGAATTCGGCGGCGGGCCGTGAGCGTTGCCCCCACTGAAACCACTCTTTTTGGTGCGTCTCGCAGCTTCGATGAGGCGGGCGTATTTATCTTGCTCTGCAGCGCCGGCCACAGCGGTGGCCCATGCGGCTGCTGCTGGGTATCAATGTCGGGTCAGTGCGTCGGTCAACAAGAACTGAGTGACAGAGACACACACTTCATGGACACCCCGCCTTGTCCCCCGTGCACTACAAAACCACACGCTCGCGCCCACTGCATGAAGCACCCGAGCAGGCAACAAGAGACAGACACGCACTACACTATCCCGCCGTTTCTCTTGAATCGCTCGAAACCGTGTAGCACATCAAGAGCGGTACGGTCTAACGGTTAGACTCTAACCACTCGCTACCGCTCCTGACTGAAAACATCATATACATGTTGATACGTCTATCCAGCAGCGAGTAGCTACATCCACTCAAAGCACACGCTGAAAGTGATGGGGAACGGCCGCGCGGCTATATGCTGCGCGTCCAGCCACTATGCCCGCCCAGAGGCCACCAGGACTGAGCACCTCGCCGACGCCCAGCCGGGATCAGGGCAGATAGCAACGAGACGACCGCACCTTTTAAGGTATCCCGCGTGTGACGTCAAATCCTGCGCACACCCATTGAAGCCACGTGCACACACATCGACACACGAGCACCACCGTCGCACAGAGCACCATTCGACGCGCAACCCACACAGCAAGCGACAGACCACCAGGTTAGCAACACGAAAATGACACCTACATAGTCGGAGCGTGGCGAAACCCGCCCCATCGTCGCCCGTCCCTGCCCGTGGCTTCAGAGATTTTCAATAGAAGCGTGAAAAAGTTCGTTCATGATGCGCGCTATGACGCGCGCACGTCAAAGAAGAGGTGTCATGATCGGTTCTCATCCGTGCCACGGGCGGCGGCGTCGCTCGCGGAGGTGCGGGGCGCGCGCACCGCGACGGGCGCTGGCGCCGGTGGGGATTACAAAAAGAAGTGGAAAAGCACGAGCTCCCAGCGTACCGACTGGCGTGCCCTGAACACGGGCGTGCAGGTGGTGGCCGGCACGCGCCATGGGCGCGCAGCGAAGAGATCGCGCACCACCCGACGCGGCGTCATGGGGCCACCGCCATGCCAGCAAGCACCTGGCCGCATGAACGCCAACAACCAAAATGGGAGCAAAAGAGCACGGCGCGTCACAAGAGTGCGCAAGCGCCGACGGTTAGTAGCCACCAGGAGAACGGCGCAACGACACTTCCGGACAAGGGGGCAACCGCGCGAGGTTCAGATGGACCAGGTGAGTGGCCGATTGACCGAGTTTCGTCAACGGAGGGCGGAACCCTCTCAGAAGCAGAACTGGATTGAAGGGGTGTCTTCGTCAGTACCGGGCGCGCACCGCCCGGCGGTGGCGGGCTCCGCGCGGCGCACCGCGTCGACGGGGGGCCACGTGGAGAGACGTACCATTGACGTTGACCACGGGGGGAGAGGCACAATCGTATGGCGGCGTCAGCCGCCGGTGGGGGTGCATCGAGCTGTCATGCCGAGCCGCCGGTATCTGTTGCGCAGCGGACGGCCACACGACGGCGTTCACGCGCGTTCAAACGGACGGCTCGCGACGCCCGCGGCGGCGAAGTGGGCTTGTGTCCGATGGGATCAAGGGCGGCGCTGCAACGTGTGGTGTCCCCCAATTCGATTTGGAGGCACCCCACCCTCCCCAGAGCTGTTGGCAAGTACTCACGCAGCCTACTTGATCTTTTCGGGGTCGGGGGATCTCGGCGGCGTGGAGGCCGCCGCCGCCACCCCAGACCGCCAGTCTCGCAAGTCAGCTGCGGCGCGTCGGCGGCCGGAGGCTTCCGGGAAGCGCTGTGGGGCGGATGTGGCCTCGGAGCACATCGGCCTTTCTCCCGATGCGGACCGTACAGGGTCCGTTTTGCAGCTGTGGCATTTTGACTCGGCATTGCGAACTCAACGTGTGAGTAGAGATGGACCCATTTTTCGATGCGTGATCCATACTCAGCGAGCGCCGATGATATTTCGTGGACGTCGTGCATGTACACAAACCTTGTTTTCACGGTCCAGTGAGAAAAGCACGGCACTGTCAACCGGAAACTCGACCACGCGTCACGAATGTTCACAAGCTGGGTCCCTCGTCTTACAGCTGGGAAATTTTGCCGCAGTATGAACAGTACGCACGCTAAGTTAGAAATGGGTGAGAACCCTCACCGACCATCTCAGCTCGGGTCGTCGGGATGTGGCGTCTCTCCTCGCGATGTTCATGGCATGACTATATTCATGCCATCAGCGGTGTGTATCCATGAGTGCGACCCCTGTTGCCGCTTAGTTGTCGCGTGTTGTCTACTGTTGAGCTTCTCAAGTAGCACTGGGTAACATCTCCGCAACCGAGTATCCCAGGTGCCGACCCAATATAACAAGGAACAGGAGAGCATGTGAGTTCCGGGCCGTGCTGTTTTTGCTCAAAAGGACATGTCAAAGCCACAGAAGTCGTCACAAGCTCTTTCTGGTAGCATACGCAGACTCATCACACCATCTGTGCGTCGGGCGGAGTAGGCGGAGCTTCTGTTATCGTGCTCCGCATGGTGCAGACCTACCCCCCCGTACCTGGTATGCAACATTGCCTGCGGTACACGCGGACATAGGACCTGGCGTTGGCTGCGATTTGGCGGTTGGACCATAGGAGGGCCGACCAACTTAACACAACAGGGGGGATCAGTAGAAGATTGAGCGCCCCTCTTCTCCGCCTGTTTTGTACGTGTTCCAGGTGCATGATCCTCGACCTCCCCCACTCGGCCACTCCCCTCCCGTCAGCATCCACTATCCAGTAGCATGATTCGCTGGTGTTTATCTGCTCTTCACTGGCATACGCTGTTTTGTGTCCCAATGATGCAAGCCCGCAGTCACGGAAACGAGGAACAGCACGTACAGTCCGTGGACAATATCGTGCACCCACTTTGCGTGTCAAGGTCAAATTTTTAATTTGTCACGCGATCAATCACGCCGTGTAGGCTGAAAGCACAAGCAGCGACTGGTACTCTGTGCTGTGACTGTCTTTCTCCCCGTTTCCAACTTCACCGCAAAAGAACGTTCGAGAAGCATGAAAAATATGCTGGTCACCCATCCAAACCTGCCACCCCCCTCTCACTTCCACATTATCCATACTTGGTACCGGCGCCCTTGGAGGCGATGACGGCACTCACGTGGCGCGGCATTGACTGAATCAGGGATTCAAAGAACGCGGCGGGGATGGCATCCCACTCCTCACAAAGCGCCTCCCACAGCTCGTCCAAGTTCTTGGGGGAGGTGGCACGGGAGCAGAGGCGGCGGTCCAGCTCATGCCACGCGTTCATAATTGGATTTAGGTCAGCGCTCTGCCCCTTCCGTGGCAGGGGCTTGTGCCCGAGGGAGACCTTGGCTGCCTTGCTTATCTTGAAGGCATGGCACGGCTCCATGTCTTCTTACAGCCAGGCGGCGTCAGGCGCTACGTAGTCGGCCATAATGTGGTTGATGACGTCGTCGGCAAGCACCTCTTCGTACTGCTCCGTGTTCATCGACCCGCTGACGTGGCGGAGGGGAGTGCGGCCGTGGGCTGAGAAGCCATTCCAAACAATGAGAGTCGGCCGGCCGCTCTTAAAGGACGGCCGGAGGCACGACGGCTGGTACCACTCGCCCACAGACCGCCAGACGCGTGCACGGCTTGGACGCTTGACTTTGAATGAATAATCGTCAGTGAATATAACAAACCTCCACTCCTCGTCCCAGCTCTGTCGCTCTTTGGCCCAAGCCACGGGCGTGACATTGTTGACATCCGACACCCAGGGCTTAGTAGCCGGCGTGGCGGACATAGAACCCAGCTTTTCCATGGCCCGCCGCACCTTGCGGGTGCTCACGGCGCTCGTCCGAGCAGCTTTCACGCGTCGCGTTATTTCCTCCACGGAGGAGAAGCGGTAGACCTTGACAATTCGGGCAAGGGCGCGGATGTCCCGTTGCGAAAGGAGGGGGGGGCGGCCCCGACCATCCACCGTGGCCGTTGCAGCGCCGCTCCGCACGGACTTGGCCACGTAGGCGACGATGCTCTTGTTGATGCAGACGGCCTGAGCTATGGCCGCGTTGCTTGTGTTTTTCAATGCCATCTCCTTAATGGTGGAAGCTTGTTGGGGGGTGATGAAGATGCGTGGACGAGGCGCCATGGTCCTGGTGATTTTTGTTTTGTTTTCTCGGCAACCCAAGCACTGTGGGTGGCGGTTTATAGCATCCCAGGACGTGATTCTAACGATTTTTTTTGTGAAGGCCGGATCTGCAAGGCCGGCAGACCCGGGGTGGGTGGAAAAGTTTTCCAGCAATTGTAGAATAGGAGGGTGCTCATGCGCCTGCGTGCTTGATGATAGAAGAGGCGTGTGTAGAGCGTGATTTTCCGCCGTCCCTGATGATGTTTGGATCACAGACGATTCTAGAAGGTAGGTCAACCCTCCGACAAAGACCATCAAGGATGGAAAAAAGATGGGGACGCGGAAAAAAAAGGGAACGCGGCTCAACTGCTTCTCTACCACAAGATATTTTGTACGTCGCAGCTGGGTTTTTGGGGTGCTGATGTAATGCTGAGACCCAGGAGACCCGGCTTAACTAGGCGTGTACGGCTCACATGAGACACTACATCACGACCCAGAAGACACCACCCCAGGGCCATCACAATACGGTGGCATTCCCCTTTCTTACAAATTCCGCTGCGAAGCTCTAACTGCGCGCCTAGTTCAAGGCGGTCTTTTGGGTCTAAGCTGGCGTCAAGAAGCCCTCTCATAGGCACCGCCAGAGCAGCATACGTGTCGGCGACCCGTGCTGACAGCAGTCGCGCACGCCATTTGGTTCGCTCTAGTGTCTATTCTACCGCAGCATCATGATGCCCATTTTCGGAGCGTTTGTTCGGGTACTTCCCTGCCTCTGGAGCTCTTTTTGACAACAGACACGGACGCAGCGCCGTCTGTTCAGTCTTGGGGTAACTCGACTGCATCCTACTCTGAGAGTAACCCCCGGTCCGAGACACCCTCTGAGTTTGTGGTGCCGAGTTTGTGGCGCACATGCCCAAATCTGATTGGGCCGTTCATTCACCCGACCGCGCCACAAACTCGGAGTGTGGCGCGCCGGGCTATGCCCCAAAGCCATGTGGCGCCACATCACCTGGTCTGCTCCAGGGCACAATCGACAAGAATTATATGTCAATGCCGGCTTTTAAACGAAGAAATTCGTGGGAGCGGACATTTGTGGGGCGCCACGGCGCAGCTCTGTATAACAAACACCCTCAAGCGCCGCAGTATGCCATTGACAGTATTTTATGCGTTTGGGTTGCGGAAAAACAAACAAAGAAATATAATGGAGACTCGTCACGTGCAAAAGCTCGTGCGACCCGTCAGGCCCACCCAAGAAAGACGACAAAGAGGTGCGCAAGGTGCTTGGGCAGGGAGGATGGTGGGTGTGCGAAAGACGACGGACGTACCAGCCAGGCGGGGAAGGAGCAAGACGAAGCGGCGGGTCGTTATATGCGGCTCGCGGCGCACACGCCCGACCGCCTCGTCCGCTCCCCGCCTCGGCAGGCGCCCGTGTCAGTCGCAGCACTCCCCCCCGACACGACACTGTCGTGTCGGCCGCTCGCTCGCCGCAATTCGACGGAATCAATTCACAAGTTACACGGATAAGGCAAGCAATAATAAAGCATAACAAACACCCTCAAGCGCCGCAGTATGCCAAAAGAGGGAGTGGTCGCGTCACGCGGGAAGGTCCAACGCGCGCGGAAGTCAGCGACCAAAGAAAAAGTGGGCCTCGGGTGTTACCTGGACCAAAGCGTCGTTGTAGCTCGAGGTGAGGGTCTCGATGGCCATACCCGCCCACTGGGCAATGGCATCGAGGCCCAGCCCCACCGTCCGCATGGCCGTGCAGCCGCCGCCCCGGCATGAGTGGCTGGCGTACACCGTGCCGACAGGCGCGGTGACATCGAGCAGGCGAAGGCCGGCGCGGAGCCACGCGGTGAGAACGCCGCCGGGACCCGCGGCGGGCGCGGGGAAGAGGCGGCCGGTGGGGGGGGAGTGGGTGAGGTGGGAAGTGACGGCGTGCTGGAGAAGCAGGACCGGCAAGTCCGCGACCGTGGTGAAGGAGGAGGCCGGGTAGACGTGCGCCAGCCGCTCGCCGCAGGGCTTGCGGGCGTCCGTCTTAGTGCGCGTAATCTGGAACGCGACGCCGCCATCGGCCGGGAAGGAGATGTCCGCCGCCGTGAGCCGGAGCACGTCCTTGGCGCGCCGACACATGAAGAAGTGGCACACCACCGCCGTGAGCCGCAGGCGGACGACGGGGTCGACCGAGGAGGCCGCCAAAAGCGCGAGCCGCCACGCCACCGGCGCCGGCAAAGCGATGCGCTTCGGCTTGGCGCCGTGCGCGTCGAGCCAGGCGTTAGTAAAGCCCGACAGGGCCTCGGCCACCAGGTCGGAAGCGCAGGGGTTGGGGTGACCCGCCGCCAGGTGCCGCTTGCGGATGGGGGCGAGGTAGGTGCGCGCACTGGCGGGCTGCACGCTGCCGCGCAACCACAGGTAGGCGACATAGCGCCCGACAGTTTCAGCGGAGGCCGGGAGGGGGCGGTACCGGCCGGCCGCACAGAAGGAGACGAACCGCAGCCACGCCCTGCCGTAGCTGGCAGCGGTGACATCTCGCAGGCTCAGGTCGCGGAGGCAAAGAAGGGCAGCGGCGGCAAGGCCGCGGTCGGGGGCGGAACGGCCCAGGACCGCGCGCTGGGCGTCGCGCCACTGGGCGGCGGCAAGCGCCGGCCGCCCCGCTCGAAGCGAAACACGGACACCCGCCAATGCGGGGAGGGCGTCGGCCGCTGGTCGCGGCCGGGTGAGAACAGACCGGCCCCGCGGGGGAGGAGGTACGCCTCGTTGGCAACCGCCAACGCCTCGGACCACCACGCCTGGGCCTGCCAGACGGGGAGGATGAGAGTCACCGTCGCCGCGTCGGCCTGGATCTTGGCGAGCACGCGGGGGATGGCGGTGAAAGGGGGGTTCGCCCAGAGGTTGCCCAAGGCCCACGACTGGGCGAGTGCGTCGACCGCGTCTCAACCCGGGGACGCGGGGAGGGAGAAAAAACGGGGGCAGTGTGCATTGTGGGGGGATGCAAAGAGGTCCACCGCGTGGGGGCCGTAGCGCGCGTCGAGGTGCCGGAAGAGCGACGGCGCCAACCGCCAGTCGGTTCGATCGGGGTCCCGACTGAGCTTGTCGGCCCACACGTTGGCCACCGAGGCAATCCACGAGGCCTTGATGGTCAAGCCCAGCGAGCGGCAGAGGTCGTAGAGGAGCCGAAGTTCGACCGCCAGCGCCGGCTACCGCGTGGAGAACGCGTTGATGACGCTCATAGCGACCTTGTTGTCGATCCGCAGCAGCAGCTCGCCGCCCCGGATGGGGTGGTGCGCGTGCAGCGACAATATGGAGAGGCGGACCGCCGTCACCTCCTTGACGTTGATGTGGGACGGGCGGGCGGCCGCGGAGAAGAAGCCGCGAGCGGGAACCAAGTTCCAGTGGCCCCCCCAGCCCCACTGGGACGCGTCCGTCGTCAGCGTCCCGAGCGCCGGCGGCCACAGCGCGCGGCCGACGTCGGGCGACGTCGACAACCTCCGCCACCAGCGCAAGTCGCGTAGGGAGCCGTGGCACAGTTTCACCAACCGTCTCGCCGAGTGCCCGCGCATGGCCGCGTACAGGCGGCGCAGTTAAAGGCGCGCCGCCGGAAGGGCCAGCGAGCACGAGACGGCCTTGCCGGTGAAGCGCTGCAGCGCCTTGAAGGGGACGCGGCGGGCCGCCGCCGCAGCCACCGACGAGAGCGCCCGCGCGGCCGTCATGACGGCGGCCTGCCTGGACGGCGGCAACAAAATCCAGCGGCGCTCGGTGTCCAGCACGAACCCCAACAGGGGTAGCGACGTGGTACCCGTCGCAGCCCCCTTGAGGGGATGCACGGCGAAGCCGAGCCGGCCCAGGAGAGCCAGCGCGCAGGCACGCGCCGCGGTCGCGGCGGGCTTGGTCGACGGCGCCGCGCCGGCCGCCGTGGACGCAAAGTCGTCGAGGTATGCCAGCATGCGCATCCCGCGAAGGCGGAGCGCCGCCACCACAGGGCGCATCACCTTCGTGAACACGTAGGGCGACAACTTCATCCCGAAGGGGAGGACGAGCGGCAAGAAAACCCGGTTGCCGACTCGAAACGCCAACCGCCGCTGGTCCGCGGGGGACAGCGGCACGTGGAAGAACGCGTCCGAGATGTCCCAGCTCACCAGGTGGTCGCCAGGCTGGAGTTGTGCCGCATACCGCGGCAGCGAGTCGTACTTGAACTTGCGGTCCTCCTTATCTGCGTTTTTTTGCGACAGGTCCGCCACCAGACGACCCCTGGGGTGCTTGATCAAGAACGTCGGCGCGACGTCCACCGCCGCCGCCGCCTCCCGCGGCGAGAGCTCCGTCACGAAGCCGCTTGCGACCCACGCGTCGGCTTGGGCGTGGCCCGTCTTCAGGTCCGCTGGCGCTTGAGGGTAGGCCGCCGCGCGGTGCGGCGTCGGCGGCCGCCTCCACGGCACGTGGTAGCCGTAGCGCAGGACGCGGAGAACCCAGGGAGAGGCGCCAATCGCTTCCCACTGGGCCAACGAGCCGCGCACGCGACAAGCGTGTGCGGACTGGGGCGTTTTGGCGGCTTCCGCCGCCAGCCGCGTCGCCGCGGCTTGCCGCGTCGACCGGTGGGGTCGACGCCGGCGAGTGCTTGCCTTGGAGGAAGGCGGCCCACCCGGCAAGCGAGGCGGGCTGCCCGACCGCCGCCGACTAGTAGTCGGGGGCGCGGTCGGTCGCCCGGGGCGGGGTTTAGGAGGAGGCCGACGCGGAGGCGGCGCCGCCGTTGCCAGCGCCGCCGCCGCCGCCGCCGCCGGCACGGCCGCCGCCGGATCCGCCGCCGTGAGAGGCGCCGCCGGGTCCGGTGGGAGGGGGGAGGCTGCTTCCACCGCCGCCGCCGCTGCTACCGCGGCCGCCGCCGCTGCCACCACCGCCGCCCCCTCCTCCACCGCCGCCACGGCCGCCCCCGCCGGCACCGCTGCCGAAGGGGCCGGCGCGGGGACCACCGCCGCCGCCGCCGCCGCTGCCGCTGCCGCCGCCCGGGTGAGGCGCTTGGCCATTGTGGCCGCCCTGGAGGGCGCGCTGGCGCGCAGCCCGGCGGCGAGCGGCGGCCGAGAGGGGGGGGTTGGGGTAGGAGGGGAGGGAGGGCGGGTTGCCGCGTCTGGGGCGTAGCCGACCTTGAACGTGCTCGGCCTGCTCGCGGGAGACAGCAAACGCACGCTGCGAGTAGACTGATGACGCGAAAAAGTCTGTCGTCGGGCAGTAGACTGCGTCACGGTCGTCGGGAGTGAGGAGCAAATCTTGCAGGTTGGCCGCCAAGGTGGGGTTCGAGGCTTGCGACTGCAGCACCGTGTAGCGGGTGACAAGGAGGAGGAAGAGCTGGTGGAGGGCGGTGCGAGCGTAGATGACTTCGTTCAGCAGTTGCCGCGCCGACAGCTGCCCGTCCAGGCGGTCCGTCTCGGCGGCCAGGAGCCGGTTGTGGAGGGCCTGCGTCCACGCGCACGCGTTGTAGATCGTGCGCGCGTCCTCGACCACCGGGGCAGGCGAGGAGGCAAACGCGTCGGACCACCGCGAGTCGTTGTGAACGCGAAACGGACGGGGGAAGCGGTCACCGAACTCGTCGGGACGGGAGGACGGGAGAGGGAAGCCCCAAATAGGGACGCGCCGATGCAGCGCGTGGCGCTCCCCTTCGCGGTTGAAATGTGAGGGTGGGTACCCACCCTGGAGACGAGAGCGGCCGGCGGAGGCGTCGTAGCCGTAAGTGGAAGAGTCGCCCGACCCGTAGTCGGCGTCGGGCTACCACTCGGTGTCGTCGTCGTCCGCGTCGTCCTCGTCCTCGTCGTCGACGGAAAAGACCGCGCGGCGGGCGTCCCGGGGCGGGTTTCGTCGGGGCGGCTGTCCGCCGCCGCCACCGCCAGGGGGCAGACCGGGAGGGGGGGG
>ENA-ORXC01002286-ORXC01002286.1-marine-metagenome-genome-assembly--contig:-NODE-2286-length-10562-cov-42.559466_pt1 | contig 10562 bp, 9 predicted proteins | sample MGYA00237865_ERZ511478 | MGnify/ENA metagenome assembly ERZ511478 | reverse complement strand
TTGTTGGTTGTTGGTTGTTGGTTGTTGGTTGTTGGTTGTTGGTTGTTGGTTGTTGGTTGTTGGTTGTTGGTTGTTGGAAACTATAAAATTTAGCTACGCTAAATACGCCTGATCAAGAACTAATCAAAAAAATCTATTCTCTATATTCTATTTTCTAACTTCTTAATACTTCGTACTTCATACTTTATATTTAGTACTCAATACTGTAAACTGTAACTGGCAACTGAATACTGAATACTGAATACTTACTACTGCAATTACGCCATCTTAGGCTTGTTAGCTTTAGTCAAAAAGTTCAAATCTCTTTTGATTCTTGAGTTTTTGAATTTGTATAGTCTAGCTACTTCTGTATTAGATTCAGCTTTTACTTCATTCACAGTTTCTGTAACAATACTCATTTCAATAGTTTCAACCTTTACTTCTTCAGTATTGTTTTGTGCTTGAGCAGTGAAGCTTAAAAAGATGATAAAGATTGTTGCGATTATTGTTTTCATGACTTGCGTTTGTTACAATAATAGAACGCCGCAGACCTTGTTTTACTAGGTGGTGAATCGCTGAAAAACCCCTAATAATCGTTACTTGACACAAGTTCGGGTAAAGTGTAAAATCGCATCGATAAACGACAACAACCCCAAAAACACCTTACCGATTTTTAATGTCGTTAACCGACAAATTGAGTTTTAAAAAATAGAAAATAGAGTAAAGAATAGAGAAAAAAGAAGTTAGTTGTTGGTTGTTGGTTGTTGGTTGTTGGTTGTTGGTTGTTGGTTGTTGGTTGTTGGTTGTTGGTTGTTGGTTGTTGAAAACTATAAAATTTAGCTACGCTAAATACGCTTGATCAAGAACTATTAAAAAAGTCTATTCTCTTTATTCTATTTTCTAAACTCTTAATACTTCTTACTTTGAACTACCTAGTACTTCGTACTTAATACTTATTACTTAATACTTTGTACTTTGCACTTCGTACTTTAATCTCACTTTATATTTCCTTCCACATTAAAGCGTACCTTTGCATCTTATTAATATTTTATGACATTTAAAGAACTCGGCCTAGCCGAACCAATCCTAAAAGCATTAGAAGCTGAAGGATATACTCACCCTACTCCAATTCAAGAACAATCCATTCCTATATTACTCCAAGGCAAAGACCTTTTGGGAGTTGCGCAAACAGGTACTGGTAAAACAGCCGCTTTTGGTATTCCGATCTTACATCAGTTGTACGAGGGTATCAGCTTAAGACAAACAAAGCGAAAAGTAAAAGCACTTATTGTTACACCTACCCGTGAACTAGCTATTCAGATTAGCGAAAGTCTTACCGCATATGGTAAGTATACAGGACTACGAAATACCGTTATTTTTGGCGGAGTAAAACAAGGAAAACAAGTAAACGCACTTAGAGGTGGCGTAGATATTTTAGTGGCTACTCCGGGTCGTTTATTAGATTTAATGAATCAAGGTTTTATTTCTTTTAGAGATTTAGAGCACGTAGTACTTGATGAAGCTGACCAAATGTTGGACATGGGCTTTATTCACGATATCAAGAAAATCATTGCAAAATTGCCCCCTAAAAGACAATCATTGTTCTTTTCGGCTACCATGCCAAAAGACATTGTGGAGCTTTCTAGAAAAATGTTGGGCGATTTTGAACGCGTTACTATTAAGCCAGAACAAGCTACAGCAGAAAAAGTTGAACAGGGAGTTTATTTTGTTAGCAAAGCGAATAAGCCTAAACTTTTAATTCACCTTATTAAGGAGAATCCTGAAAATACCTTAATCGTATTCTCAAGAACCAAGCATGGCGCAAATAAGATCGTAAAGAAATTGGACCAAGCTGGCATACGTTCTGCTGCTATTCACGGTAACAAATCGCAAACGGCAAGACAAAAGGCATTAAAAGCTTTTAAAGACGGAGATCTTAAAGTGTTGGTTGCTACCGATATTGCCGCAAGGGGTATTGATGTTGAAGACTTGTCATTAGTAGTAAATTACGATTTACCTAATGTATCTGAAACTTATGTTCACCGTATTGGTAGAACAGGGCGTGCAAATGCTAGTGGTATAGCACTTTCATTTTGCGATAAGGAAGAAAGAGCCTATTTACGTGATATTGAGAAATTGATAAAACAATCTGTACCACGTATGCCAGAACATCAATTTGTAGATGCCGATACGCCTTCTGATGATCAACCGATGCCACCGAAAAAAAAGCAAGGCAATTCGCGAAACAAAAATAGAAACAGAAATAGACCTGGTGGTAACAACTTTAGAGGAAAGAACAATAGAAATACAAGTAGACCCAAAAAACGTAATGACTCTAGCAGAAGCGAATAGCTTCTGTTAGCATCATATTCATACTAATACTTCTCATTATGAAAAAGCAAATGGTGATTTATGGTAGCGGTCGCCATACCGTACCATTCTTAAATTATATTGCTAAAGCTACTGGCAAGGAAAAACCGAATATGTGTTTTATTCCTACCGCCAGTGGAGAAGACGAGCAGTATATTGCTTCTTTTCATGAAGTGTGTTCGCAAATAGATGTTACTCCGCATGTATTATCAGTCTGGATTAACTCTTACGACCAAAAAGAATCGTTCGAGGAGATTATTTCTCGTATGGATGCTATTATAGTTGGCGGCGGAAACACCTTAAATATGCTTGCCATCTGGAAAGCCCAAGGTATTGATGTTGCACTTAAGAAAGCTTATAACAATGGCGTAGTTATGGGTGGCGGTAGCGCTGGTTCTTTATGCTGGTTTAATGGCGGTACTACAGACTCCAGACCTAAAGAATTAAGTATCGTTGGCGGTATGGCGTTTATTGACAAAAGCCACTGTCCTCATTACAACTCTGAAACTTCACGTAGACCTTTATACTTTGAAAACATAAAGACCGGCAAACTATCCGATGGTTATGCTTGCGACGACCGTTCTGCCATTCATTTCATTGATGGTGAAGTACATACTTCTGTTTCACTCAACGACGAAAACCATTCGTACTACGTGTATTTGAAAGATGGTGAAATTGTTGAGGAATTGATACCGACTACTATTATATCGTAGTCCTAATCAACAATATCCATGTATTTTAATTAAGTGTTACTTTCCTTATCAAGGAATCTATATCACTACCTATTTTCAAATTTTAAATTAAAAACTGTTAAAATAAAAGTTATTTGTGTACTTTAAGGGTGTAAAATTCCCCTTATTTTACTGATATACAATATGCTATTGATCGTCCCCCGATTTATAGCCCTATTAGTCTTGTTTTTAATTCAAAAATTAAATTCAAGTATGAAGTTGTAATCAGCGCTATTTTTTTTAAAACCAACCACCAATTTGTGCATGAAACTAGCTGTAAAAGGGGAAAAACAAGTCGTAGAAGTTTATAACACATGGTTACCAAGTTATTTAAATGACGATGTAAAACCCTATGCTACCATTTTTAATAATGACAATTGTTTTAACGGTACTTCCGTCAATAAGGTGTTTTTAATTCGTTCTTCTACCTCTAATTTCTTTAGAACCATTTTTGAACTAGGTTCAACTAATAATTTAAAAATCAATGATTAGACAATCCCTCCTATTCATCACGCTATTTTTCTGTATGCTATTTACGGCAAGTGGGCAAGAAAACCCGGTAGACAAAAATGGAATGGCACTGGATACAATCGTGCATTTTACGAAAGCAAATTTAGATTCCATTTTTGGTTTAAGGTTAACAAATAAAGCAGGTTGGATTTTTAAATCAGGAAATAAGCAAGATGCGTCATCTATAGACATTGATTTAAGGGGTTGGGAACGATTAAATCCCTCTCAGATAACCAATGATATGGCAGATGGTTCTGGTAAATTTGAAGGCTGGTTTAGGTTGCAATTTACCATTGATAGTGCTTTTGCAAAGCTTCCACTCTACTTGGACAAAGAAGACCATGCAGCAGAAGATATTTATATAAATGGAAAGTTGTTCCGTCAATTTGGTGAAAAAGGGAACGACAGAGCCTCATTTAAAGAGCATATTCAAGATTTTGAAATACGATCTCCTATTTTTTTAGAACCTGACACTACATATACATTAGCCATACATTATGTTGACTATAGTACCTATTGGGGCGTTGCTAAATTACTTTATTTGGGCTCTACCAGATTTGTTACCAATGACTATTTTGACTACATGAGTTTTATAGGGTATAGACAATTATTTGACTTATTGAGTTCTTTCATTTTCTTCATTCTTTTCTGGCTTCTTTATTTTCTTATTAAAGAGGAAAGTGAACTACTCTTTATCGCTCTTTTTTCTACTATAATGTTATTGGAGAATTTTAGCACAGCTTTCTATGGTGGTGATAGTTTGTACTTTACAATTCCTTCTCATTACATGATAATACTTACCTATTGCAGTTTTTATTTAGAATTATGTTTTTACTTATTCTGCGTTTTGTTCGCCTATAAAATATATTATGGAAAAGTTCCAAAATGGCTTATTTTGGGAAGTTTGATTATACCATTATTTTTCTTCTTTGCATATAACGATATAGGGAATTTCCTCTATTTTATATTTAAAATCAGTATTGGCATTTTCTTAATCTACCTATCCATAAAGTCTAAGAATAAAGTAATATCTGCAAGAATACTTCTTTATTGTTTAACATTATCTTATGTCTTTACTCTTGTTGGACTTTTAGTAAGACAATCCTCTATAAAAGATGATTTTAGTCTAAGGTTAATAATGGTTCATAGTGATACGATCGGTAAAGCCATTCTCTTTTTAGGCATGTTAGCATTTGTCGCTTATCGCATGAGGGAGAAAAATGAGGATATGAGGCAAAATGCAATGGAACTTGTAAAGGTCGAAGCTGAAAAGAGTGCGCTAATTACTTCACAAAATGAAAAGTTAGAATTAAAAGTAAAAGAAAGAACATCAGAATTAAATCAATCTTTAGAAGAATTAAAAGCCACCCAATCACAACTCATACAATCCGAGAAAATGGCAAGCCTTGGTGAACTTACTGCCGGCATTGCCCATGAAATTCAAAACCCTTTGAATTTCGTTAATAATTTCTCTGAAGTAAGCAACGAACTTGTTGATGAAATGAACGAGGAATTGGATAAAGGGGATCTTGAAGAAGTGAAGGCTATTTCATTGGATATCAAACAAAACCTTGAAAAAATAAACCATCACGGCAAACGTGCGGACAATATTGTAAAAGGTATGCTACAACATTCTAGAAGTAGCAGCGGCACAAAAGAACCAACTGACATCAATGCCCTTGCCGATGAGTATTTGCGCTTGGCCTATCATGGTCTGCGGGCAAAGGATAAATCATTTAATGCCGAACTCATAACCGATTTTGACGAGAGCATTGGAAAAGTAAATATTGTACCACAAGACATGGGGCGGGTAATTCTCAATTTGATTACCAATGCCTTTTACGCGGTAAACGAGAAAAAACAAAAGAATGTTAATTTCAAGCCTATAGTTACTGTCAGCACTAAAAAGTCTGATGAACATATCACCATTAGTGTTTCTGACAATGGTAACGGTATTCCCGAAAAGGTCAAAGAGAAAATATTCCAACCCTTTTTCACCACCAAACCTACTGGGCAAGGTACCGGCTTGGGCTTAAGCATGAGCTACGATATTATTACTAAGGGGCATGGTGGTGAATTGCTGGTGACAACACATCAAGGTGAAGGAACCACTTTTAAAATCATTTTTCCCATAATTTAAATGATAATGAAACATATATTATACATTATTGGTTTTCTACTACCGTTGACAGTTTTTAGTCAAGAAGACAAAGTGTTAGTCATTACAGATACTACTGTTGCTGATAAATGGATGATTCTTGGTGACAATTGGCGTTATCAAAAAGGAGATAATATGTCATGGGCTAATCCAGAATTTGATGACACTACCTGGAATGAATTCTCTAGTAGTAACTTAAATCTTCTTGATGGTAAAAACGTTATTGCAAATAGAGGTGAGATTGTATGGTTTCGTAAACGTATTATGGCAGACCAGTCGTTAAATGATGCTCTAGTCTTAAATATATATCAAGAAGGAGCTTCAGAAATTTATTTAGATGGCAAACTAATTCACCAATTGGGTAACGTAAGTTCAAACAAAGATGAAGTTATTTACAATAATCCATTTCGACAAATACTTCATATACCTATAGAGAAAAGCAAAGAACAAATTTTAGCTGTACGTTTTGTCAATGCCCAATTCAAATACCCTATCTATTTCCATTATAACGGACTATTTAGAATTTATTTATCGTCTTTGCGTAATGCCAATTCAACTGACCTTGTAAAGAATTACCGTGTAGCTTTTTATCAACAATTTATCAATAATTATAATATCTCACTAGGTCTTGCTATTTTAATGTTTATTATTTTCCTATCGTTTTTCATCTTCTTTCCTAAAGAGAGAATTAACGGTTATTTTGCTGCCTCTTTATTATTCTTAATTCTATTTACTTTAGGAGTACTGTCATTCTATCCTAACACTGGTAATTATTTTTGGCTAACGTTTTATTTTGACACTTGCATTCTTATATCATGCCTTATTCTTTTATTCTGTTTTTATAAAATTTTAGAACAGCCTATAGACATTGTTTTTAAAGTTATTAGTGTTTTATGTTTTTTAACTATAGGTTGTTATTTTTTATATGACCCTGACGTATTGGCTCCAATCTGGTCAATTTTATTTTATGCTGCTATAATACGTTTAAGTTTAAAATCTTGGAATAAAAATAAAATTGCCAGCTTTTTATTTTTGAGTTCTAGCTGTATTGAACTTGTCTTTTGGACTTTAATACTATGTTTATATATGGGTTTAGTAGAGCAGCGCATAGAGAAATTTATTCCTTTTGCTTTTATGCTCACCAATGTTGTTTTAGCTATTTATTTAGGTTATGCTTTTGGAAAACGTAGCCAAGATCTAAGGTTAAATTTAGAACGTGTTCAAAAATTATCTAAAGAAAAAGAATCCATTTTATCCCAACAAAAAGATACTTTAGAGCAACTAGTAAAAGAAAGAACATCAGAATTAAATCAATCATTAGAAGAACTGAAAGCCACCCAATCTCAATTAATACAATCCGAGAAAATGGCAAGTTTGGGTGAACTTACCGCTGGTATTGCCCACGAAATTCAAAATCCGCTAAACTTCGTAAACAACTTCTCTGAAGTAAACAAAGAACTTCTTGAAGAAATAGAGGAAGAAATAGTTAATGGAAATTATGATGAAGTAAAAGCCCTGGCACAAAATGTTTCTGCCAACGAAGACAAAATTATATTTCATGGTAAACGTGCCGATGGTATTGTAAAAGGGATGCTACAACATAGCCGAAGCAGTACCGGTCAAAAAGAAATGACCGATATCAATAGTTTATCAGATGAATACCTTCGCCTAGCCTACCATGGTTTGCGAGCAAAAGATAAAACCTTTAATGCTACATTGAATACCGATTTTGATGACTCCATCGGTAAGTTAAATATCGTGTCCCAAGATATGGGTAGGGTAATTTTAAATCTAATTACCAATGCTTTTTATGTTGTTAAAAAGAAAAAAGAAGAAAACCCAAAAGGCTACAATCCTACCGTTTGTGTGAGTACAGAAAATCAGGATAATATGGTACTCATCAAAGTATCTGACAATGGTAACGGAGTACCTAAAGAGGTATTGGACAAAATATTTCAACCTTTCTTCACCACCAAACCTTCTGGCGAAGGCACAGGACTTGGACTATCATTAAGTTATGATATTGTAAAAGCTCACGGCGGTGAATTAACTGTTGATACTAAACAAGGAGAAGGTACCACCTTCACTATCGCATTACCAACAAAATAAATGATTTAATGTTCCCCATTAAAATTATTTGAAAATTACAAAAAGACCAACTTATGAAGATATTAGTTGTAGATGATGAACAAGATGTAAAAGTGCTTTTTCAACAGCGTTTTAGAAAAGAAATAAAAAAAGAGGAGCTCGAATTTGTTTTCGCATTCTCTGGCGAAGAAGCTTTAAAACTAATGAAAGCAATGGAACATGAAGCTGTGCTTATATTATCTGATATAAATATGCCCGGGATGAGCGGCTTAGAGTTATTGGATAACATTAAAAAGAATTATGTAAAGCCTCCACCAATGGTTATGATGATTACCGCCTATGGAGATGATGAAAATAGAACAATGGCAAAAAACTTGGGTGCCGATGATTTTCTTACCAAGCCTTTAGATTTTTCTCTATTAAAAAATAAGCTGATAACCTTAACCTAAGACTATGGCAAAAATAATGGTAGTAGATGATGAGACAGATTTAGAAATACTCATCAAACAGAAATTTAGAAAGCAAATACGGCAAAACGAATACGAGTTTGTATTTGCTATAAATGGTAGAGACGCACTTGAAAAGCTTGATAAAAATCCCGGTATAGATATTGTTTTGAGCGATATTAATATGCCAGAGATGGACGGTCTAACCTTACTCTCAGAACTACATGAATCTAGTCCGCTAATTAAATCGGTCATTGTTTCTGCATACGGAGATATGGAAAATATTCGTGTTGCCATGAATCGTGGTGCTTTCGATTTTATTACCAAACCTATCAATTTTGAAGATCTTACATTGACCATGGAGAAAACCTTGAAACATGCCATGGAAATTCGAAAGACTTTACAGGCAATAAAAGAGAATAATATTCTTAGAATGTATGTTGACGAAAATGTGCTCAATTTTATGGGAGGTCAAGAGTATGAGTCTAAAATAATGGCTAACGAAAGTATTGAGGGTACCGTAATGTTTGTTGATGTATGCGGATTCACAAAAATTAGCGAAACCACGAGTCCCGATGTCGTAGTGACCATGCTCAACACCTATTTCGACACCATGGTAAAAGAAATTATGGAGCAGGACGGAATCATAGATAAATTTATTGGAGATGCCGTTATGGCCGTATTTAGAGGAGAATATCATTTAGACCGTGCCATTGATGCCGCATTGGCCATTAGAAATCAAGTGAACAGCTTACCCAAGGAGGAAGGCAAAGAAACATACCAACCAAAAGTTTCTATCGGTATTAAAAGTGGGGAAATGATTTCGGGAAATATTGGTTCGGCTACTCTTAAGCGTCTAGATTACACCGTTATAGGAGATTCGGTAAATACTGCCGCCAGGTTGCAAGATGCGGCAAAAGAAAATCAAATTATTATCTGTGAAAGTTGTTATGAACAAGTGAAAGAAGCCTTTAAATGTGAAAACTTAGGAAGTATCAATATGAAAAACAAATCGCAACCGCTTACCGTGTACAATGTGATAGAATAGCTTGTGATATTAAACGAAAAGCCATGACCAAACCAACAAACAATAAAAAGGAAAAAAATACAAATAATCAGAATCCATTATCTGCTTTTGAGAAAGGGCTGTTAGATGAACTACAATCTAAGGGACATGCAGAAGAATTAGTAGATCATTATTGGGGCACCATTAACTATGTATCGGGACTCATAAAGGCTTCGGAATTGAAGGCGGGACTTATACTCTCTTTCTACGGTATTATTCTAAACTTCATCTACCAAAGTGCTGCTCCTGTAATGCATTCTGTTTCAAATGCCATTTTGTTCTATATACTAATTGGGCTATGGTTTATAGCTACTGTAGTTTCTATCTTTTACAGTGTACGCTGCTTTATTCCAAAACTTGAAGGGAACTACAGTGATAATGTATTTTATTTTGGAGATGTTATTACCAAGTTTGGCACTATTAAAGAGTTTTCACAGAAGTTTTATGATGTAAGTATCAATGAAAAAGAAGTTTTTGAGCAATTAGGGGAACAAATTTATATCAATTCTAAAATATCCGCATGGAAATTTAGAAATGTGCAAAGATCCATACGGTTTTTAGCTATTAGTCTTATACTACTGTTGTTAACAGCAGTTTATTATGGGATGCTTAGAATTATATGACATACTTTTAAATCGATAAATTCACTTATTAGAAGTTTGATGCTATAAAACACCCACCCCTAGCCCCTCCCAAGAGGGGAAAAGCTTGTGCTAATATTATAAAATATTTACAGAATCAACATTACAATTCAAGATTAAAGGAGATACTAATTCGCAATTAAACACGAAAATCTCCCCTCTCTGGAGGGGATTAAGGGGTGGGTAATACGGATGGTGAATTATTCTAAAAATCTACTTACCAACTTTTAATTCTTTTCAAACAAATATCCTAAATAATCATACAGAACAACTTGTGAAAGTATACACTCGAAACCCACCCCTAGCCCCTCCCAAGAGGGGAATAGTCGGAGCTTGTATTATACTTTATGTAAAAGATTTCACTAAGTAATTCAAATTATTTTTTAGTCAAATACCCAAATCAAATACGAAAATCTCCCCTCTCTGGAGGGGATTAAGGGGTGGGTAATACGGATGGTGAATTAAACTACTTGTTCTCTCGAAAACCTACAACCCCTTATAAGCCTTCAACACATTCTCAATTTTAGCCTCGGTCTCTTCATTAATATTCTGATGCTCAGGATTCTCTTTCAA
>ENA-ORXC01002285-ORXC01002285.1-marine-metagenome-genome-assembly--contig:-NODE-2285-length-10579-cov-3.569891_pt1 | contig 10579 bp, 10 predicted proteins | sample MGYA00237865_ERZ511478 | MGnify/ENA metagenome assembly ERZ511478 | reverse complement strand
TTGGAGCCCTTTCGAATGAGACGCTTTTTGTCTCAATCGAAAGGGCGAAACAGCCGGAGGATTTGGCCCGCGCAGCTAGACACGAAAAGCGGAGCAGGCCGTGAGAGATCCAAAACCAATTTCGCGGAATTAATCCTACTTTCGCGGATATATACAAAATTTCGCGGAATTCTTGGAACTATCGCGGAAATAAGTGTTTTTCAATCATTACCCTTCCTTTTTCTAGTACTCTTTCTCATCCGCTTTCTCTATTTAAACGCATTCCACACAAAAACCGGCTGAATTTCAGCCGGTTTTTTCTCTTATTTCGTTGAAGTAAACTGCTCTTCTTCCGTTGAACCTTTTAAAGCAGTCGTAGAAGATGTTCCTCCTGTAATGACCTGTGATACAGCATCAAAGTAACCTGTTCCAACCTCACGCTGGTGTCTTGTAGCAGAGTAACCATCTGCCTCACTAGCAAATTCTGCTTGCTGAAGTCTTGAGTAAGCTGCCATTCCATTATCCTTATAGTCTCGTGCAAGTTCGAACATGCTGTGATTGAGCGCATGGAAACCAGCAAGTGTAACAAATTGGAACTTATAGCCCATCTTCCCTAATTCGCGTTGGAATTTAGCGATCGTTTCATCATCCAACTTCTTTTTCCAGTTAAAAGAAGGCGAACAGTTGTAAGCTAGCAATTTTCCAGGGAAACGCTCATGTATAGCATTTGCGAATTTCTGAGCTTCTTCCAAATTAGGTTCAGACGTTTCACACCAGATAAGATCAGCGTACGGCGCATAAGCAAGGCCTCTTGCAATCGCCTGATCAAGACCTGGTTTCGTGTAGAAAAAGCCTTCAGGAGTGCGTTCACCTGTTAAAAACTCACCATCATATTTATCAACATCGCTCGTAATTAAGTTGGCTGCATTCGCATCCGTCCGCGCAATGATTAACGTTGGTACGCCCATCACATCTGCTGCTAAACGTGCTGAAATTAAATTTTTCACCGCCTGCTGTGTTGGAAGAAGAACCTTTCCTCCAAGGTGACCACATTTCTTCTCTGAAGAAAGTTGATCCTCAAAGTGGACAGCAGCTGCACCGGCTTCAATCATGGACTTCATAAGTTCAAAAACATTTAGTGTCCCACCAAAACCGGCTTCAGCATCAGCCACAATTGGGACAAACCAATCACGATCGTGAATACCCTCTGAATGTTCAATTTGATCCGCTCGTTGGAGCGCTTGATTAATTCGTTTTACAACTTGTGGTACGCTGTTTACAGGATACAAACTTTGGTCCGGATACATTTGACCTGATACATTCGCATCTGCGGCTACTTGCCAACCGCTTAAGTATATGGCTTTTAAGCCAGCTTTCACCTGCTGAACTGCCTGGTTACCAGTAAGAGCACCTAGCGCGTTAACAAAATCCTCTTCGTTAACGAGCTTCCATAACCTTTCTGACCCTCTCTTTGCAAGGGTGTACTCAATTTGAATGGATCCCTGCAACCTCAACACTTCCTCAGGTGAATATGGACGTTCGATTCCTTTAAAACGTTCTTGCTTCCAATTTTCTTGAAGTGATGCTGCCGTTTGCTTTGTCATAATTAATTCCCCCTAAGTTTTTTAAGTTAGACAACCTTTGTTTGGTTCAAATCAGCCAATATACTTAAATATTCATGGCGCTTTTTCCACATTTGATTTGGTTCAGGCATATAATGGTTCCAAATACCTTTTATCATCTGTATCAAACTGGCGTCTGTGACGCATTTACCGTCAAATCCTTCTACCGCTTCTCGCGTGAGTGTTTCGAAAAGATCAGCCTGTCTTTTCTTTTCACTACCCTCACTAATGACGTGGGTTTTTCGCTTGTGTCCAATACTAATAACATATCTTGCTACGTCCGTTATCCCCCTGTTTCCCTCTATCAAGTGAATCCCCGCACAATGGTTACGTAGTTCATAAAGCATTTCTTCTGTTTGATGAACATTTTCCATTGTGATCGTGATTGTTGCTTTCATTGTGCCTTCTTTCAAATTCATTTCTCTTTCTAAATAAGAAAGAACGTTATTCCACCACTTCGCTTCCTCGTAAGTCGCTAGTCCTTTTAAGCAAAGGTATGGAGCTGAACCATTTCTTTTTAAAGTTTCAGTATGATGAAAAACATAAAGACCAAAATCTACTAGACTAGCTGACATTTGCAAACCATTGATCGTATCTTTCTTTCTCCAGTCAGAAGGTGTAATCATTACGGCAATTGGTTTTTGGACCGTGTGAAAAAAATTCTTTTGAATAAACGACTTCAGATTTTCCTGTGCGATCAAACGATCAGTGAAAGAAAGCGATTCAGCAAAGTAATCAGCTATAAAAAGATTGGCCCCAGATTTTTGAGGTACCGACTCTAATGGAGAGGGCGAATTCTTGAGAACGACGCGTCTCTCTTGAAGGTCTTTACGAACATTTTTTACTTCCCAACTAGCTTCTCTGATATCCTTTGTTTCCATTAGAAGTTGACCATTCGATGTTCGATTTTGCTGTTCTTCTAACTGATGTAGATCTTGATGAAAGCGACGATGAAGCTTCGCTAGAAACATCATCGCTTCATTTGTTAGTAAGTCACTTCCGTGAACGTTAGCGCTTTCAACAATTCCATCAATCACAGCTTTCCCTCCTATTCTAGCCTACCGCTACTGTTACAACGGTGACATCCAACGCATCCTTCTCCCTCACAGTGGTGACAACCTTCATTTTTTCTTTCTTTCCCATGACAGTGCGGACATTCAAGTTCACCATTTCCATAACAAGTGTAACAATCCATTTTAGATTCCCTCCATCTGTTATAATACAATTTGTTTTATTTGTTAGTATTATATAACAACTTTTCGAAAGTGTTCAACCTTTTTTTAGAAAATTTAAAATTCCTGTGTTTTTTACAAATACCGGGCGTCTTAGCTCGCCTTTTTACACGTTTTTTGTAACCAAACAAAAAAACGCGTGAATCACACGCGTTTTTGACTGTACTCATACAGATGCTTTTTTCCAAAGTTCTTTTATACCTTGAGCTCGTTTAATGCCACTAATTGTTCCAAGGTGAAGATTCTCATGATTCATTAGAAATAATAAAAGTTCTCCAATTGTCTCGAGTTCCAAATAAGAGCCTATTGAAAATTCATGTTGAAGCGGATCGCGAAATTTACCTTCCAACTCCTTTATACGGTTAATTTGCTCTAATAAGTAATATTTTATCTCTGCAAGTGAAGGCGGTGATTCCGCCCATTGCTCAGGTCGCGTACCCGCTTTAAATAATGCTGTGTAATTTCCTGGAAGACTCTTTTCCATATCTGTAAAGCGGTCTAAAGCAAATTCAGCCGTCACAAGAATATGCCCTAAATTCCATCGAACCGTATTCGTAAAACCTTCCGGAAGACAATCAGCTTGTTCTTCTGTGACAGCATCCAGCGCTTGAATCGTACGATAGCGCCAAAACGTAAATTGCTTTAACACTTGCGAATCATTCATTTTACTTCCGCCTCTCCTATTAGTGTCACTTCATAAAAAGGGTCAACACCCTGTGACTGTTCCATTATTGAGATAACAACTTAACGTCTGCTTCATTTCCTGCATCTCGTGCATAGTCAATTGCAGTATAACCCGCTTCATCTTCCTTGAAAGGGTCTGCACCAGCTGCAAGAAGCATTTCATAAAGATCGTTACGATTGGTTGGCTCCATGTAAGCGATATAAATTAGTGGGGTCCACCCTTCCTGATCTTCAAGATTTGGATCTGCTCCAGCGACAAGTAAATGCTCAACTTTAGAAACAAAGCCATTTTGACTTGAAACCATGAGCGGTGTCATACCATAATGATCATTTTGATCAGGATTCATTCCAAGATCCAGGAGCGTCTCAAGCATTTTTTCATCTTCCGGATATTCTGCAGCATAATGAAGTGCATTCCAACCGTCAGAATCCGTTGCCTCCAGATTGCCGGTTGAGATCAGCGACTGAAATTCCGCTACATCTTCTGACATAATGGCTTCCATAAGTGGGGTAATGCCGGTAACCTCTCCATCATCAAACACGCTTTCCTCCTCAAATACTGAGGAAAGAGACGGAATAATCACTTCCGATGCAACTACCACTGATCCAACTCCACCTACAAAGAAAAGAAAAATGATTAGTGAAAGAATGACTATTTTCTTTCGAGGAGCAGGAAAGTAAATTTCTTCCCGCATATTCATAAATGTCTCTACTGCGGCTATTCGTTTAGGTAGTGGTGGATGGGTCGACAACAATTCACTTAACCACACAAAAAAGCTTCTCTCAGATTGGAGTTGCATGATGTAAGCATCTTTGTTGACACTTTGGTATAAGCGCTTGCCTACCGCAAGAATCATTAATCCGTTCCCTGCACACTCTCCATTTTCAATGAAATACGCCCCCCTTCGATCACATGTATATTCACATGCTCTAGAATAGGCTGAACCTAGAAAAGGAACGACATTACCTGGTAAAAGGAGGATTTGTTTTAAAATGTGATTTCGTTTAATATGAGCGAGCTCATGAGCAAGAATAAACGTCACTTCATCCTCAGCACCTTCTTCAATCAGTTCAAAGATATCTGAATAGAGTACAACAAAATTACGACCTAATAACCGCGTCGCAAATGCATTTAAGATCCCTGCCGATTCCACCACATAAACACTTGGAATTTTAATAATATTCATTTCCTTACATAGATCATAAACCTTTTGATTGATTTGAGGGTACTGGCTGTCAGTTATCTTCACTCCATTGCTTCTGATTTGACCAAGAAAAAGGCCATGGCTAAAAAAGGAAATCAACCATAATAGTGCGATAATCACGATTCCAATAACTGAAAAAAACAAGAAAATATAAGTGAGAATACTAAATACTAATAAAATAATAAAAAGGGATGTTTCAGAGGTTGAAGTTAATTGTTTGGAGTGATTCATTCTACTGTCACATAATTCCTTTCCAAAAGAGATATGTTCAGTATACTGAATTTTCCATTCGAGTGTATATGTTTTTTCAAACAAAAACACCCCGAAAGTTAGTTTTTAACTCTAACTTTCGGGGTGCACCATCAAATGAGTGTTTTTAGTTCAACAATGTCACAATTCGTTTAAGCGAAGAACGAAAAGATTCGATGTTGACAAACCTAGCTTCTCTAATGCTTTCTTTTCCATTAACATACAGCAAAAGAACAGGTATTGTAAAAACCGAAAAAACTCCAGCCGCTTCAGGAATTTCATGAACATTTAGCTTTTCCCGCGTAATTTGTGGGAAATCCTTAAGTACATCCTCAACTTGAGGCAACAGTGCATGACACACTGAACAATTCGTACCATATAAGTACAAAAAGTACAGGCGATTCTGTTCAATTCCTTCTTTTGCTTCTTCAAGTGTAACTTTTTTCAGTTCCATCACCTTCTTACATCGTTGTGATTATGAAAAATTCATTCTTCTATTCTTCCCTTTAACGAACATAAAGATGCCGTAAGCAATAAATCCAATAGCTACTAATCCAAGCAGAATAGCGCCGTATGGTTGTTTCGCTAGTTCTGACAGTGCGCCATCAAGCCCTTTTGTTTTATCAGGGTTAGCTGTAATCGCTGTTTGAATAAAGAACACACCCATCATAGTAAAAACAACGCCTCGAGCTGCAAGGCCAATTTGTCCAGCTCGCTTACCCCACCATTCTTCTTGATTATGCATTTCATACTGCTTTAATTGCTTCATAAATGATTTCTTATACCCTCTGATTACCTGATAAACACCAAAACCTATAAAACATAAGCCGATAAATCCAATAACCCACTGACCAAATGGTTGGCCTAATAGTTTAGCAGACATTGATTGTTTACCACCAGAAGATGAACTACCTGCTCTCGAAATAATCGAAACAGCGTTATACGCAAGGAATAAATGGATGACGCCTGCGCCAAAGAATCCTGTTCGTATTAAAATACCTTTCGTATCATTGCCATAATTATCAGGATCTTTAATTGCCTGGATTGCTTTCCAAACGGAGTAACCTATTAATCCTACAATAAGAATCCACAGCAGGGCTTCTCCAAAAGGTTTGCCTGCAATCGTTGCGAAAGCGCCTTTAGAGTCCGTTGTTTTTCCTCCAGGACCAAACGCTGCCTGAAATGCTAGAATACCTATAATTAAATATATAACGCCTTTTGCTGCATACCCCACTCTTGCAAGTCCTCTAATCCAGGGCTTTACATCGTTTGATGCTTGTTTTGTTTTGTGTTTTGCTGCTGTCCCAGTGTCCATCATCATTCCCCTTCCATTAATCTCAGATCATTTATCCACTCTGTCTATTCCCAAAAAATATTACTTTCAACCTAAAAGGGTGAAATTTTCTCAAACCATTATTAGGAAATTTGATCTATTATAAAAAAATAGCTCTGTAAGCGAATCCAGCATTCGCTTACAGAGCTGTTAATTGAGGAGATAGACTTGTGGGCACAAGCTATCGCGTTTCTTTACTATACTACAGATCACAAAATTTTCATATAGTTTCGAATCATTTCTTTTGCGATTCATCGCGTTAAACAGTTAAGATCATTCAGTGATAAGGCTTTTCCTTGCGAGTAGCTTTGATAGTAAACCATATCGAGGTGACAAAATAAACGTTGCGGCGAAGATAAGCCCTGCAATAGAAGCCATCGAACCTGAGATGGAAATATTCCAAACGAGCGCAGCATAATAACCACCTATCGCTGAAATCACGCCGATTACTGCACTAATGAAAAGCATGGCAAGAAGTTTATCTGTTAATAGATAGGCGGTAGCTCCTGGAACAATTAACATGGCCACGACAAGAATTGCACCAACGCTATCAAATGAAGCAACGGTTGTAATGGATACCATCGACATTAATAAATAGTGAATGAACATGACAGGAATGCCAATGGCCGTGGCCATCGCTGGATCAAACGAACTAATTTTAATCTCTTTATAAAAGAGAAAAATGAGAATCAGATTAATAATTAGAACAGTACCAAGCATCCACACAGCTGACGGACCAAGATCCATACCACCGATCGTTAATGTGTTCCATGGAATGAATGTAATTTCTCCCATTAAAGCATGGTTCACATCTAGATGGACTTTACCTGCAAAAGCAGATAACAGGATAACGCCAAAGGCAAACAAAGAAGTGAAAACCACTCCGATTGCCGCATCTGATTGTACGCCACTAGAATGTAGCACCTGCACTAGAAATGCAGTTAACAACCCAATGATACCAGCACCAACTAGCATATAAATCCCTTCTAATGAATGACTAACAAGGTAAGCAAGTACGATGCCAAGCAAGACGGTATGGCTAATGGCATCGGCAAGCATCGCCATCTTTCTTAAAATAAGAAAACAGCCAATGATGCCACATGATACACCTACAAGAGATCCAGTAAGCATAATCCATGCTCCATAACTCATAATGACTTCACCTCTTTCTTACGTTTTTCCGCACTTTGAGATGACTTTTCCTTTCGTAACGTTTCTCCTTCACCAAAATATTCGGACTCAAGCTTTGGTGTCCGCTCATGAATGGCCATTAGTTGTTCAAGCTCGTGAAGAGTGGAAGAACCAATTTTTTTATAATCCCAAACATCATTCGTAGCAAATTGAAGAGAAGCAAATTTCATTTCATACATCGTATATATTTCGAAAAGGCGATTATTGAACACAATTTCATGTGCTTCATATCCGCCCGACTCTGTTAAATACCACAGGTCTTCTTTTCTGTGAACATACCCTTCTTTTTGAAGTCGCTTTAGGTTCGAATCAAGCTTTCGAACCGCCATTTTTCTTCTAGAGAGAAGCTCTTCCTTAGAGAAAAGAAGTTTATTATTCGTTATGCTTGCTTTTTCTGAAAGATCATACATCGTTTGAAGTACAGTTTCTCTTGCGATGATTTTTCGAATTCGATAGAGCTTTAATCCTTTTGACACTAACCCACGGTTAGGAGCAAAGATCAGTGAAATTAAAAAGATAACCGTTGCCGCAAGAACAATGACTGGACCTGTCGGAAGTCGATTTGCCATCGAACTTAACAACGTTCCAAGCATGCCTGATAAAGCTCCAATCGTCCCAGCTACGATTACCATACGATCAAGTCGATCGGTCCAATATCTTGCTGAAATAGCAGGCGTAATGAGCATTGCCGCCATTAGGATTACACCAACTGCCTGAAGCCCAATAACGACAGCACTTACGATCAAAGCCATCAATAGCCCATTAAGCAGACCTGTAGGCAACCCAATTCCTTGCGCAAATTGACGATCAAATGTAAACAACTTCAATTCCTTAAACAATAACCAGGTCACAATAAGAAGGACGATCGCTACGCCAGATATGACGCGAACATCATTCCCTACAAGCGATGCTGCCTGACCGAAAATAAAGTCATCTAGCCCGCTTTGATTTCCATTTTCGGATTGAGCTATCTTGGTAAGTAGAACAATACCAAATCCGAAGAACACAGATAAGACAAGTCCAATCGCCGTATCTTCCTTAATACGCGAATGATTAATAATGACCTGAATGAAGTATGTGGCAAGTAAACCAGATAAAGCAGCACCAACTAAAAACCATCCTATTGATTTCGTTCCATAAAGTAAGAAGGCAAGGCAAATACCTGGAAGAGCTGCATGCGCCATTGCATCGCCAATCAAGCTTTGCTTACGCAAAAGAGCAAAACTACCTAAAACACCACTTGCAACCCCGAGAAGAATAGTTCCAAAAAGGACCCACTGTGTGTTTGCATCTTGTAACGTTAAGATTAAGTCATTAAACATACTTAGTCCCCCTTATGGCTGCACCACATAGGAAGGACTAACCTGAGAATCGAGAAAGGCTAGACGGCCTCCATATGTTTTTTGTAAATTTTCCACTGTAAATACTTCTTCTGTAGGTCCAAGCGCAATTTTTTGCTTATTTAATAACAGCGTCCAATCAAAATATTCTTTAACAGTCTGTAAATCATGGTGCACAACAAGCACCGTTTTCCCCTGTGCTTTGAGTTCATTTAATAAAGAAATGATCGCTTTCTCTGTTGCTGCATCCACACCTACAAACGGTTCATCCATGAAGTAAACTGTTGCATCCTGAGCAAGAGCCCTAGCAAGAAAGACTCTTTGCTGCTGGCCACCTGAAAGCTGACTAATTTGACGATCAGCATATTCTTTCATTCCTACTTTATCAAGGGCCTGCATCGCAATCGCCGTATCCTTCTTCCCTGGTCGGCGAAACCATCCAATATGACCGTACCTTCCCATGAGAACAACATCAAGAGCATTGGTAGGAAAATCCCAGTCCACTGAACCCCGCTGCGGGACATACCCAACTAATTTCCGCTGTGTACGATAAGACTTTCCATATATTTCAACAGATCCAGAAGCTTTAGGAATTAACCCCAAAATGGCTTTAATTAACGTTGATTTCCCCGCACCATTTGGTCCCACAACACCAATTAATTTTCCTTCTGGCATTTGAAAAGTTACTTCCTGAAGAACTGGTTTCCGATCATATGCCACTGTTAAATTTGATACTTGAATTGGATTCATTTTAAAGCTCCCTTCAACATCTATTTCAAAGCCTTGGCAATCGTTTCAATGTTATGGCGGTACATGCCTGTATACGTGCCCTCAGGTGAACCTTTTTCACCCATTGCATCTGAATAGAGTTCGCCGCCGATTTTCACTTCATGCCCTTTTTCTCTTGCACCTTCGACAACAGCATTGATCGATCTTTCTGAAATACTGCTTTCTATAAAGACAGCTTTAATATTGCGATCAGCGAGAGTATTAACAAGATTCTGTACGTCTCTTAGACCATATTCTGAATCTGTACTCAAGCCCTGCAGCCCCTTTACTTCCATCCCATACGCCTGACCGAAGTATTGGAAAGCATCATGGGCAGTAACAAGCACACGACTCTCTTCTGGTATTTCATTAATCTTTTCCTGAGCTTCTTCTTTTAGTTTCTTTAACTCATTTAAATAGGTTTCTGCATTTTTCTCATAGTCTGCTTTATGATCAGGATCATACTCAATTAATGCATCACGAACTTCCATTACAGCATATTGCCATAATTCAATATCGAACCATACGTGTGGATCAACAGCTGCCGCATTCGCTTGATCAACTAATAGCTTATCTTCCGGAATTGCTTCAGCAACCGGATAGGTCGGTTTATCTTCCTTCATCTTTGCAAAGATATCTCCCATTTTTCCTTCGAGATGAAGGCCATTGTAAAATATGATATCTGCCTTCGATAGTTTATTAATATCTCCTTGAGAAGCTTTGTATAAATGAGGATCGATTCCCGGTCCCATAAGAGAATCAACTGCAACATGCTCTTTTCCCACATTTTTTGCAATATCCCCAATTTGACCGATGGTTGTTGTTACTTTAATCTTGCCTTCACTTTCTTTATCTGCTTCTGTACTGTTACATCCTGACAGTATAAGTAAAAACAATGATGCCCCTAAAAGATATCCAAACCATTTTTTCATTTAAATAACCTCTCCTTCATTCATTTAATCCGCTATACAATGCT
>ENA-ORXC01002284-ORXC01002284.1-marine-metagenome-genome-assembly--contig:-NODE-2284-length-10579-cov-8.317559_pt1 | contig 10579 bp, 6 predicted proteins | sample MGYA00237865_ERZ511478 | MGnify/ENA metagenome assembly ERZ511478 | reverse complement strand
GGGTCGGCCCCGCACGCGGCGGCGGGGCGCGCGCACGCCGACGCGGCGGCGACGGGCACACTGCCGCCGCCGCCGCCGCCGCCGTTGCCGCCGCTGCCGTCGGCGGCCGGGTCCCACCGACACGCGGCCGCCCCGCAGGCGTCTGTAGACGGGGCAGCACGGCGGGTGGTCCGCGGGACCCCGTGGCGGCCGCCCGTGCCCGCCGCCGCCCGCCGACGATGGCGGCCGGTCGGTCGCGCCCCCCGCCCCCGCCACCGCCCGACGGCGGCGGTACCGACCACGACCCGCGCCGCGGGGGCGAGACGTGGCGGCACGCCCCCGGCGGGTGCGCGCCGGCGCGGAGGCGCGGGGGGGCGGCGGCCGGCTGCCGCCGCTGCCGCCGCCGCCGCCGCCTCCACGGTGGCGGTCACGCGGCGCCGGCCACCACCCCCCGCCGTCGGCAGTCGTCGGCCCGGCCCGCCGCCGCCGCCGCCGCCGCCGCCGCCGCCGCCGGTGCCGACGGTGCGGCGGCGGTCGGCCGCCCAGGCGCGCGTCGGCCCGCCGTCGGCGGTGGGCGGCCGGTGGACGGGCGTGCCCCCAGGGGGGTGGAGGTAGAGGGGCTGGCCCGTGGGGACGGCGCGACGGCAATGGGGAAGCATGGGGTGGGGGTCGTCACAAAGACTGCATCTGGAACGGGAGCCCGGACGAGAGTACCGTTCACGGGCCAACTGGACAAAATGGCCGTGTGGGCGGCCTACCGTTTCCTGACGGGAGCCTGAACGGGAGGAACTCCCGTTCGGGAAAATCGATGCAAGGCCCTCGTGATCGCCCCGACAGAAACGGATCGAACACGAGATACATTGTTAGGCTGCGCTCAGGACAGACCAATGGGAGCACTAAGATGGCTTACCAACAGTGTCTCTTCCTTACCAAGCGGTAACAGCGGCCTCCCGCCGTGGGGCGGACACAATTGCGCCTGATCGAGGGCGCAAGGCCGGCGTATTGACAGCGCTGAGACAATCGATTCCGAGACTTCGCCGATTCGGGTGTCGTCGGTGGTGTCACGGAAAAGAAACGCAAGAAACACGCCAAGTCCCAGCTACGGGATGCACCCCGCGCCGTTTGGGCAACAGCCCCCGGAAAAAGGTCGCACGTTGTACCTCTGGTGCACGGGAGTCGCCAATGGTGCGCGACGCAACTGTGGCGTGCGCTGCTACGCGATTGCAAAGGCTGCTGTCCTACTGTCACGTGAAGGGGACTTGCGACGATGACGGTACAAAAACAAGAGGGCACATGCACAGTGCATGTCGCCAGTCGACTAAAAAGACAAGTACAATAAGGCTCCCTACTCTACCCTCTCAGCTCTTTCCTTTCCCCTGGGGGTCCCACGCGCTCCTCCCCCAGCCGTACAGCAATCCGCCGTCCAACTGCGTCCGTCACCTACAGACCGGGAGCCAGCTCGCGACTCGTCCACGGATAGAACGGGTTGGTGAAGAAGCGGGACGCACGGCGCTCGGTTGCCGAGTCGACCGTGTTGGAGGGCGTTGCTTGGACACCAAGGCGGTCTGCAAGATCTTGCCAATCCACTTGAACGTCCTCTGCGCGGAGAAGGTCGGTGGCGTTCACGACCTCGAGCACGGGGTACTCGTCGTCAGCAGTGGCAAAGTCCCACCGCAGCCGGACGCAGCCGTAACGCGTGAGGACGCAGCTCTCGCGATGAGTGGCCCGACGCATCCGCTGCAAAACGACGCAGCTGCGGCGCTCAGCACCGACCGAGCGCAAGACAAGGCGCAGCCTCCCCCAGCGCGTGGCGCCGTCCACGCCGACGTAGCGCACGAAAGAGTACCACGAGCGGCCGAAGAACCGCTCGCTAGCGCGCAAGTGCTGGAGGGACGGCTTCGCGCCCCACTCGAACTGGGCCATGATGCGGACGGTGTTGTGTACCGTCACATGCTCCCGGTCGTCCAAGTCGAGGGCGCCGCCCAGCGTCCCCAGCTCTGCAAACTTTCGCAGATCGCCGATGGCCATCCGCTGGGCACGGCCCGTAAAAGTGAGGGCGGCCGTGCCAAGCGGCGACGTCGCCGCGGGAGAACCATGGTCCTCTGATGCCGCGCCGCTGGTAGTTGCCGCCGCTCCCGCACCGTCGCCCCCCCCGTCACCGCCTCCACCACGACCAGTGCTGTCACTGCTGTTGGCAGTGGTGCGGCAAGTGTCGAGGGTGGGGCCCACACCCACCCCCGGAGCGGCGACGCCCTCGTCCGCGTCAACGAGCTCACGAATGACCGCCGACTGGGATTCGTCGCAGCGCATCATTTGCAGGGCAACCCCCGGCCCGCGCTTGTTGCTCCGTTTGAACATCCTCTTACAGCTGCCGTGGAGCTTCTCGTTGGTGGAAGTGTCGCCCTCCCAGAGGTTGCCGCGCGCGCGCAGCTCGTCCCCCAGGTGCTGGATGAGGCGATGAAGCTTCGTCGTGTTGACGTGGCCGTACAATGTCTGGATGGCGTCGACGCCGAGCTCGTTCGCAGCCTCGTCCATCATATTGATGTGCGACTCGGTGACCACGTGAGGGTTGGCCACGTTGTCACCAAACAGCAGTCCACCGAGGCGGGCGGCGCGGCAAAACGTCTCGAGGAAGGCGTCATGGACAGCCACTCCGGGAAAGTTTTCCTGGTACGCGCTGGTAGACGCGAGGCGCTCGTCAGGCAACGCGCTCACGGGTTCCTCCGCCACGGCCAGGTCGTCATCCGGCACCTCCTCCCAGCCGTCGCCTACCTCGCTGGCAACGTTGCCGGCTGCGTCGCTCACAGCAAAGCTCACATCGTCGCCGGTGCCATCGCTCGACGTGTCGCTCGACGCGTCGGACGAGCCGTCGGCGCTCACCGTCGCTGCCTGGGGCATGTCCCCGGTCGGCGCCACCGGGGCGCCATCCAACGTGGCGGGAGGCACCACAGGAGCAGGGCCGATCGCACCAGCAACCATAAAAGGCCAGAAGATGCTGAAGTAGCGCCAGCTCCGACCCGTCATGGTGGCCTGTGGTTCCGTCATTGGCACGAAACAACCCGGTGGCGCCGGAGTTGCCTTGCAGTTGCGGCCCAACTCCCAGCCGCGCATGTTGATCGCGTCAAGCGTTTGCCCCACAGTCCCCATTCGCGCGTGCCCGCCAGCCCCGCAAATCGCGCGGAGGACAAGCGGAAGGCGCTGTGCCAGCAGCCGTAGTACCCCCAGCTTCCACACGTGGAGGAGGTCGAAAGAGACGATCCGGTACAGGTTGGAAGCGCCCGTTGACAACCCGTGAACAGCTCCAAGTGCGGGGACAAACGCCAATGCGCTATGCTCCTCCCCAAGCGCGCGGCGACGGCTGGGGCGCGGGTCCTCCGCGCGCACAACGGCGGCAGCCAGCTGTGCGTCCAGCGTGGCGATGACATCGCGGTCCACCGCGCGGACGCCAAGCAGCGCGCCTCTCGTGCGCCTGTCCTCCATACAGGGCGAGCAGAAGTAGCGGCATTGATTGCCCATCAGCGCAAGGACGCAGCGCTCCTCGACTTGGTCAACCACCAGCCCCGTCACGCGCGGAACGAGCAGCACAGAACCATGGCCAGGAACCACGGCTGTGATGCCCTCCTCGCTTGCGCGGACAAGGCGCCGCAGTGAGACGGCGAGACAGCGCTGCAGCAGATCGTTGCGCGCGTCGCTGACCTTCAGCTTGGCCGCGGCACTCTTTCCGACCGCTTTGGGAATGTGCTCGATATATCCCACCGTCTCCCACTGGCCACCGCCGTCGACGACGTTGACGAAGTTGGCCCGCACGGGGAAGATGTACGCGGCGCCCGACCACGACACGAGCGCCTCGTCAGCGTGAAGCTGCACTGCCATTACCTTAGCATTGGCGCCGTGGAGCCGGCGCACGTCACGGCCCTCGTCGAGGTACAGGTCCGCATCGAGCGTCCCTCGGCGCTCGTGGTCGTCGCGCACCGACCACCCCGCGGGATTCGCCGCCAGCATGTCCTGACCGGCCGTGACCGTGGGGCCAAAGGAGACGGTCTCGGAAGCAGCCAGTGCGTCTAGGCCAGCCTGTAGGATGTCCCGGTAATAGTAGACGTACGTCTTGCCAGAAATCTCAATCTCCACGGTCATCCACCGCCGCTGCGCCAGGACCCGGTTCTGCTCGTGTCGCGTTGCCGTCAGGAAGCTGTGAGGTGCCCGGAAGGCGGCGGTAAATGGCCCGACGGAACCAGTGCCGGCCGTGGCCTCACGTTCGACCGCGCGCAGCGTCTTGGCGTAGACGACATGGTCACTGCCCGTCAATCCGCAACCGCCAGCCGTCATGGCGAAGCGCAGGGCTCCGCGCAACGCGGGCGACGTAAAGCGCGATGGACGGGTGGCCCAAGAGCGCGGAACCACAGGCTGCGAGAGAGAGACCTCCGGCAACGCGTCATAATACGCTCGAATGCGAGCGGCGGTGCTCGAGAAGAAGACATGCTGCACCATCGGCACGGTAGCCGGCAGGGCGCCTCTCAGGTCCGCGGCGGCCGCGTCCATTGGCAGGTACTCACCCTCGCAGGCGCCACCCGATTCGCCATTGTCCGTCACGGCCAACAAGCACCCGTTGTCCAGGATGTCCTCGGCTTCGTCATTCGTCAACGGCGGCGGCATCTCCTCGTCCGTCTCATCGAATATGGCCTCCTGATGCAACACCGCCTCGGAGGCATTGGCACCGTCGTCGGCGTGCGACCCCGCCGAGGCGGCAGCACGGACACCGTCAGCAGGCAGTTGGGCGGCGACGCCAACGTCCACAGCTGCGACAGGAGGCTGGGCACGGGACACCTCTGACGCTCCCAACGTCATGGTTTCCGCGTTCGGCACCTCGGAGGGCACACCGGCGGGCGAAGGTAACAGCTCCGGACCAACCGCGTTGGCCATCGCCTCCAGCGACATGCGGGTCATGCCGGTACGCCCAGCCATCGAGGCGAGGCGGCTCTCATTGCGATGGGAAGCCTGCACGTGCCGGGCCACATTGGCAGGAGAGCCGTACGTCATGCAGCAGTAGGAGCACGGAAAGACCTTGGCCGAAGGCGTGCCGCGGGACGCCATGACGAAGACGGGTGGGGGTAGGGGTGGCGTTGGCCTCGTAGCCGTTGCGGCGGTGTTGAGGGCACCAGCACGGGTGCGGAAGGGGATGGGCCACGGAGGGTGGATGGCCAGGGAGGATGGATGCGCGCAGCGCCGCAGCAAGTGCACGGTAGCGGCGCCGTCGGAGGCCGGCGTCTGCGGATGGGCGACGCAAGCAGCGGCACAGAGCAGCAGTTCCAGTACAGAATATATAGGGGCTTGGGGACAAGAGGCAGCACCCGTCCTGCAATCGTCAGTCAATGCCTCCAGCAGCCGCGCGCGTGTGACCTACCGTACGAGGACCATCGTCGCACAAGGCCACCTTGGCCAGCAGTGCCATAACCGCGTACATGCAAATCCCGAGAGCAGTGACCGCGACAAACGTACCTGTTCTTCTGCAAACGTTGGGTTGGAGGTGAGCTGCTGTACCTCTAATGGCGCCTCTTGCCGACACGGGGTTAGTCCCCCAACGGACCGTATCCTCGGCGGCCACCAGTGACGGTTACCTCGGGCCCCCCCTTGGCATCTGCACGGATTCCGCGCGCTGCGCGGTCGTCACTTCACGAAGCTCCCGTGCTCCACAGGTGCGGCAACCGGCGACTGCAGTTCCCCTCGAGTACGCTAGGCCAACAGGGCATCCGGGCAAGGGTCATGAGCAGCGATGAATGCGGTGAAGCACACGCAATTCAGGAGCACAGTGGCAGCTAGAGAGAAAGCACAACCATACACCTCCAGGTGCGGGAAAAATTGGCGTCAGTCACAAACGGTGCGGGACTCGCACGACATGCAAGAGAGCGGTACCCAGCAGTTGCCCGCAATACGCCAGGGGCGTGGTAACGTCGTCGCGCCGGCCATCCCAGAGGGGCGCCCGGCGCGAGGACCGTTCCGCAAGGGTTACCAGCAGCTTCCTCTGGCGCTACGTTGGTGCAAGCGCCTCCAGAAGCGACCGGTGGCGGTAAGCCTGTGGTCCACCTTGCCATATGCAATCCCCCCACGGCGTTCGTGCCGCCTCAGCCACCGCTCCAGTCATCGGATAGACTCCCGGGCCGACGCATACCAACAAAAATGGTGGACGACGCACCCGCCACGGGGTCCCGAGTCAGTGACAATCAACAGCCGCCGCCCTCCCGACCGCCGCACCCCACCTTTCGCTCGGGCCACGGAACTTCCGGTGGCACGGTTCCGGCGACTGCAGACGATGAAGACACCACCGAGCACTTGGCACAAACGCAGACGATGCTGGGTGGACAAGCTGCGTGAATCGCAGAAAACTGCGACCCTCAATCAGTCGGACGCCGTTTTGGCAAGCGGCGTGCAAGCCCTTGCTCAAAAATGGATCTCGATGACGACGCCGCGGCAAATTCTGTTGCTTTCTGATTGCACATGCGCCATGACAGGGGGGCTACTGTCCCCGCTACAGCCTATGAGTCGACGATGTCAACTCGTAGCACCCGTGACAGGCTCCGAGACGAGATCCAGTGTCAGAGTTCAAAATTCGGTCAGGTCAACACGGGCACTATTTGTGCTGTCGGCGGCATTGTTGTCGAACGATCTTGGGCTCAGCGAAACCGGCGCAAAGCTGTCGGTTGCGTCAATCGTCAACCTGCTGCATCGTGCGCATCGCATCCGACTCGGGCCCGTCCTCGCCGCCCAGCGCCACTGGCGTGATCCAACTGCTTGCCCACCTCTGCCGCTGCCCCTGCATCCACACGTCAAGAACCTCTCGTGCAACATGGGTACGTTGTGACCCTTTGACCATACCGACTTTGCTCGCCCTGATCCCGACGGGAACGGAAGAGCGCGGTCCTCTACGACCCTGCGGGGTCTTGAGCGTTCGCTGCCGCCCCACGTGCATCAGCGTGGCGTGCCTTGCGCCTGTGCGTGTGTCTCTCGGTCGTGTCAGCGGTGCCTATTGCGTGCGCCCGCCCGCCGTCCCTCCGTAGCTCTCTGCGCCAGTCTTGGCCACCCGCAGCACCATTTGTCGGTGCCCCAGCGGACCCCCCGAACGCTGCCGGGCTCCGACGTTTCCTCATCACGGCAGTATAAGAAGGGCAACCGACGGTGCCAAGAGGTGTGACCTAACGCTTTCTCACTGCACACCTCGCCGCTCTTCCCTCTGTCGACCTACCAGTACCTACCTCTTGCCCTCCTGTGTTGTCCGCTGCATCTCCCCTGTCTCTGTTTTCTCCCGCGGCCTCTTGGCCCTTGCCGCTCCCCGCGCCTCCCTCGCATTATTGAGGCATGTATCGCGGTTTTGCCGCCCCCGTGCAGCCGCAAGGTGGCAACTCTGCGCCGGCTGGCACCACACCCGATGGCCAGATTAACGTGCTCGCCTACTCCCCCGAGTTTGCGGCTGGTCGGGCCGGCCCGCCCGGACGTCCCACGTCGCCACTCCGGGTCAGTGCCACGCTTCCTAGTGGTCGGATGTTGCCTCGCCTAGCGGACTACGGACTCGGCGGAGCGACGTCTTCACAGGGGCCGTACGACGTCTCGCCGTCGGTCTCTCAGCTGCATTCCGGGATAGTGCCGCGCGCCATGCACCACACGTCGGGCGCTGCCACCCCACCGACCGACGTCGTCGGCCATTCTGCTCCGGGCAGCTCGGCGCCTGGCGTCCCGGGGGCGTACATGCAATGCGCCAGCCGCGGACCGGCGACAGCTCACGTGTCGCCATCGGGACCTCCTCCTGTGGCGGCCCCGTCGGCGGGCAATGGAAATTCCATGGAGGACGGCGAAGATGGCACGCCATGTGCGGGTGTCGGCACCTCCCTCCCGCGCCCGATGGCGGCCGCCTCTGTGTGCCGTCCCACGCCGCCTCCGCGTCGTGCGCGCTCGACGCGGTGCCGCCCACCCTCGGGCCTTCCTGTGGCTCGCCGTTCATCGGAGAGTCCGTCTCCAACGCGCGCGCGACGCGCATCGTCGTCTAGCTGCGGCTCACCAACGGCTGGTGCGGTTGGCGTGGCGGCGGCCGGTCGGGGGAGCTCGTCGAGGGGTGGCTCGCGCGACGGTCCCGTTATTGGGCTTGCGACAGCCCCGCCCAATGACTCGGGTGCCACGGCTGTGCAGGTGGCGAACCTCAGCCGGAGCAGCATGCTCGGGTTCTCGGGCGTACGCCGTGAGGTCACGGCACAGCGCAAGGAGCTGTCAATAATGAACAACCAGCAGCGCACGTTGATCAAGAAGATCAATTACATTGCGGTGCTTGCTGACAGGCTCACGTCGACGGTCACGTTCCATCGTCATGCTCTTCACGACATGTCTAAAGACCTGAGCGCCCTGCTTGCGGAGGTGCGGTCAACGCGCTCGTCGGCCGCTGCCTCGCCCTTGGGGACGGTCGAGGTGGCGACGACCGCCCCTCCATCGCAGGTACAGATGGAGATGCAGGACGCGAAGTGGATTTTGGAGCTCCGACCGCACATCATCAACTTCCTGACGGACAAGTTTATCACGGCTCGCGACGCGGCCGACGTGTGGGCTGAGACGCAGCGGGTGCACGAGGTCGCTCAACGGTGGACGGCGTCGCGTCTTAATGTCAACATGAACGCGGCGCGGGCGCTCCTGGAACGGCGCTGGCGGCTGCCGCAGCGTGCGGCGCGCACGTCGGTGGTAGCACCGGCAACTGACGCCGTGATAGCACCATTGCCGGACAGTCGCAGCAAGACAATGGGCTTCCGGTACGTCAACCGTGCTGTGTCTCACTTCTACCAAAAGCTCGGCAACAAGGCGGTGTCGGCCTTCCTCACTGTCGTCAACGATGCGGAGAACATCGGCTCTTTGCGGAGCCTGCGTGGGACGCAGACCAAGTACGAGGTCGTCTTGTCTCGTACTGAGGCGGCGCCTTTGCTCGTCGGGAACGCATTCATCGCTGAGCACAAGTTCCACCTTGCCGTCATCAGGGCACTTGTCGTTGTCTTCTCGACTCTCGGCGTGCTGGGGCGATTCTCGGAGGACGGGCCGGTGGCTGGCGGGCCACCCACGATCGCATGCCGCACGGCGCACGTGGCGCTAGTCACGATGAAGATCCAGCAGCACATCAAGATGCGAGCCGCTGCCAACTCCGACAACGACGCCCCGGCGGTCCCCGTCCCCGTCCTCAACGCCGGGCATCGAGCCGAGTGGATTGAGGAGCTCGCGACCGTAGGTGACATTTTCTCCGCGCAGAGCGACCGCCTGTGCAACGGGCTGCGCCTCACTGACGGCAACGACCCGCACCGCGCCGACCCGACGCAGCGCACGCTAGAGGCGGACGCGGACATCGCCGATGCTGTTGGTGCTGGTGCGCCGGCGGTAGAGGAGGAGAACGACGCTGAGACGGCGGCCGCTCTGGCCGCGTGGCGCAGCATTGCCGGCAACGATGACGAGGAGGCGCCCGACGGCGGCGACTGTGATGGTAATGACGAGGACGTTGACGCCGCCGCAGAGAGTACTCCTGCTGCAGCCCGTTGGTCGCTGGAGGAGGAGAGCGTGGACTAACTGGTGAGTGGCTCCGACCATGTGGAGTGACTCAGTTTCTGCTGACTGGCGCGCACTGCCGACACAGCTGTGAGCCAGCTGTTTTTCTTGGGTGGCGCGTCTGCGCGCGGGCTTCACGCCTGCGCGTGAGTTTCGCGCTCACATTCTATGTCTTTTCTTTCTTCTCCGGTGCTCGCATGTGATAGTTCTTTGTTATTCTTGCCCGGGTGGGCGCGCAGCACTGTCACAGTCATGCTTCCTCTCTTCTTTGTCTGGCGGCTCGGGGTCTGCCCCTGCACCTCTTGGGCGCATTGCACACGCAATGAGTTGTGCCACAGAGTACACCCGGCAGAGGTGCATGAAAGTGACGTAGCCGACAGGCACGGGGGCCCACCAAAAAAGAGAGAAACGCGGCGTACAGCACCGCCCTCGCAGCGGCACAATTGACGTTTCCATACGAGTAAATGCATACGCGCGGCAATGGATTTCCGGCGAGCTTCTGCGGTCCTTACGTCTCCATGGTTACCACATCTAAGCCCGGAGATGCCTCCAAACTGGAGTAGTCTCGTGAGGAGAACCGTGCACCCGAACCTGTATGGAACGGGAGTCGCTCCCGTTCGGATGGCTGTTCGCGCACAACACGCCAAACGGGAAACACTCCCGTTTGGGGCGGCGGTTTTTCTGACGAGGCTGCCGCCGCTCGGCGGCGCGACGCGGGAGCGGCGTCTATGGGCTGGAAGGGGGGGGGCGCCCCCGGCGGCCGCCGTGACGCGGGTGGCCCGCTGCAGCGGCGGCCGTCGGGGGCGACGCGCGGGGCGGCTGGCGTGCGCCAGCGTCGGCGGTGCCGCTGGACTGCCACTTTGGCGGCCACCTGGACGGGACGGCCGCGGCTCCCTGCGGGCTGCCACCCGCCTTGCAGTGCGCACGCGCTTGGGGTGCGGGGCGCCGGGCGGCGTGGCGCGCCTATCCAGAACGGCTTTCCGGGTGGCGGTGGTGCCCAACGGCGTGACGGCGGCGGCAAGATCGGAAGAGCGTCGTG
>ENA-ORXC01002283-ORXC01002283.1-marine-metagenome-genome-assembly--contig:-NODE-2283-length-10582-cov-58.954974_pt1 | contig 10582 bp, 10 predicted proteins | sample MGYA00237865_ERZ511478 | MGnify/ENA metagenome assembly ERZ511478 | reverse complement strand
ATGAAAGAAGAACACGACGCAGCACTAGCAGTACTTAAACGCGGGGGTCTCATCCTCTACCCTACAGATACCGTATGGGGTATAGGTTGTGATGCGACTAATCCAGACGCCGTAGACAAAGTATATGCACTAAAAAAACGAGCAGAAAGTAAATCTCTAATCTGCTTAGTAAGTGACTTCAAAATGCTCAACCAGTATGTAGAAAATATACCTGAGGTAGCTTATGATATTCTTAAATATGCTGCAAAGCCTACTACCATTATCTACGACGATCCTATACGTGTAGCGACTAATGTTATTGCACCAGATAACAGTACAGCCTTTAGAGTGTGTCGCAATCAGTTTTGTAATTTTCTTCTTAAAAAGTTTAAAAAACCTATCGTTTCAACGAGTGCAAATATTACTGGACAACCTACACCACAAAGCTTTAGCGAGATCTCACAAGAGATTATAGATGGTGTAGATTATGTAGTAAACATAGATCGTAGTCGTAAATCTAGCAAACCAAGTGCTATTATAAAACTTACAGAAGACGGTAAAGTAACTATTATTAGAAAGTAGTTTTTTACGCTTTCGCGAAAGCGTAATTACCCCCACATAAACATACTACATAGGCAACCCTTTTTACAGCTCATTCTACTTTTACAAAGAGGGAATGAAGCCGTACCTTTGCCTTATATTTTACATACCTAATGAATCTTAAAAACGCTTTAAACAATCCTATTTTTAATACCATCTCACGCGCTGCAGATGATTTACAACTCGAGACATACGTCATAGGAGGGTTTGTGCGTGACTACATCCTTAAACGTGGTGAGGTAAAAGATATAGACGTTGTAGCCGTAGGGAGCGGTATAAAGCTAGCTCGCAAAGTCTCTGAACTTTTACCTAACAAACCTAAAGTTCAAGTTTTTAAAACCTACGGGACCGCAATGTTGCGCTCTAACCAGATAGATGTAGAGTTTGTAGGAGCTCGCAAGGAGTCATACTCAAAAGATAGCCGCAACCCAGTAGTAGAAGACGGCACGCTAGCAGATGATCAAAACCGTAGAGACTTTACCATAAATGCGCTAGCCATACGTCTTAATGAAAAGGGTTATGGAGATTTAATTGACCCCTTTGGAGGGATAAGTGATTTGGATCGTAAAATAATACGCACTCCACTTGATCCAGATATTACCTATAGTGATGACCCGTTGCGTATGATGCGTGCCATAAGATTTGCCACACAGCTTGATTTTATGATAGAACGCAAGTCTATGGAGTCTATCACACGTAATGCAGAGCGTATTAAGATTATTACTAATGAACGCATTGTAGACGAGCTTAACAAGATAATGTTGAGCCCAGTGCCTTCTAAAGGATTCTTATTATTAGAAAAAACAGGCTTACTTCCTTATATCTTACCAGAGCTTGTTGCTCTTAAGGGTATAGATGAGATAGAGGGTCAAAAACATAAGGATAACTTTTACCACACCCTTGAGGTGGTAGATAATATCTCTCGCCATACAGATAATCTATGGTTGAGATGGGCAGCGCTTTTACACGATATAGGAAAAGCACCTACTAAGAAGTTTTCAAAAAAAGTGGGGTGGACCTTTCACGGGCACGAGTTTGTAGGGTCAAAGATGGTTTACAAACTATTTAAGCGCCTTAAAATGCCTCTTAATGACAAGATGAAGTTTGTTCAAAAGATGGTATTGATGAGCTCACGCCCTATTGTTATCTCTGAAGATCACGTGACAGATAGTGCTGTGCGCAGACTCATTTTTGACGCAGGAGATTATATAGAAGATCTTATGACGCTTTGCGAGGCAGATATTACTACAAAAAACCCAAAACGCTTTAGACGCTACCATAACAACTTTAAGGTTGTGCGTGAGAAGATGAAAGAGGTTGAGGAGCGCGATCACATACGTAACTTCCAGCCACCAGTATCTGGTGAAGAAATTATGGAAACCTTTAATCTAAAACCTTGTCGTGAGATAGGAACGCTCAAAGAAGCCATAAAGGAAGCTATACTAGAAGGAGAGATACCTAACGAAAAAGAAGCTGCAATTGCCTTTATGATGGATAAAGCAAAGACTATGGGGCTTACTGCATAAGATTATAGCTTATAAAACAAAAATCCCCTTGAAGTATATCAAGGGGATTTTTTATATCTATAAATGACCGTTTTAACCTATCTCGCAGGTTTTGTGACTCCCGTCACAATAAGGAGGATTTTTAGTCATCTTACAATTACATAAATAGGCAGTGCCTGTTTTTACTGCCTCAAAACGTAAACTAGGGGTACTCTCTGCCGCTTTATGTCCGCCATCACAAAATGGCTGTTTTGCAGAGTGTCCACAAGTGCACCAAGAGTATTTTTTTCCTTCTTCAAGCTCTACGGCTATAGGTGCTAGACCTGCTACTTTTTTATTATTCTCCATTATATATTAGTTATAATTGAACAGTTTCCTGCTCATTGGTGTTTGTTAATTCTTTAATTATGGGCTTTTCTACCTGAAACATTTTTATGGTATAGGTAAGCAGTGCGCTGTCTCCACGCATCCCGTGACCAGGTATCACTTGTTTTACATCTGGATACAGATACTTTGCTGTGGCTACGGTCTTTGCCCATTCCTTTAGGTTTGCATCTGCTAGATTGCCTTTTCCTGCTTCTAGAGATTTTATCATACACCCACCTAGTAATACCTCTGGTCCTTCTAGATAGGCTATCGCATTATCATCTGTATGTGCAGGACCTAAGTAATCCATCTTGATGAGGGTCTTCCCTAGCATCAAACTATCTTTAAGCTGAAAAGTATTACTTAAGGTGATTGTATCTCTAGCAAGTAATGCTGCTGTTTTTGACGAGCCATATGTAGGTATGCCTGCTTCATTAAATGCTTTTACACCGCCTGCGCCATCTATATGAGCGTGACTCACCATAACGGCCTTTATGGTCGCGTTAAGGTCATTTTTTATAAAGTCAATAAGTTGTACAGATGTTGAATCATCTAGGGGTGTCTCAAATACAAAAACCTCATCACCCTCCTTACGTATATAACCATTACAAGGTATGTAACCATCTTTACCGTCCTTAAGATATGAGACGTGCATATAGTCTTGATCAGATAGTTTTATTATCTCTAGCGGCCTTAAGTAAGGCTCGGGGGCATACTTACTCTTGTCAAAACAAGAATGTAATAGTAGTACGGCTAGACAGATCCCTAACATCTGCAGTAGTCGCTTCATTGTTTACTTGCGTTTATTTCTTTTATTATAGTTTTTATCGCCTCTAGTCTTAGGCTTCTTGTATTTTTTTGCAATTTCTCTTCTGTAAGAACCTCCCAGATTTACCTTAGAGTTTTTCTCACTCTTCTCGTGAAAAGCTGGTCCCGGAGCATCCTCATCATTTTTATTCCATTTATGAGGATTAAAAATTTCTTTGGCTTCTGGTCGCTCTTCTGGTGTGAGTTCTTTAGAGATTTGAACATCTTCTGGCAGCGTCTCTATAGGTACTTTTACACCCATAAGCGCTTCTATCTCTTCTAGAAAAGCATCTTCGGCTGGAGTGCTTAATACTATTGAAGTACCTTCTTTTTGTGCTCTACCCGTACGCCCTATTCTATGTAAATAGTTTTCAGGAAAACGAGGTGTGTTTACATTTATAACGTGTGTTATGTCATCTATATCAAGACCACGCGCCATTACATCTGTCGCTACCATCATACGTACTTTACCTTCAGAAAAGGCATTGATACTGTTTATACGGTAATTTTGTGTCTTGTTAGAGTGTATGAGATCTACTTGCCCTGGAAACGCTTCTTCAAGCTTGAGGTATAGCCTGTCTGCCATACGCTTGTCTCTTACAAATAACAACGTTTTTGGGTACGCTTTCGCGGAAGCGAGCTCTTCTAGTAAAAAGTTAACCTTGGTATAGAAGTTAGGTATCTTATACCCTACTTGCTTTATATTTTCTAGTGGTGTCCCACTACGAGCAACTTTTATGAACTGAGGTTTATTAAAATAATCTTTAATAAGCGCATCTACATCCTCTGTCATCGTGGCGCTAAACATAATGTGCTGTCTCCTTTTTGGGAGAATGTCAAAAATGTTCATAAGCTGTGGTCTAAAACCTAGATCCAGCATCACATCTACCTCATCTATCACTACTTTTTGGATAGATTTAAGTTGCAATACTCTACTCACGGCTAGATCATACAGTCTACCAGGTGTTGCTACTACAATATCTTGCCCTTGAGCAATGAGTGCCTTTTGGGTATTGATATTAGAACCACCATAAACACCCGCAATACGCACATCTATGTATTTTGTGAGCTTTTCAAGTTCGTTTACCACTTGTAGTACAAGTTCTCTAGTAGGGACTAGAATAAGTACACGAGGGTTTTCTTGTCTTGAGTATGGTAATGTTCTTAGTATAGGTAAGAGGTATGCAAATGTTTTACCTGTACCGGTTTGAGCAATTCCTACTACGTCACTTCCAGACATTACAGGCGCAAGTGCATCTACCTGTATAGGAGTAGGTTGTGTGTACCCCATATCATCTAGGGCATTCCACAAAAATTTATCGAGATTGAGATCTTTAAAGGTCATAGACATTCTCGCGAAAATAGGTTATTTTTTAAGATTCACAGTACTTTACAGGGTATTATCCTTTTAATTTTCAGCTATAAACGGGGTTTCAACTACCATCACTTTCTCAAGATTATTAAAGCATTAGGTTTTTAAGTCACCGCTAGGGCTGTTTTCTGATATGAATATACAAAAAATGCAACCCTTTTGAGGTTGCATTGTGATTGATTACGCTTTCGCGAAAGCGTGATACTACAAGTCTCTTTTCTTTAACAATAGTAAACTTGCATATATAAATAAGAACGTCCATACCGATACGATAGCTATCTCGTGAAAGTATACTGTGTAATCTGAAAGGACATCTGCCTGAATTTGATTTGCTGCAGACTGTACAATATTAAGCCTTGTGAGTGGTTGCTCTATAAGATTACTCATACTCTCAAGCGGTAAAAATTGTGACACATTGCTGCGTAGTCCTTCCATATCATACTTCTCTTGAAAAAATAAACAGATGAGCTGCACGACCCCTTCAAAGAAATACCACATTAATAAAAAGCCAAGTGCAAATGCAGAGCGTTTTATAAGTATCCCTAAAAATAAACAGAATGAGAAAAAGGCAACCAGTTTAAGGAAAAAGGCAAATAAGAACTCTAGGTCAGAAAATATGATAGACATCTCTGTAAAGTCTGAAAATGAGAAGCCTAAGATAAGACTGAGTACCGCCACAAATAAAGTAGAGATAGCTGAGAAGACAACAACGGTTAAGAACTTAGAGAGTATAAATTCCTTCTTACTCAAACCGTCTATGAGGTTTTGTTTAAGCGTTCTATTGCTGTACTCGTTTGCGGTCATTGATACTATTACAACGGCTAAGAAAAATTTGAGTATTGCCGCTACATACGTATTAAAGTGCCAGATGTATGGAAAGTTAAAAATACCTTGGTCTGCAAGACGAAACTCGGCGCCAAAAAGGTTAAACTTAATTGAGGCAAGCAGTGCTATAGCAGATAGTAACACAAAGTACCCTATGATAAGGACACGTGATGTCTTACTATGTCTGAGTTTATGATATTCTATGGTGAGTAGTCGTAACATTGGGTTGTTTAGTTTTTAGTTAATTCAAGGAATTGCTCTTCTAAGCTCTCTTTGCGCTTTACAAGGTGCGTGAGCACGATACCTTGCTGGTGTAGTTGCGTGTTGAGCTCTTTGGCTTCTAGCGGATTTAATAAAAATCCAGTGAGCAAGTCGCCTTCTATCTTTACCTCGCCAAAATCTGAGTGGGCATTAAGATAGGTCTCGAGCATAGATAAGTTATCTGTGCGCAACTCAAAAAAGCCGTGACTGGCATTCATCGCATCTACTCGTCCTGAATATAACTTTACGCCTTTACGTAAGATAACTACGTGTGTACATACTTTTTCTACCTCATCTAGTAAGTGAGAGGCAAGTAGTATGGTAGTACCTCCTGCGGCAATTTTCTTTATAATCTCACGTATCTGGTGTATACCTTGTGGGTCAAGACCATTTGTAGGCTCATCTAGTATAAGTATCTCTGGATCGTTAAGAAGTGCAGAGGCAATGGCTAGACGTTGTTTCATACCTAGTGAGTAGGTACTAAACTTGCTATGCATACGATCTAGAAGTCCTACAATTTCAAGTTTTTCTTGAATCTTATCTGACGGGACATCTTTTATCTTACAGACTAACTGTAAGTTTTGTGCCGCAGTCATATATGGGTAAAAGTTAGGTCGCTCTATAATAGCTCCCACCTTTTTTAAAGCATTATGTGTGGTGTCTGACCCATCAAACCAGTGAAAGTTTCCAGAAGTAGGGTTTACCACATTAAGTACCATACCTAGGGTGGTAGATTTACCACTACCGTTAGGGCCTAGTATGCCATATACGTTTCCTTTTTCTATCGTAAACGAGAGATCATTTACAGCCTTTACAAGGCCGTAATGTTTCGTTAGATTATTAATCGTTAGGATTGTTTCCAATATGAAGTATGTTTTTTGATTGCTAGTGTTTACAAGACGGCTATGTAGACCTTTTGTTACACGCCTTTAGTATCTTTACATAAAAACGCCCCGCAATGGAAAACAAACTGATGTCTAAAAAGAAACCCTCATTTCCCGTAAATGAGAAGCTTCTTTCCTATCTAGACACCTACGCAAGGACATCTGAGGTTACGATCTCTTATGAAGATCTGCTTAGGTTTTCTGGTGGTGTGAGTGTTTTTGATAAAGAAGATAATGACACGCTGTGGATACGTGTTTACTATCCCGAGTTTGAACAAGATGAGATAGAGTATAATCTTAAACGTATTTATACCCAGCTGCACTCAGATGGTAATGAGAATATCTTTGACTACCTACGCATTGCGGGTATAGACTTTTGCACTTTTGGTAACTCTAAGCCCTTTCGTATTAAGGTGCTTAATATTTATAATAATAACTACGTATACTTTTATGTAAAGCAGGCAGATGCTAGTAGAGTTTATGGACTTGAGCTTGAGCACATCTTATCGCCTAACCGTATTAACTTTCTGGTATATGAAGACACGCTTATAGAAGAGCACATCTCTGGTATACCTGGTGATGAGTTTATAAAAAATCACCTCAGCGAGTGTGACGACCTAGGTCTTACACAAATCGCAAAGGAGTTTGTAAAGTTTAACGAGCGCTGTATGATTACCCTACTGGGTGATATGAGAGCTTATAACTACGTTATTATCCCTACCCACGATTTTGACACGGTACGTTATAAAATACGCGCAATAGATTTTGACCAACAGTGTTTTGAAGGTAATTTTAAAGTATATCAGCCTGCTATTTTTAAAGAAAACATAAGACTGGTACAACTGGTTGCAAAGCGACTAGACAACCGCTCTATCGAGCAATACCGTAATGAAGAGAGAGCCCTACTTGCAAGGAGAATTCTCAATGGTAAAAAGAGACTCACGAGATTACTACGTGTAATGGCTACAGATAATATCTCTCCTCGTGAGAATGTGCGCCAGCTAAGAGCAGATATTTTTGACTTTACAAGTGATCTCAAATTTAAACGTGCTGCAAATATGGGAGCCGTACTACGTGCAGCGCTAGAGTTTGTAAAACGTAATTATGAAGACATCAGTCTTAAACGTCTCATAAAGGAGATTTAAAGCATAAAAAAAGCGTAGCTATCTAGCTACGCTTTTTTTATATAATATGGAAAGGCTTAGTTCTGCTCCTTGTTAAAGTACACAAGGTAGTAGTACATCTGCTTTTCTTCATCCCATCCTTTTTCTACAAATTTCTCTGCGCTTTCTGGGTTAATAAAGTCCATTTTAATCTGGATATTGGTATCGAGATTAATCACACTTTTTATTTTCTTACGCTGTGCTGTAACCGCTTTATTGCTTATCGAGAAGTCTGTAAGGTCTTCTATTTTATACTTAGGCGACTGCTCCGTTTTATAATGACGAAACTCTGGTATAAGATCCGGATTATCTATCACGTCATTCATAAAAGCCGTTTCCTCAAAGGTGTCATTTTTTGCAAAGTGATTTACCGCGCGGTTCATAAACAGCACTTCTTCCTTTTTATCTTCGGCAGGGAGTACTACGTCTTTTGCAAAGTCTTGACAAAACTTAAGATACTTCTTTGTGTAGAAGTTATCATCTTCAAAGGTCTCTACACCCATAAAATTCTCTAGCCAGTACTTTGTGTCATAACGGTTAGAATCTACAGAGAGTACCTTATACCCTTCATCCTCCTTATGGTTAAAGATAAGACAGCCTTTATCTAGTTTATTAAGATTAATACCTTGCTCAAGTATCATCTCTAGGTTTGTCCCGCTTTCGCGAAACTGTAAGAAATCCTGCTTTAACTCACTCTTAAAGATCCCTAAAGCATCTGTCTTGATATTATCTATCTGTACGCCTTCTAGGTGTGCGATATACAACTCACCAGCCTTAATGTGCGGGTGATCACTTTGTGCATATAAGTGTTTTGCAATATCCTCAGAGAGTAAATGCGTCCCGTGCGGATTATCAAAAACCTTCTTTGCTAACGTAAAAAGCGTGTTGAACTCTAAATCTTGATCGTGAAAAAACTTATAGTAGTTCTCTTCCTTTTCTCTAAAAGGCTTAAAGAAAAACTCCTTAATAAGCGGAGTAAGCTCATCACTTAAAGGATATGGGTCTTGAGATACAAAAAGTCCTTCTGCCTTTCCTTTATTACCTATACGGTGTATAGATAGTGACTCTATCTGAGCGCTATATAAATTTATCATAGTCGTATGTATGTGTTGTGATGTATGCGATGCACACAGGTTAGGTTATAAAGAGATACAAGAATACTAATTCCAGTTCTCATCAAAACTTAAATCGTCAAAATCGTCGATGTTGTAATCATCATTAAACTCATCATCATCCTCATCTTCCTCGTCTTGTGGCTCCATCTCAAACTCTGGCGCTTGGTCTGGCACTTGCCCTTGTACAAACATAAGGTTAGGATACGTCACGCCATCTTCTGGCTCTGTAATCTCTGCAAGCTCTACAAGAAAACGCCACATATTTAAGAAGTCATATACATATATAAGACGCGTCTGGTGTTCTCCCAGAAGCCCGTCTAGTGACGTCTCATTCATAAGTCGCAACTGGCTCTCACCCTCACCCATTTCAAACTGGGCAAACTCCTCGCCCTGCATCCAGGTATCATCACTTAGGTAAAAAGCAGCAACCTCTGCCCCATCAAACCCAAAAGACTGGTTTATAGCATTATGCAAGTCTTCAAGCGTAGCCGCAGCTTCGATCTCAAGATCGCGAAAAACATCTTCTTCTGTGTCTAGAATTGCTCTAAAACGGTAAATCATTGTACAAATTTTAAGATGGTAAAGATACTTGGTTTATCCCTATATCGTAGGTGTGATAGCCTCCCTTTTTGGGAAACTTTCTAACAAAATATAAAACTGAACCCCAAAAAGTAATGACGCTAAGACTAAATGTAATGGCTGACTCCCAAACGGGAAATCTATATAATACATCGCGATACCCGTCACCACCTCTAAGGCTATGAGTATGAGTGTCCAGTTAAGTAACTTGGTATGCCCTAGCAGTAAGTTTTTATTACGCCAGAATATATATAGGTTTAATAATGTCACGAGTATAGAAAACGATCTATGTACATAAAACCATACCGTAGCTGGGTTAAGCCATAGCTCCTTTGCCTCATAGCCTACCTCTGCCACGCGCTCATCTACATACTGTCGTACTTGTGTGCCTAGTGCAATTTGCACAAGCGTGAGTATACTAGCGATCACAATGAGGTTTTTAAAAACAGGGTCATAAGTACGCTTTCGCGAAAGCGTAATCCCCATCTCTTTATGCTGCGATTTATACCACAAGAACAAGAGTAGCGCTACGATAAAGAGTGCCGCAATCATATGGATGGTAATTTTTACCGGTAGTAAGTTTGAGTCTACTACTTGCTTACCCAGCCACGCCTGAAAAAGCATTAAAGGCAACACCATAAAAGTGGCAAAAATAAGCCCCTTGCGGTTCTTCCAGTACCAGAAAGCGAGTATCACCATAAGTAACATAGGGATACCGGCTAGTGCCGTTACAAGCCTGTTTATATACTCTATCCAGGTGTGCCATACGTTAAAGCTGGCATAGTCGTGCGTGTCATAGGTGTCCCAGTTTTGCTCATTATAGGTGGCTCCAGAAGTAAAATCTGCTGGGGCAACGCGCAGAGACTCATTGCGTATAATGACCTGTCCATCTTCATAACTATGGTTAGGCTCCCATTGCAGCTCGCTCTCTTCTGTAGGAGGTACTAAGTACCCAAAACACTGCGGCCAGTCTGGGCAACCCATACCGCTTCCCGTCATACGTACCACCGCCCCTGCGATGATAATGAGGTATAAGAAAATGATTGATATTTTAAGCGCGCGTCTGTACCACATATGTACTCTTTTTAAGAGCTGCAAAAATACAAAACGACCTTATTTTATTTCT
>ENA-ORXC01002279-ORXC01002279.1-marine-metagenome-genome-assembly--contig:-NODE-2279-length-10594-cov-4.221451_pt1 | contig 10594 bp, 7 predicted proteins | sample MGYA00237865_ERZ511478 | MGnify/ENA metagenome assembly ERZ511478 | reverse complement strand
AAGCAAAGGTGGCGCCAGCGCCGGCGGGAGGGGCAAGCGCCGGGGGGCGACACGCCCGACGGGGGCGGCGTGGCACCCGTACGACGGCGCGCCCGCCCTCCCGCCCGGCCGCAGTGATCGTGAGGGCGGCCGGGCGCCTCGTGCCTCATGCAATGATCGCCCCCTTTGCTGGTGGCGGCTTTTGGGGGAGTGCGTAAATGAGGGCGCCGCTCGGGTCATGCGGATTCCACGGCGTCCAATGGCGTCGTTGTATCGAATGGAGCTCAGAGAGGGGGTCTAGCGACCACGTGTCCATGAAACGTAACCGTTCACAGCCACGTCGCGGAGCACCTGGGACATTCTGCAGTGAAACGTGACGGCATGCCAGCACGCTCGTGATCGGGGGAGAATGAGGCGCTGCTACTCGGTGCCTGCAGATTCTGTCCCAGCGCCGGAACGCATCCCATCTGGACCGAGGAGAATGAGTATGACAGCAACTGCAGCGCTTCTGGTCGGCCCCGCTACCGGCGTTCATCCAGCGTGGCGCGCCACCCCGGTGCCCGAAAAATGCCCGCGAAATTCGAACCGGGCGCACATGTGCCCCAGGACCCCCTTCCTGGGGTGCCCAGGACGCCGTCCCCGCGGCCGCTCGCACCGCCTCCCGTCCCCGTCGCTAGCTCCTGTGCCCGCTGCCCAGCTCTCGCTCCCTCCCCGGGCGCGATCCTCGTACGCCTACCCCCCTGTCCTTACCCCAACCGCTACCCCTGCGACGCACTTGCTTTTGGCCACGGTCGGGTCACACCCCCTGCGACCGCGGCTCCTGCCGCCACCATTACGGGCACCGCCGCTACTCGCTCCCTCCCCCCACCCTCGCCCCGGCCGCTGACGCCATCTGCCTGGTGCATCCTCGCGGCCACCTTACCCCGCTTGCTTCACCGGCTTCGCCACAGCCACCACCGCCGCCTCTTCCTGGCTGGGGGCGCCACCCCCGCTCCCACAACCGCACCCATCACACTGTCGGCCACCCCGGCGCCTCACTTGTTTTGGCAGCGGCCGCTGCTGTTTTTCTCCTCCTGGTGGTGCCGTCTCTGCGCGCGACCACTCTGTGGCCGCTGGTGCTCTGGCGGGTGCCGCCCCACCTGTTGATCCGTCGCAGCGGGGCCTGCGGCTACCGGCGGGTTCCTTGCGGTGGGACCTGTGGCGGGCTGCGCATCCGTCGCGGTAGGGCCTGCGGCTGGCGTCGCTCGCGCTGGTAGCGCTTCTTTTCCCTCGCTTGCCGTACGCTCGTTGTCATTGCCGCCTTGTTGCACCCATCCGCCCCCTCGTCTCTCTTTTTTTGTAGCTGGGCGCCCCTACCGGCTCTGACACCGCCTGCGCCAGACACGGCCGCGTGTGCCGCAGAGGGCGGCCGTCACCGCTGCGAGTGCCACGTTTGGCGGGCTACAATGCAGCTAGCACCGCGGTCGGTGGCGCACGCCACCGTTTGCGAGGACCTTGTCATGGCCAGGTGTTCGTCTCAAAAAGCCGGTCGATGACACGAGCGGCATATGGCTGCATCTTTACCTTTTTTTGCAGGAAGTCGAGGTCACCGGTGGTGCGCTCGGTTCAACGGGAGTGAACAAAGTAGCAAATTGTCTATGCCTCGCTCCTCTCACTCTCCCACGCCGACGACTGGGAGTCCGTGCCGTCGCTGCTCTCGCTCTCATCGGCACTGGCAACCGCAACACCAGCTGGCAGTGGTGGACCGTCTACCACCGCCAGATCGTCCAAACCCCCCTCCGCACGGACACTCCCCGCATCGGTACCGACAGTAGCTCCCCCACCCTCGCCGCCCTCAATACGACCATGAGCATCGTCAACCATCTCATGCCTGCGGCCGGCAGCGCCACTCTCAGTGCCGTCCCCAACGCCGACGCCACCACCTGCTACCTCACCTGCGGCAGCCCCATCGTCCCCAACGCCGACGCCACCACCTGCTACCCCACCAGCGGTAGCCCCATCGTCCCCACCGTCACCATCCCCGTCGTTGGCGGGCTGCGCCACGGGGGCCTCGGCTGCCCGGGCGACCCAGTTTGCGCACCGGCACACCCTCCGCTCGCAATGCTTAACGACCTTGCTGTGGTAGAAGTGGGCCATTAGTCGATGGTTCGTCTCCTTGCCCAATGCGCTCCTCATCACGACGCGCAAGTTGATGACCGCGGCGAGGATCCTCATCTGCACGATGAAGTGGTCCTGCCGCAGGTGGGTGAGGTGCGTCTTGAACGCCTTGTTGAGCGAGTGTCGGCTTTCGGCGCACGCTGTGCGGTGCTTGACCGACCGGGAGGGGAACTTGTTCGCGTCAAAGATGCACGAGCACTTGTGCTGGTCGCCGACATTGTGCAAGCGGTCGACGGAGCAGGCGCACTCGGAGATGTTGAGCAGCCAAGGCAGACGGCGATGCGCGTTGCGCGCGAGTTGGCACGCCGTGTCGAAATAGACGACCTTGGGCAAAAGGGGTAAGCGCTGGACGAGCGTGGCGAGCACGTGCGCCGGGCTCTCGGCCTTGTCAAGAAAGTCGAAGCCGACGAGCAACCCACACGGGCACAGAAAGTTCTCCACCCCCGGCATGAAGACATCCGACGAGATAGACGCGTGGCGGCAGTCGTCCGCCCCAAGCACACGGTTGAGCTCACGCTCCAAAGCGCCCGGCATGGCCGCCGCCTTAGCCGTGCGCTCGGCGTTGATCTTGTCGGCCTTTGAGTCGATGATGAACGGCCGTACGGCGTCCAGGTCCGGAAATACATGGCCTGTCCGCGTCTCCAACGCTTGAGCCGCCGCCCGCCTGGCGGAGAATGGAGACGAGCTGAGCAGCGATTGTGGGGGGGCGGCGCCGGGCTGCAGCGCGGCCCACGCGTCGTACTTGGCCACCGACGTGACCCGCCACTGCGTCTCAAACGCGAGCGCCTGCTCGGACGCCTTGGACCGCCATTGCGTCTCCCACATCGCGTCGACGCCGTCGGTAAACAGGAGGAGCTCGCCAATGGCCCGCACGGCGAGCGGGTCCGCATCGTCGTCGCCGGCAAACAGCCTCAAAAAGGGCCACACGATGCCGACCGACTCGACGGCGACGGCAGCTTGCTGCCACTCGGGGGTTCCGCCCGACAGTATCATCGCCTTGGCCAGGTCCTTGATCTTGCCGCGGTTCAACCCCGTGAATGCGCCTACCAGAGGCTCGGCCAGAAAGGTGTTCATAAAGTGCCGCACGACACCCCATCGCTCTCGGGTGACGGAGGCGTCCTCCGACTCGCCCACGGCGTCGTCCACCGCGCGGCACTCGTACACCGTGACGCCGCGGCGCGCTGCGACGGCAGCCCGCAGCTGCGCGACAGAGACCGGCGCGCCCACTTCAAGGGGCTCGTCGTCCACGTCACGATCGTTGCCACCTCCCCCGGCAACGACAGCTTGGCGGGTGGGCTGCCGCACATCCTCTTTGATCTCAAAAAAGGAGAAGAAGAGCGAGCCACATGCCCACCACACCGTCTTGGGGGTGGACACGACGCTATTAGCGTCAGCGTCCACGGGGGGCTGCGCGGATGACACCATCAATTGCGTGAGTGCCTTGAACTCATCCTTGTTCAGGCGCACGGTCTCCTCAATCGGGGCACGGCAGCGCTTGCGCACGGCCGACCGCGCGGCGACGAGGTGGAGGCAGCACCCGGTGTCGGTGTCCATCCGCGTCACCGTAAGGTCCGTGGTGACTCGCAGTAACGGCTCCGACTGGTTCTGCATCACGGAGATGACCTGCCCGTCCTGGATAAGCGCCTTGTAAGGCCGCTGCGCCGTCGAGTAGCAGCGAATACAGCGGAAGAGAGACTCGGGTACAATCAGGGTCCGAGAGAAGCGGTGGACCACCGACGTCAGAGTCTGACGGCTAAGGCTGTTCCGCCCAGCCGGCAGCGCCTTGGTTGTCTCGAGCAGGAAGCATAGAACGCCGGCGGCGGAAGAGAGGGTGCTGTGGCCCGTGAAGACCATCTGAGAGACGACGTCAACAAGCGTCCGGGTGAAGACCGTCTGGGTAGTTGACGCAAACAAGCCGTGCTGCGCGCCATCGAATAGCACGAGCGTCCCACAAGCGCATTCCCAATGATGCATACTGACGGCGACGCGGCCACGGAGGGTATGCAAGGTGCCGCCCGTGTTCTTGATGCCCAAAGCCGAGTACCCAGCGCCGCACTTAAAGCACCTGTCCTCGTACAACACCCCGTCGAGCCGTGGGATGCCAATGTCGGTACCCGCGTCGGCGACCAGGTCGTACCGCTCGCACACGTCCAGCTCCCCCGCGCAGGGCAGCAGGTTGCGCGCGGCTCGCCACCGCGACTCGTCGGAGAAGCGTGCGTCGGCCTCGGCTTGGGCGGCCGCCTGTGCCGCGGGGGTGCGCACTGGCTGCCGGCGCCGGCCAAGCGGGTCCGCCAAGATAACGTCCGCGTCCTCAACCATGGCGGGGGCGCCAGCGCCGCCCGCGACCTCAGCAGCCTCCCGCGCCTCGATACACCAGTCGTTGACGGCCTTGGCGTGCTTGCACAGCCAGTGGTCATTGCAGCTCAGGCGGGTGCAGGAGGCTCGCATAATCCGCCTCCTCTTGGTTCCCTTCTTTCCGACGCGCGGCCGAATACCAACAGCGCTCCACGTCCCGGCACAGAGCACCGCAAAGAGGCCCCGCTTCTTCTGGGACTTGGTAGCGTAGAAGACCTGCTTCTCGGTGGTGGCCAACGTGCGGGAGTTATCGAGCACCGTGTGATGCTCCAGCAGGGTGTCAACCGACGTCTTGTTGAAGCGAGCGACAAGCATATCAAAGGCCTTACGCAATGCGCGGGCGTGGAGGCAATTTGTAGACATGCTCAACCATTGCCTTACCTCTAGCGACTCCGCCCTGCCCCGCCCGCCGCAGGAGCACAGGTAAACGGCCTTGCCGCGCGAGCGAGTCATCCACGCTACCACCACCTTCTCTCCCTCCCCCAACACAATGGCGGCGCCGCCACCGACGGCCGCCAACCGGTAGATAGGCGACAGTGAGCCCGGGGCCCGTTGCTCGTTGGACAACACCACGACGAGCTCAATGGCCATCAAATCGGCGTACTTGTCGACGGCGAGCAGGGCGCCCGGGCGCATGTCCACCTCGTCGGCGCCAGCAACTGGAGCAGCCGCTCCTGCGTCTCCGTCCGCGCCGGCGCCACTGGCGCCACCAGCACCGAACAAGTCGTAGGCGCCAAGCTCCTCGGAGAGCTCAGAAGACGACTCGACGACTTCTGGCTTGATGCGGGCCCTCGACGGCCGCTGGCCACGGGGCTTTCGCCGACGGGGGGGACGGCCACCTCCCGCTGCGGCCGGCGGCCCCAAGAGGAGGCCCGAAAACCGCTGTGCAATGGCATCGTGAAGGTCGTCGGGGAGCCGCAAAGGCAACGGCGGATGACAGGGTGTCGGCTCGTTACCTGGCACCACGGCGGCACCGGAGGGAGGAGTCGTCGCCATCGCGGGGAGCGTAGGCACGAGGGGGGGGGTTGGCGAGAGGGAAGGCGGCAGTGAGGCACCTGGGTAGTGGAGGGTAAACTGGCAGCGGTGGAGGATGCAGCCGGTGGTGGCGGATGCCGGCAGCCGTGAGGCACCGCGGTGCGGCACGCCAACAGGGATCACTGGCTCCAACGAGGGCGCACGCTGCCTCGAGGTGGCCGTGCCATATCTTCTGTCGCGTGTGCCTCCTGCCCCAGTGGGAAGCACCCAGCTTACACGCCCAGGTCCTGGTGGAATGCGGCATTGGGACTCTGCATTGCGGTCGGACTTAGTGAACGAGTATCAAAGGGGCAGGCCCTCCACGAACAAGGGGGCGCCCGGTCGCCACCGCTATGCATACCGTGGCTCTGTTCCGGGCCGTCCCCTCATGACGGACGCGCGCCGAGTTTTACGACCTGTGTACCAGCAAAGGGGTACCCGGCAGGCCGAATGTGTGCGAAGCGAAGAGACTGCACTGTGATCGAACCGAGACAGCTCACCCGGCTTCTCCCGCCGAGCCAAGATTTCGTGCTCGTGTGCCCCTCCACAGAGGCCTATACATGCTAGTCCCGGCTATCGGTACGGCTCATCACTCACGGTATGTGGTGCTGCTTTGCCGCTGGTCGTTTGGCAGAGTATGGCAGCCCCTGCATTTCAGCGGTACCACGTCAGGCGCAACTGGCAGCGCAGCTGGGAGACACAACGAGCAGACGACCAAGGTGCATCGACCCCTCAGACTCTGACTCTGTCATGCGACAGTCTCACCCGATGAGTGATACATGCAATGTTGGAGACGCTTGGCCAGTCTCACAATTCTTTGTGTTCGCGAAAACAACCCAGAAGCTCGCATGCATGCTGCCTACGCCATTGTTTTCTGAAGTGTGCCCGGTGTCCTCGACTTTTGTATGAGGGATGTGATCACGGTATGACAAAACCCAACTCGTGGAGAGGCAGTATAGTCTTGCTTTTGCCACGTTCGCAATCTGGTAAGGTCCCACGGGTCCGTCTGCTCCTAGCAACTTGTACTCGAGGAAGGACGACAGGCTGGACCACCTCCCTGGATGCGCCACCATTTGGATGCGTGATGCACCCCGCAGGTGTCAGCGCGCCCCGTCCACCACCCAGCCACCTAACGGCAGCTAAGTCATATCGCTGAACCCCATCGCAGCAAGGCCAGTCGCAACGGGTCTTTGCTGCCGGTCGTTGTTGTAAACTGGGCGGTCGTACAGGGACTCGTAGGGCTCCGTGGGGAAGACCCAGCTATCCATTTTCTGCTGCGTCTCCTCCTAAGTCTGCACGTGCCGCAGTGAACCGGCACGAAATTACCCGCTGTCAGCCGCACGATGAGATTTCAGATTGCTCCCCTCAAGCCAATCGACGTGCTCCGTGTGGCCTGGCAGCGACGGTCCGCGCACATCGAGGGTCTTGCAGCGCCGGCAGCCAGCTGGCCGACGCGGCAGCGATCGCGAGCCAGATCCCACGTGGTCTTGCGTTCGACCGCGTGCGTTGACCGCGGCCAGGGCGGATCGCGACGCTTGTCCTAGTCGATTCAACCACGGGCTGTTAGGGGAAGGAGACAGGTCAGCCCGCGGTTCCTGGCACCAAACGTGACAACACTGCTGGTGCACAGCGAAGGGGGGAAGCTGCAGCAGTGTGCAGGGTGGTGCTATAGATGGTAGAGGTGGGGGCCGTCGTCGACGTGGCGCCTGCGAGAGTCCTTGCTTTGAGGTCTGTCTCTGGGCGGCGGTGGTGCTGTAGCACGGGCCGAGAAGAGGCAGCTCTGTGGAACTGTATTCTGCTTAGACGACATGCGTCTCGTTTTCGTTGTTATCTCTCCTTCCCAGCACGCTTCCTCCGGTATTCAACTGAGGAGACAGCAGCTTGTGCCTTTAGGTCATCATTGTTCTGTGCGCGCCAAGGCTTGAAGTGTAAAACAGAGACATGTATCCTATTGACGTAGGCTCCAGAAACCCTCCTGCTCGTGTCCTCTACAGTTGACCTCGAAGTAAAAACATACGCACCATGACCATCCACCGCGCTCACATCATCGTGTTCACCACCACCCCATCCTTCTCCCACACAATAAAGTACCCCGCAAGCTCTCGCATCGCCCTCATGCTGGAAGTGGATGGTCGCTCCTTGGGAAAGTCCCGCTCGTGACGGTACAGGGTCCCGGGTGAAAGCACAGTGCCGACCTTGACTACGACGAGGTGAGGAGGCACATTCTGTCCGTGAAGAGTCCGCCTCTCAAAGTCCACCTCCGCGCTGGCCACTGGGGACCCGGCGCGGCTCAGCAAAATGCAGGAACCGGATGTCGTGCAGGCCTCGCCAATGCCAGCCCCCTCCTCCTCATCCGAGCTCGTCTCGGGCATCAAGCCGATTGACTGCGGGGAGTTGGCGCGGCCGCAAGCGCCTGCGGTGACGCGGCGCCGCTTCGCAGCCGTCGGGCTGCCCTCGTCGACAGGCGGGGGCAGTGGCACAGACGCTCCCGCCGTCGACTCGTCCGCTTCACACGACAAATCAGCGGCGGCGGCAGGCTCCTCGCCGGCTGCACGTGCGGCCGCCGCTCGTGCGGCAGTGCGGACGGCCACCGCCGGCCGAGATGGCGGCAGCAAGCGCTGGCGAGAGGGGGACGCAATTCCAGAGGGGGATGCGCTAGCCCTAACCTTGGCTGTCGTCGACGTACGGGCGGCGAGCTCCCCCAAGGTCTTGAGGATGCTCTGCTGCCGTGGGCGGGGAGGCATTGGCGGAAATGGGCACACCGAAGACGGTGCGACAACCGATGCGGCAGGAGCAATACGGGCGGGCGACGGGGCCGCTGCCGCAGCCGCTGGAGATCCGCGGGAGTTGCGCTTCCGCCCGTAGCCGGAGGTACACGCTTTGAGCTTCGCTGCTGCCGCCGCCTTCTCGGCCAGGTACACGTAGTTGGTCATTGTGACCTGCGTACTCTCCTCCTTGTCGTGGAGCAACAACAGCGCCGCCACGATTTGGTCAATGACCCCAGCAGAGGACGGCAGTGCGTCAAGCGTGATCGTCTCCGTCGCGTCGGAAGCGTCGGTCCGGCTGCGCTTCGTCGTCAGGAGCAGGCGCTTGGGCACGTTAACCCGCATCGCCCAGATGGAGCCCGGATTGGCGGCGGGCTCGCCGACCGCCGCCAACCGGAACCACCACCAGGGCGTCAAGACGTCTTGGATGCTCTTGACCGTGCAGTTGTGCCGCGACGCCAACACGGCGATGACGCCTCTGAACATTTCGCGCAGGCGGAACGCAGTGCGGGAGTCAACCGCCAACAGCGACAGCAAGCGGTCAACCGCCTTCTTGGACGGCGAGACAATCTCGGGCGGCTCCACCGACTCAATGATGGGGAACGGCCGCGGGCCGAGCCCAGGCTGCTGGTCGACGGTGCCGAGGTCAGCATCGGCGTGGCGTCCACCAGGATGAGCCACAGCGGCGCCGTCCCCTTCGGCCACATCTTCATCAGCAGCATCGGTATCAGTGCGACCCGGGCCTGCGGCGCCGCCTGCGGGAGCAGTTGTTGAGTCGCCTGAGCCGGCAGCACCATGAGGAGGTGTGGCCGGCGGAGCTTGTCCACCTGACGAAGACGCGGCACGCTGCAGGCGCCGCATCGCGTCGAACGTCGGTGCGTTGCAGGCATCCTCAAAGTCCGCATCTGCTTGCCGGCGCTCTTCCGCTGTCGGTGTCGACGCCGTAGAGGTAGAAACGGGGCGTGCCGCTGCAGCGCCCCCGGATGTGGAAGAGCCCCACGGGAAGTAGACAGAGCCAGGGCCCGGAGGGAAAGGAGACACAACAGCCGCCGGAGGAACCGCCACGAGATTGTCGCCGACAGGGACCGCATCGCCGACGTGCGTGGCAGGGAGAACTTGGAGCGACGCGCCCGCAAAAACAGCGCTCTCAACTGCACGCGCGGCTTGCTGCACCTGGGACTCCACGCGCATCAGCTCCGGGTCGTTGGCGACCGCACTGCCGTGAAGGATGAGCCACTTGACCGTGCCGGTCGGGGTCACCCCCGACACGTAGACGCAGACACGCACGTTGGGAATCTCCTTCTCCATCACGCGCGCCGCGCCCACGAGTGTGCCTGCTGCCTGAGTGGCGCGGGAGGGAGCACGCGGTATCCCCGCCGTTGCCGCAACGAATCCGCCAAGCCGCTCCATCTCCGCTTGCACGACAGACGCCGCGACAGCCGACGCGGTAGGGGCGGTGCGGTGGCGCCCAGCGCCGCGCGCAGACGTCGCCGCCGATACTGCTCCACGAGACGATGCCGCCCCCGTTGACGCTGCCGCGGACGGGGACGACAACGGCGCCGGCGCCGCCAGTGACGGTGCCACGGGGGCGTGGGGGGGCACCGTGGCAACAAATGCACGAGGCACCATCCTGGATGTCGGGCCGGCACAAGGTGGCCACGGCGGGGAGGGGTGGGGGAGCAATGAGGATGCGTGTACAGGAAAGCGGCTGCAGTAGAGAGCGGGGGAGCGACAGGCACTGGCGATGGGTTGACAGTCGGAAGGTCGTGGTGAGAGGCCGCACAGAAAGGGCGGTCGGAGCTAAATACGGCTCTGGCCGTCAACAGAAGCAGGTGTGAAGAGCATCTGCCGGCGGTCAAGGCACGCGCGCGGCGGACCGGGAGCCCCGCAACAACTCGGACCACACGGTGTGGGGGGAGAACACGCTTACCACATCAGTGCCAGAGCCCAGCGAAGGGCACCCCATGTCCAACGGTGACCATCGCGAACTGCCCGCCAAAACCACGGATCAACACCGCCCCTCCGTCCAACCGACGCAGGTGGAGCCCGCCAAAGTGAGCAGCGCCGCGTAGCGCTCCCGTCCGCTCCGTGAGCCGGAGTGCCGGCCGCACAACCGCAGCCGGTGGGAGCCCGCGGAAACGAACGCACGCTGCGCGCCGCACCACACCGCCGAGAGAACCCCACCGGACCGGGGTGCGCCCGAGCGAAGCGCGCCCCCGCGGCGGCGGCGGCCGGGGCGGCAGCGCGCCGGGGGCGCCAAATGCCGCCCCCCCCACCGCACCCGTAGGGGCCCACCAAAAGAAGCGCACGCCCCACCCCCCCCA
>ENA-ORXC01002278-ORXC01002278.1-marine-metagenome-genome-assembly--contig:-NODE-2278-length-10594-cov-39.044499_pt1 | contig 10594 bp, 13 predicted proteins | sample MGYA00237865_ERZ511478 | MGnify/ENA metagenome assembly ERZ511478 | reverse complement strand
ATGAGTTTCATTGTACCGTCTGGAACAATGGTATTTTTTAACGGTGTATTTTCAAAATCACTTTCTAAATTCCAATAGCATTTAACCCACTCTTTCAAATTCTCTTGTGGTTCAAATATTTGGTGATTCATTTAATGATTTTGTTTTGTTCTAATGTTGATTGGGTATGATGTGCATTGCATGTTAAACTCTTCGTATTACCTTGCAATGCTAAAATTGTATAGGTATGTTCAGCCAGTCTAATTTATCATTTTTTGGATTTGTGTAATTGAGATGAATAAAACCTTTTAAACTGTCAAGAATTTCTTCATTATACATACGTAGATTTAATTCTGTATTTGGTACGTTAAAAACATTTTTATTTTTTATAGTTTGAGAAAAGACAGAATCTATAAATATATTTTTCCTAATTCTCCCATCTAAAGTAGCATTATAAGCCATATATAATTTATAAGTCTCACTGCTTTTACTACTTATCGTTCTTTTTTTTGCAGGCTCATATACAAGCTCATTATTCACATAATCATACAATTTAGGTCCAACCATGCTGTATATATTCCCTCCAGATTGACTATAAGCCATTTTGGTAAATTCAACTGCTTGAAAATTATCGTTATTGATTTCCAATGTTATAGGGAGCATCAGTAATACTCGGGTACTATCACTATAATTATTAATGATCAGAATCTTTAGCGGATCATCTTGTATTTTATAATTAGTTGATAATTTGTCATCTTGATAAACACATGATGCACAAAATAGAAGTAATAATAAATAGCCCAAATTTCTTCTCATACCTATATTCTACATAAATTGAATTAATAACCAATAAAGATTAAAAGCGTATTTCACTTTTGATAATAACGTAAATCGTTCTGAAGTATTTCGAAAATCTTATCACCCTCATAAAATTATCAATATTTAAAACGTCGGCAAGGCTGATTAGTTTTAAAAATGCTCAAAGAATCTGATTTTAGATTTTTGGAGCTTAGAATAATAATGTCTTAGGTTATAGAAGAATTTAATTATTGATTATCTCAGTTATTTGGCGTGATATCTTTATTTTTCTAACTCTTTTTCAATTTCTTTTATAATGGTCTCAATTTCAGTCTTCACACGTCCAAATAACTTTGGTCCATTCGTTACTTTAGCCGAAAGATAGTAGGCCAAAAGATAATTTTCAAATTCAGCTGATTCGAATAATTGTTTGTTATCTATCTTTTCGGAAATTGACTTGAAATCGGAATTCATAAATCCAATATCCATCACAAGTTTTCGTGTACTTCCTTTTTTATAAAAAATAGTACGTAAATTTTCTTCTGTGAAATCCATTGCATTTAACTGAATGTCTAAATAATCCAATGAACTATTAAAAGAGGCTATGTTTTGTCTTAAATTTTTATTTAAAAGGATATTGAGCTTACCTGAACTAATGATGTCTTCTAAAACTCCTGTTGCAGGTATATAGCTAATTGAACTACCGAAAATAGGGGCAAATTTTTGAGAAATTCTCTGACTACTGACTGTGTCAAGCACATTTTTATCAAATAAATTCAATAGATATTCAAGTGACTCTATACGTTGCTCATTTTCTTTAATTGAGGCATTTATTATATTCAAATTATTTTTAAATTCTGTTTGTATGGATAATAAATACTCTTTCTCTAGACTTCTTTGTTCGTTGTAATTATTGTTATTATTAATCTGTAAAGCTATTAATATACCAATAACAACAAGTATTATTTCTCCAACAGCATAAAGCAGATATTTACTGAATTTATTTTCAGCCAACATTTTTTGTCTGATTTTTCTAAAGAATTTTATCATTGATGTGGTTGGTTTTAGTGAAGCACTACACACAAATAAGTGCAATTGACCTTATAACTAAGAAAGATACAATTTTCATTCAAAGTCAACCTACATAGTTATTTGAAAATAATTCAATAATTAATTAAAAAATACGCACATTAACTTAGTCTATAACTACCTTTCATTTAAGGTGATACATAAAAAAAAGCCAATATTTAAAATATCGGCTTTCTATAATTTATTAATGAAGATTCGTTGATTTTCAAAAGTCTTTTAGAAGACAAAAAAATATCTCTTAGTTCACTTTTTTTCTAATTAATTACCTCATTAAATTTCTCCCAAAAAACATTGTCAAAAGATGATAATGCAAAATTTTCTTCAGATCCCGTAGCCTCACCCATTCTTATAATTACCAAATTCTCACTAGGTACAATGTAGATGCGCTGTTCATCTTTACCTAAAGCTGCAATCATATCTGTTGGTGCATTCGGAATAAGAGATCCCGGAAATTCTGTTTGCGTAGATGGTAACATGAAGTCACTTTTTCCATTTAACCACCATAAATAGCCATAAGCCGGGTTTATATCTTGAGAAGTTGTTGTGCTTTCCAAAAAGAAATCTTCATCTACAATTTGATCTCCGTCCCAATTTCCATAATGTGAAGCAAGTAATCCAAATCTTGCCATACTTCTTGTATTACTATGGTATATACGATAGATAAATCCGTTATTCCAGAATCCATCCATACCTATTTTAGCAGCTAATTCGGTATTAAAATAAGTTTCAAATTCAGTTTCACTGGCATCTTCGACTACATTCATTAGTCGTTGAAATACGTTACCATAAGCCCAGCGTGTACCCGCATCGGCAAGCGCAACCAAATTCGCTTTGATTACCAATTGAGGTTCGTCGTCTAAACCAGAGGTCATTGTCAACAAGCTCTTTACGGTAATTAAATTTTCTTGTTCTATTGCGGCACTTGTCCACTCGGTACCAATGTAATCAGACACCTTATGATCTATATCTATTAATCCGTTTTGTTGCGCAATACCAGTGGTAGCCGTTACCAGAGTTTTCCCGGCACTATTCCACTGCCAAGTATCGTTAACCGTATGGTCGTTATAATATTCTTCTACCACAATTTTACCATCGACCAACACCATAAAAGATTTGGTATCATCGGCAATAAGAAAATCTTGTAATTCTGCAAGTTTATCTACATTCCAATTCAATTCTGAAGGTGATACACTTTCCCAGTCATTTGTATTAATAGGCGGAAAATAAGTAGCGGCTTCTGTTGGGTTTGGCTCATTTGTATCAACCGAGACAGAATCATCTGATTGACAGCTTAAAAGTATAGATAGAATACCTATATAAAATAATCTATTTATCATGAAATTTACTCTTTAGAAAGACTTAAAATATTTAACGCACTGGAATCTAATTTGTTGCGTAAATAATTGTCTATTCTAAAGAATGTAAATGACAAAAAAAAGCCAGTATGAACACATACTGGCTTTCTTCTAGGGAAAACTAAAAATCTAAACTATTCTTCCCCTAATTCGGTGATTTTCTTCTCGTATAATTTCTTACTCTCTACAACGGCAACGTTCAATTCTTGCATAATACCGTCTACACGACCTTCAATGCTTTTCATTTGATCATTGATATTATCGAAAGAGTTAAGGGCAGCAGCCACTTCTAATGCTTTAACGACCTCAACGGCATCGCCATGTAACAACCTAAGTTTATCTATTGCCTTAGAGGTGTTGGCTAAAGTACCGTTATACTTTGTACGTGCCTTTTCAATAGCGCCCAACAAGGTTTTCTTACTTTTTTCGTCACTTAGACTGTTGGTTTGGGTTTCCATAGCCGTAAATAGATTTGAAGCCTTTTCCTTAAGATCTTCATACTCTTTGGTAAGGTTTTTTACCCTGCGATCTACTTTTTCCCAATCTCCATATACCTTGGCAAATTCCTTATCTTCATTCTTGGTATCTTCCAAAGCGCTTTTTAAAGCGTTTAGAGATTCTAGACCTTTATTTACATTTTTGTTCGCGGTCTCTTTCTTATTCTCAAAATCGTCTACTTGAGACTTGAATTTATCTTTTAAGCGAATAAGGTCTTCCGGACTTTTATCTTTCCAACATGAAGTTAGGGTAAGTGCAATTAGGGCAACGAATAGTGTTCTTTTAAACATGTAATACTTTCTTTAGTTAACGGTAAAGCAAAGATACATATTCTTAGATGCTTTTAATTTGAAAATGAAATAGCAAGAGTTTTTACTTGTAAGTAACTAAAATGTCCACTGCTTTTTTTAAATCAGACACTACTATTTCTGTTTTGGGCGCTAGAGGATATTCCTGTTGACCAGGTCTACCAATAAACGCTGCTCGCCAGCCTGCCCAAAGTGCTCCAGCAACATCCCAGCCATGGGCTGCAATGAGCATACACTCTTCTAGTTCTAAGCCCATTTGCTTGGCTCCCCATGCGTACGTATCTGTAAAGGGTTTGAATTTTCCCGTTGGTTCTACACTTAGCATTTCATCAAAATACTCGGTCAATCCGGCATTTTCAAATTGCTTTTTTAATCCATCTTTAGATGAATTGGTGAATGCGACTAATTTGTATCCCGCGTTTTTTAATTGGGCAAGCGCTTCCTTAACTTCAAGATGCGCAGGCAAATTACCCATGGACTCAGAAATGGTTTTGCGCGCATCTTCTTCTGTCAGGTTTATATTATGATTTGCAGCTACTATTTGCAATGCTGCAGCACCAATATGACCAAATGGCTTGTATTGACCACTAGCCGAAGTCACTAATGAATACTGCAACATTGTTGTAAACCAAAGAGAAAGTAAATCTTCTCTTCCGCCTAATGTTTTGCCTACTTCTTTTTTAACTTTAGTAAGATCCAAAAGCGTTTCGTTGACATCAAAGAACAACACTTTAGGCCTGATAGTTTTTGAATTTTTATGTTTCGTAGTATTATCCATAACCCTAGTTGTTTTTAATTGTATTTATATTTTTTTACTAAAGATATAAGAAACAACCAATGCCACCCAAGCAATTACAGCTGCCATTTGTTCCCCATCACTTACCATAATGTGTGCAAAAAATGCTAATGTAATAGCAAAGAAAAATGCGGCATACGCCCATTCTTTTATAATATGAAACTTAGGATTCCATATAGCAAATAACCCAATCAACTTTGCAGTAGCGTACGGATAAATTAAATATGTAGGGTAACCCAAACTCGTAAAGGCTCCTTTAATATATTCATGATTAAAAAAATACATGCCTGCAGAAAACAGTATGACCAAGGTAAAAATACCTGTAGCTACGTAATAGATTATTTTGTTCGCATTCATAATTATTGGTAGTTAACTAGTTGCTTATACTATTTCAACTTTTCTAAAGCCGTTAATATTTCTGAAACTTCTGCTCTTTCGGTATAATCTGCATCTAAAAATGCATATTGTATAATGGCATCGGTATCGATGACATAAGTTGCAGCCAATGGTAATTCATTACTATCATCTCCATTTACCTTACTTAATCCAAAACCTGCTTCATACATTGCAGCAACCTCATCGGTCAAGGAATACACTACACCATATTCTTTTCCAACAACATTACCCACATCGCTCAAAACAGAAAACTTTAAAGAATTCTTTTCTGCTGTACTTAGTGAGTTATCTGGCAACTCTGGTGTAAGTGCGATCAAAGTAGCACCTGCTTTTTGAAATTCAGGTAGTTTTTCTTGCAAATAGTGTAGTGTGATGTTACAATACGGACACCAGCCACCTCTATACCAAGTAACAACTACAGGTCCGTTTTTAAGTTCCTCATACAAAGAAACCGATTTGCCCGATGCATTTTTCAAGGTGAAGTTAGGTGCTTTACTATTGACATTCAATGCATTTTCCAATACACCAGATGCCGCAACACTACTAATACCCTCAGCATAGGTTTGCTTTTTCTCATCAGTAAACTTCACAGCTGCTTCTTGGCGTTTTACCGCTAATAATGCATCTAGCTCTCCTTTATTTGTTGTGCTCATGATAGACGAATTTATATTTTTATTAATCGGCAATTAGTTCGCCAAGTATTTGTTTAAAAGTACTAACTGGTTGTGCACCTGTTACTGCACTTTTCATATTAAAGACGATAGTTGGCACAGAGTTTACACCCATATTCTTCCATTCGCCTTGTTTATTTCTAACCTCAAATCTCGCTTCTTCGCTGTCTAATCTAGCCAGTGCCTCATCTGCATTTAAACCGACCGCTATTAAAGCTTCTTTCAAAACAGCTCTATCAGAAACATCTTTTCTTTCGGTAAAGAAAGTAGTAATCAATCGCATTTTAAGTTCGGTCTGTTTTCCAAAATTCTTAGCATATTCTAACAACACATGAGCATCAAAAGTGTTTGCCATACGCATACCTTCAAAATAGTCGAACTTAAAACCAAGTTCTTCCCCAATATCGGTCATGTTCTGTTGCGATGCTTGTTGTTGCTCTACAGTAGAACCATATTTCTCGGCAATATGTTCAGTAAGGTCTTGACCTTCTGGCGGCATGCCCGGGTTTAGCTCAAATGGTTGCCATTCAATCTCTACCTTATCTTCAATACCTAGTTCTGAAATCGCTTTTTCTAAACGCTTATACCCAATAATACACCATGGGCAAACTACATCAGAAACGATATCAATTTTTAATTTCTCTTTCATCTCTTAAAATGTTACAAATTCACTGATCTGAATCTCACCTTGTACATTGCTATAATTTTTAACATCTGCCGCAAATGTCGCTGCATGATGACCAAATGCCGCTTGAAAAGAAGCTACATCCTCAAACTTTAAATGAGCAATGGCTACATAGGGTGCAGCTTCGCCTGGCGCTCTGCCACCAACACCAAGATCCAATTCCAATCCTTTCAATGCACTACCCACTAGTTTTTGAACCATTGGCAAGTGTGTATTTTTATAATATTCCGTATCGAACTTTACCCCTTCGCTGTTCGGATACATTACAGATACCTTTATCATTTTCTGAGTTTTTAAAGTTGAAAAAAGTAGCGGTTCTATTCAATCAAGAAACGCTACTTCGTTTATTCTAGTTTTCTGATAAAATTTGACGAATCATTTGATTGGTGAATCCCCATTCGTTATCATACCACGTCATCACTTTTAATAAATCGCCATCTACGACTCTAGTCATACCTAAATCTACTGTAGATGCATGCGGATTTTTCACAATATCAGAAGATACCAAAGGCTGATCTGTTGTAGCAAGAACGTTCTGATATCTTTTAGTAGCCGCTTCTTCCCTAAAAATAGCATTAATAGCTTCTGGTGTAATATCATGTTCCATTACAAATGTTAGATCGGACATTGAACCTACCGGAATAGGAACACGTAAAGCAACACCATCAAATTTACCGGCTAAACCTGGCAAAGCTTTAGTGGTTGCAATTGCTGCACCTGTAGATGTTGGTACTATATTCGCCGCACCGGCACGTCCCATTCTTAAGTTTTTCTGTGAAGGAGAATCTACAATACCTTGAGATGCCGTATAGGCGTGTACCGTAGTCATGATAGCTTTCTTAATACCAATTCTACGACTTAAAATCTCAACAACAGGACTTATGTTATTGGTAGTACAACTAGCACATGAAAATATGTTAGTTTCTCCAGCTTCCGTATTTACACCATGAACTACCGTTGGTATGTCCTCACTTTTTGTTGGTGCAGAAATAATAACAGATTTAGCACCTGCTTTAATGTGTTTTTTAGCGTCTTCGCTTTTGGTAAAGAAACCAGTACTTTCAATTACGACATCAATTTTATGTGATGCCCAAGGTAAATCTTCAGGATTACGTTGCGAGTTGTATTGAATTTTTTGACCATCTATGATCAAGTTGTTATCATCATGAGAAACCTCTTTTTCATAAATCCCATAAACTGAATCATACTTAAGTAAATAAGCTATATTCTCTATAGACACGATATCGTTTACCGCCACTAACTCTAATTCTGGAGTATCCAAAATCACCTTTAAAGAAGCGCGACCTATACGCCCCATTCCGTTTATTGCTATTTTTTTCATTTCGATGTATTTAGTTTAATAAAATTCAATCCTACTTACGCAGAACCCTTTAATTCTTGTTTGTTCTAATCCGTTAAAACTATATTTTCTGCAAACCCTTGATAAGCTCCTTCAAATTGTTTCGCCATATCGTCTGGAAACAAGTGAAAATCTCCTGCAGCCAATGATTTTACAATACCTTCCGATACAATTGAGGTAGCCGCAGCACCCTCAAATCCTGCTTTTGCAGCCATATCAGTATCTATAGGACCAGGGTGTACACTTAAAATGCTAACTCCTTTTGCTCCTAAATCCGCTCTTACACCTTGGGTCAAGGAATAGGATGCCGCCTTTGAAGCAGAATAGGTAGATAATTGAGGGAAATTTTTAATAGATGCTATAGAATTTAATTGAACCAACGCTCCTTTTTTATCCTCTAATGTTTTAGCGAATGCATTGGCTACACGTAAAAAACCAAAGGCATTTACCTGTAATTGTTGCATGAAATCTTTTTCTACATCTTCACCTACAGTGGCATAAGGTGTACCTATACCCGCGTTATTAACAACGATATCTACATCGTTTGCCTGTTTAGCCAAATCTTGAATAGATTTTGTGTCGGAGACATCTGCATTCAGTGTCACTACCTTATCACCGTATTTCTCTTCTAATTCTTTTGTAGAATCCACATTACGTACTGCCAAATACACTTTTTTAGCACCGTGATTTATAAATGACTCCACTATCGCTTTACCGATACCTCTATTGGCACCAGTTACTAAAGCTACTTTATTTTCTATTGTTGTGCTCATATATAAGTTTAAGTTTTTGATAAATTTGTTCGAGAAAAAAATAGCCTTCCGCCTAAAGACGGAAGGCTACAAATAATCACTCAATCAACATATGGTTTCGGGGGAAAAACTGAAACCTCAATTATTTAGACCATGCAAAACCTTGAAAAGGTGCGTCTACTGGCGTATGTGCAATATGGTTTGTGTAGTTACTAATCACTTTTTGAGATAAGCCTAAGATAATTTCCAATACTTGTTGCTCACCATAACCAGCTGCATAAAAAGTATCTAAATCTTCTTGCGTTACATTACCTCTGTTACGAACAACACTTAATGTGAACGTACGTAAAGCCTCTAATTTTTCATCTGCCAAAGGAGTTTCGTTACGTAATGCTTCTGTAATAGCATCATCAACCTTCATCATTTTAGCAATACCCGTGTGCGCTGGTACACAGTAATGACAAGCATGCTCTACATTGATTGTCTGCCATACTACTGTCAACTCATCGTTGTTAAAAGAAGTTTCAGTAAATAGTTTGTGTAATGTCTGGTATGCTTCTAAAATTTGTGGAGAAGCTGCCAACACACCGTGCAAACCAGGGATCATACCAAATGATTTTTGAGAGTTCTCTAATAATCCTTTGCTACCTTCTGGTGCAGATTCAATGTCGTGTACTTTTAAAGTTGTCATAATCTTATTATTTCTATTAATTATTATATTTATGTTAAATCTAAGCGACTGCTTAGTTATTACTCAAAAAAAATGTTATAAGTGTAAAAATGTAATCTTAATAATGTCTTTTAGCTGTTCCTCTTTAAACACTTTCGATGAAATAGATAAACCTAAAAGAGCATTCATTAAATAGTCTGCTTGCGCTTCTATTTCTTTTACATCCCTTTCGTCGTCTTGTTTTAGATTCCTTACAAACAATTCTCTAATACTTAAAGAAAAGCGTTTTAATGCCGCCATAATAATGGGGTTGGAATCTTCTTTTATTTCGTTTACCGTATTGGTAACCAGGCAACCCTTAAAAATTGCACCTTCCCTTGAGAAGTCTAAAAAATCGTAAAAATAATTTTTGATTCCCTCCACTCCGTTATTAGAATTCTCCAAGGTATTGGTGATGGATTTAATTTGAGCATTATACAGTTTAATACTCTCTAAGAATACACCTTCTTTATTTTTAAAACTGGCATATATTGAGAACTGGTTAATACCCATTTCCTTTTCCAACATACGAACAGAGGTACTTTCATAGCCATTACGCCAGAACAGGCGCATTGCCTTTTCTATGACCTCAGCTTCGTTATATTGTTTTTTTCTTGCCATTGATTCTAATTCCGATACAAAACTAAGCAAGTGCTTTGATATATAAAAACTTTTAACTGCTATTTAGTAATTGACAGAAGTAATGATTAAAAAAAATGAGCCAACCCGTAGGTTGACCCATTTAAGGAAAGTAAGCAAAACCATACATGTGTTAAGACAACACGCCTACCTCTTTTTCAGTTTTCTTACTTTTGGCACCAGCATCAAACTGGTTAGAGGTATTCTTCTCGCCACCTGCTTTTAGAGCTTTATCTCCTGCAAAGAAAGATTTATGATCGTCACCAAGGTCAGACCCTGCCATTCTTTGATGTTTTACACAAGAAACACCTTTACGAATTTCTTGTCTTTGTACCCCTTTTACATATGCCAACATACTTTCTTCACCAAAATATCCTTTGGTTAGATCGCTCACATGCAATGCCGTTGTATGATAGGTCGGTAATGTAATTAAATGGTGAAAAATACCGGCATCCCTAGCTCCATCTACCTGAAAGCTTCTTATTTTCATATCTGCACGGAATGATAATTCTGAATCATCATAAGCTTCGTCCATTAAATTATTTCTATCGTACTCCGT
>ENA-ORXC01002277-ORXC01002277.1-marine-metagenome-genome-assembly--contig:-NODE-2277-length-10596-cov-4.226257_pt1 | contig 10596 bp, 9 predicted proteins | sample MGYA00237865_ERZ511478 | MGnify/ENA metagenome assembly ERZ511478 | reverse complement strand
GGCGGGGGGCGGGGGGGGGGGGGACGGGCGGCGGGTGTCGGCGGGCCGGCGCCGCCGGACCGGTCAGAGAGGCGCGGTGGTCGCGAGCCCCGCGCGTCCCCGCGCCACGACCGCTCCGCGCGGGGGGCCGCGCCGCGCCGCGGGTGTGCTACGTCTGCGCGACGGGTGTGGCCCCCCGCGCGGAGCGGTCGTGGCGCGGGGAAGCGGCGGCCCCGTTTAGAGGCTTACCATTGGCCCGACGCGAGCAACTCTTCGTACCGATGGGGTCAATGCGTGGTAGTTTGACCAAGTTTTGACCGTGGCCCCCCCGCCGCGACGCACCGTCGCGGCGGCCGAGGCGGTGCCGCAACGCACCTGGTCGGTGGGTGGACCATGTCCCGGGTGACACACGCCATGGGCCGGAACAGACGACCCATGAGCCGCTTTTTGAGCAAAACGCACTCCTGGCGGGGTGTCCGCACTCAATGAAGAGTGTGCATTTTCAAAGGAGTGGGGGGAGGTGGCGGCCTACCGCGCAGCCCCGCACCAAGAGAGGGCGGCAAGTAGGGCGGGGACGGCAGATGTTTTCTCAAGGAGTGAGGTGCGCTTGTGCAAAAAGACAGGCCTTCCTCATCACTCTCTGCTAGACACGAGCCCCTGACGCGGTAGCGCTGTAGTGTTCGCTGCTGCCCCACGATAGCTGGAAAAGACAGACCACCAAATCAGGCAGGCTAGACGTACAGCCGTTGATTTTTTCCCAGAAACGTAAAAGCTTCCAAAAAGGTCTCTACGGCCCCGCAGAGGCCAATTCGGAACCGTACTGCAACACTTGGAGTGCGGCATCGTTCAGAGAATGGCTGCAATCTCTACCATTGTGTTGTAAAGTACTGCCGATGTTCGTTGGCAAGGCCCAACGCTTCATCAAACACTGGGGGTTGCGACCCCTGCAGCACGCATCGTCAATCACCGTCGTTCGACGTCATCCAACCTAAGCTCAGGCGCCTCCTCATTTTTCTCCTTTCCCCCAATCAGGCCTCACCAAGGGTACCAGTTTTGGCCACGAGTTCGGAATTTGGCTTGCATCCAGCCACCGAGACTGGCTGACAGTGAGACAAAGTTTCCGAGGTCGGAGTACGAGTACCGCCCAAACCTGACAGAGCGTCTATCAAGGGTACATGTGTGTACAGTACCTGTCAAAGGAAAAAATGTCGCATTTGGATAGTTAACTCTGGAGTTTCCTCTCACAATTATATGTCGACGCTGCTGCATGGGTAAAAGTTTACATTGTAGTTGATGAGGAAAGCACGAAACATGACATCACTGAAACATGGCGGCAGGCTCCCGTCCTCCCTGGCACTGGTCGGAATGGCATTTGAGTAAGTGGGTGAGACGCTGCCTCTCTTGCACTTGTTCATCCGAGGCCTCGACGACATGGAACGCAGAATCGCAGAATTCTACACACTGGTCGCAATCAGTTGTGGTGCCGTCCGTGTCCATGCACCGCATCGCCGCGTCGGTGCACGAGTCCACCGCTTCGTCCAGGGAGGAGTCACCAGCTTCGGCGACCACAGCGCCGTCCCAGGTGTCGCCCTTGCTCTGCGGTGGGTGATTGTCGACGGGCGCGTTCCGAGACGTTTCCTCCTCATGTTCACACCCCTGGCAGTGAGCCCTACCGTCGGTGGCCGTCGTGACAGGCGGTACTTGGTGAGAGAGGCAGAGAAGGGCTCCCCCCAGAGACGAGGAGTCACAGGTGGTGTCGGCGAGGGTCCAGGTTTGGCCATCGAAACGCGACGGCACCGGTGAGGCGTCCCCGGCGTACCGCGCACCGACAAGTTGCGCAGCCGCGGCAGGGAGCCACAAAAAGACGAGCATGGCCGCACCGACCATAAGCGCTATCGCCACTACCACCATCCGCTCTGACGAGTTTGGTGTCGAGGGGGGCTTGACCGAACCCAGAGACATACCGCATCCACCGCAGCTTGGTGGCACCCATTCACCGCAGTTGCACTGCGAGCTCAAGGTTTGTAGAGTCACCGTCGACCGTGGACGCAGCGACAGAGAGTAGTGTAGCCCAACACACACGCCGTACTCCATCTCGGCTTGATCGCGGCTCCCAGCAGATGGTCCGGTACGACGGCCCGAGCAGGATTGTGCAGCAGGTAGATGGGATGATTGGAGAGGGTGGGAAAGACAAGAGCCGCCGGGGATAAGGACGACGAGATGCGTGTTTGAGCTCACCCCACACCGCCACCGTGCCGCGGGGAGCTCCCTGGGAGGAGTTCCAATGCAGACCGGCGCGACCGACGAGCGGCTGTGTGGCCCTTCTCCACGCACGTCAAGACTGACAACGGTCGCTCAAAAGGCTGTATGATGTCCCGCGACGCGACAACGCCATCCTTCTTGCTCCGCGCAACGTCACCGCCTCTGCATGTTAACTTCCGCACACGGACGCACCCGCACGAGACACGTCGCGCGAAAGGAAATCGGAAGTGCGAGGAAAGGCAGGGCTATGCGGCCACGCAAGTCTGTATCACCCGGCAACTGAGGAGGGGCTCGTTGGGAAACAGGCGAGAGGTCATTCAAAGAGTTCACGGATGAGAGGGGCCAGGCCGGCGGCCGTGGCCTGGAAGGGTCTGTCTTCCAGCCACTCGACCCTCCCCCGCCCTACAGTTGAGTTTCTCCACTTCTCGCACAGCCAAAAGACCCATGCTAATCGCCGGTCGCCTACCTGCTCTGCTTTGTCCCATCTCTCGTCCCGCAGCTTTGCGCGGATCAACCCGACCGGCGTCCCACGGGTGGCCTTGCCGACCCCACCTGAAGGTCTGAGGCGGGGTGGCGAGGACGTCAGGCGCGGCTTGTCAGATGGTGAAGGGTAGTAACTGAATTGCTGGACGTCACCCAAAGCCACACACGACGGCGGCTGTAGCCAAGACTTGACATGCAGCCCGTGAAGGGGGGGAGGGGGACCTGACGACTTCCAATTGGTACACAGGGTCAGCCAGCTAAGGCGGTCGTGCACCCCCGCTCTCCTCGGGCCCTGTTCTCTTGCCACAACATCCGCACAAAGAAACGCAGGGAGATGCTTGGAAATGGCCGACGTGTCCCACCGGTCGACTGTTTGGCCGCGGAGGTCGCTCGCTACGGGTTGTGTCATACGAGAGAAATCCAGCAGTTCAACGTCATCGCCAATGTGTGGCAGGATCATCTTTGGGACTCACTCGGGCGGGGTTGGCATCCCTCGGGCGGGAACCCCCAGCCTTGTTGATGGTGGTGCCCGCTGTTGATTGGACGGGGCCTTCACCCAGCACGCGCTTCCTGGAGTTGCACCCGACGAACCGCCGACCTCTCAATCGAGCAACAGAGTCCACGCGACAGGTTAAGCGCAGCGAGGACCACCCGGTGGCCCGTGGTCGACTCCGCGGGTGCCAGAAGCAGCGGGGCCGTGGAGTGGAGCATATGACGAGGTCCGCAAGTCTGCGCGCGACACAGCAGCGGATGAGCCGAGCCGGGGGCATCCAAGTGTGTGGTCGGTGCCGCAAGAGACAGTCGTTGATGTCATTCAGACGAACAGAGCTACCCGCCACCAGCAGAGACGAGGGGCACAGCTGCAGCCATGGCCGCTTGCCGTGCGTCTGTGTTGCACGGGTCATGCCTGGCTCGGCTTGGCAGGCTCCACACCACACATCTCTGGGATTCCCAGACACCATGGCCGGAAATTGGGTTGTCCATTGGCACCCCCTGCATAGGATAATGGAAAGCTCCGCAAGGGTTGCGTGTCAATAGATACATTGCACCAGAGGAGCGAGGTGGCGCTGCATGGTTTGGGACGGTCACCGTGTCGGGGGCTGGCACGTTTGTTTGGATCAAACGAGCCGCGGCTCCCACCCGTTGCGCGAGCCGGTGTGTCGCTCACGGCTGGGGGTCCGGACGTTACGCTCCCCCGTGCCAGCGTCCAACTGTCATCGCGGTGGTGCTCCGCAGGATGACGAGGTCAACGTGGCATGACGGCCGGACCCATCGCACTCGGTTGCACGAGACGGGTTGACGGCAGGTCGACGGCAGCTAGACGGTCGCTCACTCTGCCGACGCCGGGTGCTCGAGGAGACCAACGCCAGTGGTCGTCGTCCCTGAGACAAACAGTTTAATTATTGACCCGCTGGCCGATGGTTACAGCCAGGGCTGGTTTTTTTAGCACCGCGCTGGCCGGCCGAGCAGCACTCTGTGTCCAGTCGGTGGGGGGTTGGTGTCTGGTCGGTCGGGCGCGTTGCGCGGCCGTACCAGACACTACTCTGGGATTGACACGCACGCAGCAGGTACCTCTCAGTCACACAAAATGCAAACTCTGACGTCACCGATTATTGAACGGTCTGTAAATACAAGCCGTGCAGCTGTGCACAGCGTCTGTACACCACATGTGGTGCAGAGTTGGTCCTGGATCCACAAAAAAATCTCAGAGTCGTCGCTCGTCGTGATTTGATCTGTCGTGATTGAGTGACAGCAAGTGGTTTTGCCACGAAGGCGGGTGGCTCTCTGGCGGTCTGATGCTTGCGTGGCCCACCCCGCTGGACACGGACCGTCGAGCGACCACGAAGGGACCACGGAAAGACAAGCAAAGCGGCACACCACGCTTAAACGCGTGTCCATGACATGGCACCCGCCCCACTCGGCCGCGTCATTCTGCCGGCGAGTGCCGTGCTGCTTTTCCCCCACTCTCCCCGTGGTGAACCCCGCGGGCGTCACCGGCGGCGGCGGCCGTGTCGGCCAGTATCGGACACGACACCCCGCTAGCGATTCTGCACACCATTCATGCTGAGTGCGGCAGGGGGAGCGGCTTTGCCGCCAGCCGTGCCGTGCGGGCCTCGGGCGATACGGTACGTCCTCTGAAACAAAACTCTGGATGCGGGGGAGCCCACCCTGACCCCTCCTGCGCGTCGCGCCGTTGCCCTCCTCCTTGCCGCCACCCCCCCCACTGCCCCGAAGCCGTCCACGCACGCCCACACGAGCGTTGCCACGCAAGCATCCGCGGGCGTGGCCAAGACGCCGACGGCATCCCCCGACCGCCACGCACGCCGCGGCGCAGCAGCGACGCCCAAACGGGGCGCGGTGGCCGCAGCAAGCACCCGCCGCGTCGGCCCCACGAGCCGCCCCGAGTGACGCCGACGGCCGCACCGCCACCACCGCCGCCGCCGCCGGCCGAGCGCACGCGGCGCACGCCGACGGGCGCGACGTTGGCGGGCACCACAAGACGGGCGACGCTCGCAAGCGCCGCGCACGTGCTGTGGTGGCCAGCGCACTCCTAGTCCGCCGCCGCCAGCCCCCGCCTTAGCGCGTGCGTCACGCGGTCGCGTCAAGCGGTCGTCGTCCGTCTCCATGGCCTTGCGCACTTGCAGGAGGCTGCTCGCAACCGTGTCGAGCGCACCATTGCCCTCTGGCATGCACCGGTGCTTGACAAACGCAACCTCCTCCTTGTTCAACGCGGCCGAGCACGCCGCGCTCCCTAGCCCGCACGCCCACTTACACGTTCAAGTACACGGCGGACATGAGCAGTTCCAGTGACAGCCGCGGGGGCACCTCAAACGGCGGCCGCGCGGCGCGCGGGTGCCCTCTCCACCGGCGGGCATAGTAGAGGTAGGCAACCACCCGGTCCAACAGCCGCCCACGCATGTCGGGGAGGGAGATCCGACGTGTGGAGGACTCGAGAAAGCCGCCTGCCGGTAGGCCGACCACGGCGGTCGAGGGAGTAGTGCGAGTATATCGGTGTCCCGCAACAGAGTGAGGCGAGGGGCCACCACACATGCATGCGAGAAGCGCACGTCAGCAGTGAAAAGTAGAAAAACGTGGCGTGGGTGGTTAGTCAACCGCTTCCGACTGAGGACCAACCGAGGGTAACCACAGGCCGCTGCCATCCTGGCAAGATTGTGAACTCACCCCCCCATCATGGCAAGCCTGATACCTACCAGCCCCCTCAACAGACCACTCCAGCCCCCTTGCAGGTGCGGCTCAGCCCCCCTCCACAACCTCCACCCAACGCACTTTGCAGCGTCGCCGCCAGCACAGACGAAATGCATGCGACCGGCGTTTCGACGAGGTACTCCCACCCGTCGCACGACACCAGCAACACGTAATCGTCGGGTACCGCCCATGGCAGGGGCGGGGTGGCCGCCGCCTTGCGCGCCACCGCCGCGGGAGGCGCAGGCGCACCGGCAACGGGCGCCGCCACTGACCGGCCCGCGTCGTCGTCGGATGCGACCGAGGCGGCGGCGGCAACCGTCACCGGCGGCGGTGCCAACGCCGCGTCGGTTGGAGAGGCGGATTCTGTGTCCATCGTTGACAGTGGTTGTGCAGGGGTACGGGCGGGGGCGGCGGGAGGCAACGGGAGAAGGAGCGGCGTGGAAGAGAAGTGCTGGACTGTCGAGCGGGGAACTTGGGGGTGTCGGTGGCAGCACCAGCGCTATCGTGGAGTTGTGTCTCTGGCTTAAGTGCGACACTTGCAACAGTATACCGAACACATGGTTCTGTGAATAGCCCGCTAACGTGCAGATTCGCTGTCTGAGCCAATCAATCGCACAGAATGCACCTTTGTGCACGTCCAGTTTTTCGTGGAACGACAATATCCCGTGAAATGTGGGTGCGGGAGGGGGCTCTTCAAGTCGTGCTCGTTTAAATACACGCGTCAATGGGAGTCCTGATGGCTACCCGACGGTCTACTACGGCGCTGCATCGGACAGCCTCGGAGGCAGACAAGATGGATGGCTCAATGTGCACTCTGCAAACGTACCACTCGGTGCCGGGCACAGATGTGTTCTGCAGCTGGGGCGCGCTGGCTAACCCCCCCGTCCCGTGCACCCCGAGCAGTCATGGCGCCATGACGTCACTACCAGAGACCCTGGCACCCATCCACCCGACGTTACATAGCCAACAGTCGCAGGGAACACTCATAGAGGCAAGCAAGAGGAGAAAAAAAAGATGCTGCCAGAATGCATTGTCGAGTCCTCTACAACCCTGTCAGAGCCGCCACCCCCGCCACTACCGCGCCCGCCACCCCCCCTGGCACCGACACGGCGTCGGCGTCCCCGGGTGCCCCCTCCCCACCCGCCGACGGCGCGTTCGCCTCCTGCTCGGGCGTCGGTACGGCCAGCTCCTCGGCCGTCCAAGCGCGAGTGAGAAACTCGTGTCGCAACAGCTCCGCTGCCATCGGCCGCTCGTTTGGGTCCAACCGCAGCATTTGGCCGAGAAAGTCGGAGAGCGCCGCCCGCACGTCGTCCTTAAAGTCGGTCGTCCGCTCGAGCAGCGTCCGCAGCGGGGTGTACTCGTGGCCGCTGAGGCCCTTTAAGCGCAGCGGCGCGTCGGGCCCCGCGGCCTCGTCCGCCGCCTCAAAGTACTCGTCCGCATGTGCGCCGGCGGTGCGGAACCACGACGGAAAGCCAGTCGTTGGTGAGCCCAACACGTCCTGGATGAGCGCCAGGTGGTCGACGGCGAGCCCCCACGGCGCAGACTCGTTGGGGCGGAAGAGGTAGTCGCCAACGGCCATATCGTACACAATGCACCCGACGGACCACAGGTCCGTGCCCGGCGACGCGCCCGTGCCGACAATCGCCTCGGGTGCGCGGTAGCTCTCCGTCTGCAGCTGGTGGGTGTAGGGCAACACATAATCGTTGCCCATCTCCTCAGTGTTGCCCCAATCGATGATAGCAACGCGACCGGCGGGAGAGTGTGCCTTGCCAGCGGGAACCCAAAACGCATCGGCCTCAGTGTCCACGTCAGGCGGCAGCGGCACGGCAGCGTCGAGTGGCGACGGCAGCCGCAGGGCAACGTTTTCCAGCTTGAGATCCGTATGCAACAGCCGATGGTAGTGGGCGAGAGCGAGGCCCTCGAGGATTTGTTTGGCGACGCGCGCAACGACACGCAGCGGGGCGCCACGCCCCCGCGGCGCTTCCGGGCGGTTGAGGTAGGCGTGGAGGGCCACCCGTAGGCTCACCCCCATCAGCTCAAAGACCGCTGCCGCGTGCGCGCCGTGCGCGCCAAAAACCATAAAGGTGTCGCGGAGCTTCATGATTGGGTAGTCGCCCGCTGGGTCGTGCGCGCGCAGGGCGAGCAGGTACTTGTTCTCCTCCGACGCCATGTGGAAGTAGCTACGGCCCGAGCGCCACAGCTTGACGGCCACCTCTTGTCCGGTTCCGTCAGTGACGGCGCGCCAAACAGTGGAAAAGGTGCCCCAGCCGAGCTTCCCAACGACCGTGTAGTTGCCGAGGCGGTCCCCAATGCGCACCGGGTGGAGTCCCCCGAGCGTGTATAGGTCTTCGTCTTCCAACCCCATCGCCGTGTCGTACGCAACGTGGTTGGTCACGAGGAAGGGGGACCCGGTGTCGGTCGTCGGGTCGGCGGGGCAGGTCCGCTCGAGGCCGACCGCCCCGAGGATTGGCACATGCGTGCACCAGAGGAAACCATTGGGGGCGGTGGCCGTGTACGAGGCAGTGCTGTCAGCGACCGCGGGGGCAGGGAGCGTCGCCACCGCCCCAGCGGTGGCGACGGCTGTCAGAAAGGCGGCGGCGGCAACCGCCAGCGGGTGTCTCCGCGGCCGCCGGTGGGGCGTGGCAGAGGGGACGCGGACCGCCATGTCTCGGGGCAGCGGAGGGCGTTGGGGACGAGAGGACGTAGCGAAAAGTGCAGGGCGAGAGGTGAGAAGGGATGGCGCGAAGCACCCGTCGACAGCGGGAGGGAAGGGTGGCCGACCACGTCAGGAATGGGCCAGCGGCAAGTGCCAGACAGGGGGGGATGAGGGACAGAGACGGCCGCTGGTCGGCGGCCACATCTTCAGTGCCCACCCTCACACCCCCCCCACCCTTATCCATGACTCACTCTGCCCGCACGAGCCGTCGCCGCGCGCGTCAGCGATGGAACTCCTCAGCGGACGGCGACAGGCAAGCGCCACCGTATGGGGAGGATGCATCGGACCCAGCGGTGCGAGCGGGTCAGAGGGCTTCTCACCGTCCGGCACGACGCGTTCTGGTCAAACTGGCAGGCCCCCATCCCATCGCACCTCACCCCACCGCACCTCACCCCATCACACCCCACCTCACGCCGCGCCACCGCACCCAAAGCAGACCGAGAGACTGTGGCGGCGGCGCACCAGATGCCGCAACATCAGGGCAGCCAGGACTTGCCGAAGCGAGGCCAGAGCAGCGTCGGGCGGGGGGGCGCAAGCAACGGTGTGCCAACCACATTGGTGTGAACCACTGCGAACGCCGTGCAGGGCGGGGTTGCTGGTGCGCCTCACGGGAGGTGGTGGGGCAGGCCAATGGCGTGCACACGCACCGCCGTCGGCCGGCGAGGTTGGTCGCCGAGAAATCATTGCGCAATCACCACCAAGTGAGTACTTGCGTCTTCCCAGCGTCAGCCAGTAGCCCGCGCTCAATTGGGTGGCCTGGTCGGCAGTTTTTCGGTCGCCGACCGTCTTTTCGGAATAGGGGGCCACTCCGCCACAGCTACGTGAGTTTTACGTCACGATCAGACGCCGCGGCCGCGACAGCGTGGCTGCTTGCATGCATGACCCGCACGCAGCCCCACTGGCAGATGGGTGGACGGGGGGAGATGAAGCGTGGACGTTGACTGCCGAGCCTCGTTTGGTCGGGGTCCCGCGACGCCTCCCCGCGGCGGCCGCAATGGCCATCAGCACCGTCCCCCACTGGGGGACGGAGAACGCTCTTGGCGGTGCCGGCGGGGCTGGAAGGGAGAGCAGGAGGCGCCAAGCGGCCTCTCGGCGTGCATCGGACCAGATGAATTCACCTGGGGCCTTCCACCCGTGCCTGAATTTGGGCACCTGTGCAACACACGTGTGGCTGTGCACGGGTCGGTCCTCGTCGGAGGATGCCAGGACAAACAACACAGCATTACCGTAGCAGCCTCTCGCGCTCGGCCGACCCGTTAGATGCGGGACGCGGCGAGCGGTCCCTCCCACACAAGCGGCAGGCAGCCGCTTTGCACATTTTCACTCGCGCCGCGAATCCGCATCGCATGGGCGGGCTTGTAGCTCGGAACCAGCTGCTTGAGACTCCAAGAGACGCTCCTCAGTCCCGAGAAGTGCCGGCAGGTGCGGATCGTTGCGTGGCTCTCGGTGGCGGTCCGAGACGCTGGCGGGTGTACAGCGTTTGGCGCCGCCGTCAGATTCCGCTAGAATCGCCCATCTGGCACCATCGGGGCTCATCCGGCGCCAAAGTCCATCGAATCGGCGATTCGGTGGGCCCCGATGGAGCCAGATGGGGCCCACCAAACGCCAACCGGGAGCCCACCGAACACCCCATCCGATCGGGCACCTCACGAGACCCACTCGAGTTTGAGGCGGGCTCCGAGACCCACTCTGCAAGGTACTGACTGTAATGTGCACCACGTGTGGATGTAAAGACCAAACGACGTGCGAGTTACAAGGAAAACGTGTACGAGTTTCTTGCTAAATGCATTGCGACACCCCACAGCGCCGTGCATGTCTTGCATCGCCCCCTTCTTTGCGTATGCCACGGCTCTGGCGTCCCGGTACCGAGCTACGACTCCGCGACGTCTATCTTATGTTGGGCTACGGCGGCGGCTCCCCCGCTCTGCCGCCGGTCTCCCTCTCTCCCC
>ENA-ORXC01002276-ORXC01002276.1-marine-metagenome-genome-assembly--contig:-NODE-2276-length-10597-cov-4.802281_pt1 | contig 10597 bp, 13 predicted proteins | sample MGYA00237865_ERZ511478 | MGnify/ENA metagenome assembly ERZ511478 | reverse complement strand
GGGGGGGGGGGGGGGGGGGTGCGGCGGCCCGGATTTCCACCTGGGAACCACTACAAGTAGGGACCATCTGGGGCCCCACACGGCGCTGCCATCACAGCCCGCAGACTCGAGCCAGCTCCTGCTCGTGGCTCCCATCGACCGCGCCCTCGTGCGTTGCCTGTCGCTCGGCTGCGTGCGCTACGTTTTGTGGACCGTCGTTCTCCTCATCACCGCTTGGTGTCCTCGCACCATCCGCGCGTTGCGCCGTTCACCCCCTTGACCTCGCACCGCTCGATCATCTTGCCCATCATGGCCGTCACCGCGGATGCCCCGGTGGCTGACGTGGTCATGGCACCCGCAGACCCGATGGTGGGCGATACCACTACGGGCAATGTTGAGGCTGCACCAACACCCAAGCGCGATGTGGAGGCGATCGACACCACCGCGTGGCCCAACGAGCCGCCGTCCAAGAAGTCCAAGGCCGACGCGGCCCCAGCGCCGACTTCCGCGGCCAATCCGGAAGCCTCACGCGCGGACGGGACGTCCGCAACGACAAGCCAGCCTGCAGAGACGGTCCCAGAGCAGGAAAGCAAGGGTGGCGGTCTCAAGGAGGCGGCCAGAGACCTAGCAACCCAGAACGACAAAGACAAGGAGACGGCCACAGACCAAGCTACCCAGAACGACGAGGTCAAGGAGGCTCCCACAGACCAAGCTACCCAGAACGACGAGGTCAAGGAAGCGCCTACAGACCAAGCAACCCAGATCGACGAGGTCAAGGACGCGCCCACAGACCAAGAAACCCAGAACGACGAGGTCAAGGAGGCGCCCACAGACCATGCAGCCCAGAACGACGAGGTCAAGGAGGCGGCTACAGAGAAGGGAACGGAAGACGGTGACAACAAGGAGGCGACCAAGATCGAACCGGTAGCGAAAGAGGCGGCTGTCGATGATGACCGCGCAGCTGTCCCGGCCACCAAGGAGGCGGCCGGATCCTCTGACGCAACGAAGGCGGACGGGACTGCGCGATCCACAGCGGACTTGATCAACGTGCGCCGCGCGGTGACCGCCGAGTACGCCAGCCACAGCCTGCTACGCTTGGCAAAGGCCCCAGTGACGGCTCTGTGTGGTTTCGAGGGCGACGCTCCGGTGTCGTCCAACGGACCTGTATGGGAATCGGTCGGCGCACTGGCGTCGTGGTTGCCGTTGTTGGCCGCAAGGGCGGTCAATGTCGTGGCGGCGTCCGAGGCCGGGGCGAACGTGGCCTTGGTTTCCAACCACTTGGTACGTTTGGCACTCACGGAGACAGGTGGGTGTGGGTTGAATGGTGGGGGAGGAGAGACGGGCAGGGTGCGCTGCCGCTCAACCTAGCGCCCTCTCATCTCACTTTGGAGTTTTCAGTGCCGAGTGAGTTGTGAAGCATAGCAGTTGTTCTGCGTGGTGTGCTTTGTGTATGGACACAATCTAACATTGCTCCTTCCTGGTGTGCTCTGGTTGTTTTCCGTTTGGTTGGACACGCTGACGCTGGGGATTCCAATGCAGGTCACGAATGAGTTCAAGGGAAAGACAATGGCAGCGGTGCACGCCGCCCCCGTGGAGGCGCTTGCAGGCGTCGGGCCCGAGACGCTATCCTGGTTGACCACCGCTGGCGTTACGAGCGTACTGGGCCTCGCTGCGTGGCTCCCGGGTCGTGCCGCGGTGGCCATCTCAGCAGCGGCCGAGTTTGAAGAGGTGAACGGTGAGAAGAACCTGTCAGACTCCGCGCCTCCAGTAGAACAGACTCATGGTGAGGCGAAGGCGCCCGTCGCGGTCATTTCCAATGGCATTCATGAGCCGGACGACAAGGCTACGGGGTCACCGGACATCGTCACGGTGAAGGGTGACAAGAAGCCAACGGCTGCTGCCATCAATGGGGACACGCCGGCGGAGGCGGTAGAGGTGGACGCAATGGAGGGGCACACGAAGTCGGGCAAGACCGACGAGACTGCGGAGCAGAACAAGGATGCCGAATAGGTCGACGCTTTCTTCCTGTCGACCCAGTGTGCTCTCATCCGTCCGGGGAGCATGTAATAATGGACGACGAACACGAGTGGGGCTACGGGAAGCCTCGTTGGCGCTGGCCACGACTCCAGCGATGCATGCTCCCTCGGGTTTTGTACTTTCTTTCTCTCTTGTCACTCGTGTTGCTTTGGCACCGAGGTGTCTTGTTTTCTCAACGAGTGGTTTTCCTTGTGGTAGAACTGTTCGCCAAATGCGATGGGGCAGCTTCGGCTCCACATGAGCATGACGCAAACCATTTCGTTGGGTCATGGGGTTCTTCTCAACGTTGCACAGTGTCTCCATAGTCGTAGGTCTGAGCATGTTGTCTTTGTCAAATGTGTCCGCTATGTCGGATGTCCGACCAGTCGGCGTTGTCAGGGGGGTACTACCTCATGCATACACTGATGCATCCCTTGCCGGATCAAGAGAAGTGGTGCTGCCTTCGCCGACATGGTTTCAAGTCGCGCAGTTGCAGCTCTCGTATAGCCTCCGACCGTCGTTTCACTTCACCCTCCTTCACTCTCATCCTCCTTCACACCTCGCATTGTGCCCGCATCCGAGCTTGGTTGGCTTCAATGCCGAATGCCCCCGTCGTGAGCACCACTGGTGGCCCGCCAACGGTCGCAGTGGATGCAGGCGCTGCCCTCCCCTCCGCCCACGACGGTCTGAACCCCTCCCCTCTATCACTACCCTTCTTTGCCCCTCACCTGGCTTCTATCCTCGTGTATGCCGACGCGGGCGCCTCTCCGACGTGCGTGCAGTACACGCTCGCTTCCTTGGCGGCGGTCGGGTTCCCCGCTCCCGCCGCGGCAGCGGTGACCGCGGCCGCCCTCGTTGCGAGGCTCCGCGGCGGTGCCAACTCGTCTTTCTCCTTCCCCCCCCCTCGTCTGGTGGTGTTTCCTGGAGGTGCTGACACGCCCATGGTCACAGCTCTGGGCACTTCTGGTGCCGCCGCCCTGTCGGCCTACGTCGCGGCTGGGGGGGCCTACCTCGGCCTCTGCGCCGGCGCTTACCTGGCCGCCGCCCGCATCGAGTGGGAGGCCGCCCGACCGGGGTGGGCAGTGGTGGCGGACCGCCCACTCGGCTGGTACCGAGGCGTTGCTGTCGGCTCTGTCCTGCCCGACTTTGATTACGGCAGCGGAGGGGCGGGGCTGGTCGGCGTCGCCTGGACGGGGGGGTTGCAGGACGGCATGGGCGAGGCGCCCACCGGCCCATTGCGCCTCTTTTGTCAAGGCGGTGGCACGTTTTTCGAGGAAGCGGGGGAGGCGTGTTCGCCGGCGGCCGCCGCCGCCGCCCTGCCGCCCATCCAGCCGCTCCGTCAGCCGCCCAGCGTCACGGTGCTCGCCTCCTACACCGACGCGGCGGTCGCTCACACGGTCGCCGCCTTAGTCGGTGGCGGCGACGGCCGCCGCGCGCCCGCGGCTGTGCGCGTGTCCGTTGGCGGCGGCTTTGCGGTCTTGACGGGCGTTCACCCCGAACTCCCCGCCGCCCTGCCCGCGGGGGCTGCGGGGGAGACCCCCGCCGACCGGGCTGGGCGGCTGTGGTTCTTTGCATCCCTGCTGCGGGAGGTTGGGGTGGCCGGCGCACCCCTATTGCTTCCAGGCGCACCGACACCCTCAATGGTGCCAGATTTTGTGGGTAACGACAAGGCCGTTAGAGAGCGGTCCGTCGAGGCGTCTTGTGCCAATTCCGCCGACAGCGGGGGCGACACCCGGTGGCAGATGGAACGGGTTGAGAGAAGGCCAGCTGTGATGGTTTCGGCGGTAGCTCGTGTCGCCGGGGACGGCATCCAGCGAGATGTGAGAGACGAGAGGCAGGCAACGGATGCTCGGCGATGGATTACTGGCTAGGGGCTCCCCGTCCAGCCTGGAGGCAGCGTGTCCACAGGGTCGTGGACCGCAGTACCCCTCGGCCGAGGGGAAGCCGCAGATGGCAGTGGCAGGGTGTGAGGAGATCCGTGCTACTAACCCCGCCTCCATCGCGTGCGTACCGTAAGGCCCAGGATGCAGGGAGACGCGAAGAAGAGAGGCGTGGTGCTTGGGTAAACGAATGGAGGGGACGACAACGCACCAATTGAGACGTCCGCAGGCGTAGACGCCCGCGCGTATGTGTCTGCTCTTTCCAGATGCCGTATGTTGCTCTTATTGTTCCTCGTTGGCAATGAACTACCCCTCAACATGTGCAGAAACCCATTGGCGGTACCGGCGGGCCGCTGTTGGTTCACCGTGACACCTCATCACTCTCCCCCCACCCTTTCCCTCCAACGCTTCCGGCCTCGACGAGGTAGCCGTGAGTGTCCGTTCCCACTGCGGCTGGAAAGTCCCGTTAAGGCCTATACCGCCGCTGCCCTTCACGTGCAGCGCCGTCGAGGGCGACACAGGCGTACAGCGAGACAGAGTCGTTGAGCGCCGTCCAACTGTCAGCAGGACGGCGGCGCTTGCCTTGCCTTTGAGGCCCCCGACGATGAAGAGTGTGGCGGGTATGAGGATCCCGCAACGAGATGGGGGGAACCGAGGACGGGACAAAGGAGCGAAGGGTGGACTCACCGGCGATGACGCTACTCCGCACGTCATGGGGAGCTCCCGAGCCTGTCTTGGACGCACGTATCATACTCCCCAGAGAAAGTAGCACAACCAAGTTCCGCAGAGACACCAGCATTCAACTTCAGGTGGATAAGTGGTCAGGTAAGTAGACACATCCGACGACCAAATCCACAGCAGTGAGAAGGATCGGACTGCCAGGGCGGCCGCCAAGCCCAGAGAGCCTCTCTTCCGTGGCGGTCGGCAGCTGTCGACGGCCTCCTGGCGTGGGCCCGACCTCCTCCGTCGTGGGCGATCCCCCTCGACTACCCCTCTCCTTGGTGGACTGGTGCCGAGCATCTTCCCGACCCCCCATCCACCTTCCTTTTGCTGCGGCTGGCGTCACGATGGCCAGCATGCTGCGGGCCGCAGCGCTCGGGCGCCGGGGCATGGCGGGCGGCTCGACGGCGATCGCGCCCATCGCGCCAGGGGCGCCCCTCTTCCCGCGGCCGACGGGTATGATGGCGCGGCTCAAGGGCGTGATGGGCGCCTCTGCAAACGCGCTGCCGCCGTCCTACACCGTTGATCAGGAGTTGTTGCAAGAGGTGCGTTGTGGCCCTCACGGCCAGGCGTCGGGGAGCGGACGTCTTGTCACCGGAGGCACTGCATTTGTGGCATCGACTCCACAGCTGAGGCCTGTCGGAAGAGTCGCTTGTTTGTCGTGAGACGCGGGCGCTGGTTCTTTCTTGTGTTTGATGGTGTCGTGTGTCCTGTTGTGCTCCTTGATGTATCGCATTGCCGCCGCGGCGTGCATGTATGCCACGATCCGTGGTGGACTGCAGCATACTCCCGATTGCTTTTGGCCCGAGCCTTTGCGTGCATCGCACTCTGAACCAATTTCGGGCAGCGCGAGCCACTGGAGGCAGTTCGGTCTTGCTCGGAGGGCGGGACTGACACCCGTTCTGTTGCATCGTATTGCCATTGCTTTCGTCGATATCTCCTCCTTTCCCTCGCCCCCCCTATCTCCACGAGCGCAGACGCCCACGGAAGTGACGAGCCTGCCCAATGGCGTTCGGGTGGCCACTCAGAAGCGGCCCACCGGCTCCGCCTCGGTCGGTGTGTACATTGATGCGGGCTCGCGCTTTGAGCCTGCACCTGGCGTCGCGCATGTGGCACACCGGCTGATTGCGCCTGGCGGGTTTGGGACCCCCCCGCCGCAAGCGCTAGCCGACCAGGGGGTGGTGTTTGAGACGAGCGCCACCCGAGAGATGACGTCCGTCCTCGCGCGTGGCCGCTCGGCTGACACCTCCGCCATGATCAAGGGCCTCACTGCCTGCCTTGCTTCTCCCGATGTGTCCGAGGCGGCCGTTGGGGCGGCCAAAGAGGCGGCGGCTACGGCTGCCGAAGCGATCTCATCGACGCCCGAGGAGGAGGTGATGGACAACCTGCACTCGTGGGGCTTCCAGGGCACCGCCCTGGCGCGGCCAGTTGTACCACTGTCCGCCGAGGGAGGCGTTGCAGGTGTGACGCCGGCGGACGTGTCGGCGTATGTGGCCGCACACTTCCAGCCGCACCGCCTGGTCATTGCCGCCGCTGGTGAGGTGGACCACGCGTCAGCCGTAGCGGCGGTGACCGAAGCGCTTGGCAGCCTGCCTAGCAACAAGGCTGGCACGTCGTCGGTGGATGCGGTTAAGGCCGCTCCTGCCTTCCTTACCGGCAGTGACATCCGTGTGCGGGACGACTACAAGCCGTTGGCGCAGTTTGCGGTGGCGTTCGAGTCGTGCGGCGCCGCTCACCCAGACGCGCCCGCTTTCCTCGTCCTCCAGGAACTGCTAGGCGAGTGGCACGTGGCGTCAACGACCGGTGGGTATGTGTCGAACCGACTGGCAAACGCGTTGGACGACCTACCCAACGCTGTGAGCTTCTCCACTTTCAACTTGTCCTACACCGACACGGGCCTGTTTGGCATCCGGAGCGTCGGGACGGCGCCGGACCTGGACGACGTGGCGTACAGCGTCATGCATGAGCTGGTGCGGCCTGCCTTCAAGGTGTCGCCCGCTGCTCTCACGGCGGCGAAGTCGGCGCTGACCACGCGCATCCTGGGCGCCCACAACACCACTGCCGACTCGGTGGCGACGATTGGTCGGGAGATGCACATGTTTGGCCGTGCCATGCCTGTCGCCGAGTGGATTGCCCGACTGGACGCCGTCGACGCGCCGGTCATCAACCGGATCGTTAGCAAGTACATCTATGATCGCGAGATTGCCGTCTCCGCCATCCACAACACCTACACCCTGCCGGACCTGACGTGGCTTCGCCGTCGCACCTTCCACAATACCTTTTAGAGATGGTCATGGTGTGCGAGTCGGGGCACGGGAAGGCCCGCAGGCCCGTGGCATTGGGCTCATTGCTGTGGCCTGTCGTGTGAAGCTGAATGCGGTAGTGAACTGGGGGCAATGACTGGCACGTTAAGGTAGCTCCTGTGCACGAAGGTCGAGGCTGCTGTCCGCAGACTCCTCGGCGTCGCATGCCGGTTGGGAGGGTCGACAGGCACTTCTTCCCCCAACGGTTCTGTCTCCCTTTTTTCTTGTGCCGCCTGCACTTGTGGTCAGCTCGATGCGATCGTGTTTTGCTATTGTTCTGTTCACGCCCTGCTCCGTTTTTTTGTAGCTCGTTCTGGCCAAGGTGGCCGTCCGTGTCTCGATTTTCCCATGTGTCAGCGACGATGAAGTACTGTGCCAGGGATGTGGGGAAGGAGCCATACTTCGGCTCTGAGAGGCACGTTGGAGACACATGCGAACCTCGGCAACGTCGCCGAGATCTCGAGGAAGGTGTGCAGTGAGGATAAGGACAGCGGACGTGCTGTCCAGACAGGGACGAATCAGGCAGAAGGACAGAGCCGAACAAGATACTCAACCTGTGCACAAGAACAACAGATTGACGCGCCTACGGAAGCGAAACAATCAACTCGAGCCCCAACGCGAGGGCAAAAAACGAACAAGAACGTGTGGTGCACAAAGCAGGGCGGGACACATGTTCCGGTACAGCTCCCAACGACCCAGCGCCGCATGGTACTCGTACAAGGCGCACCCCGCGTGGCTAATCCCCCCGCGTGCCATGGTGCACGGCCTACACATGCGATGACTCGGCCTGCACAAAGCAACAACGCGGGCGTCCTCCCCTCTCGATAATCAAGGCAAACTGAGTACCATTCAGGCACAGCGGCGCACCACCCACCGTGGCCCGTGCTGCGTCACGCCCTGCCCGACCGCCTTTCGACGGGCACCCTGGGGTCCGCCTAGGCCCTAACCTCCCGACCGACTAGCGCACCCTGCGCCGCTGCCACCTCCGCTTGGAGCCGCTCCCCCCGCTCCTCTACCCGCCCAATTTCGCGCTCAACCTCCCCCACCTCCTCCCGACAGCGGTCGCGATAACGCACGGCGCATGTGACGACGCCTTCCAGGACGACCAGCTCGTCCAACCCGCCGCTGCCGACAATGCCCTCCATGGCCTCGGCGGCAACGGCACCGAGGCGAGCGCGAGCCCGCTCCAGCAGCTTGTTGCTGGTGTCGGCCGCCTCAGACGCCCTCTCCAGCTCCTCCATCTTGGACGTGCGGCGGTCCATGAGTACAACGAGCTCCCGCTTCACCGTTTCCACCGCCGCTTGCAGGGCAGCAGTCGTCGCCGCCGCCGCGGCCGCCGCTGTCGACGCGGCTGCGGCGCCGCCGCCGCCACGGCCGCCGCCAGCCGACCGTCCGCCGCCGACCCTTCGCGCCAACGCGGGTGTGGAAGCTGGCTGCGGGTACACGCGGGGCCCCCGCGGGGGCCCCGCCAGCCCCATCCGCTCAGGCCATGTGGCGGTGGCCAGGTGCGGGCGGATGACGTTTTCGTTGGTCCATGCAAAAAACGCCCAGAGGACCATAATCGTGTACACCCGCCAAACCGCCGACCACGCCGTCGTGCCCGGCCGCCGGTGGCCGGTTAGCAGCTCGCGGAGGCCATAAAAGGTAAGCGGCAGGCCGACGACAGCCACCCACGCGGGCAGCAACCCGTGCGTCACCACCGTCGGCAGTTGGGCCGACCGCAGGCGGTAGATGAGGGGTGCAAAGCCGGCGCCAGCGGCGCCGGCGGCCAGCTGGAACACCCAAAACGCTTCGGCGGGGGTCTCTGGCGGGGTGCCACGCGCCAGCAAGCCCAACGCCACGGCCGTGACGCCCGCGCCGGTGGCGGCCAGCGTGCGGGGCGCCGCCCCGTCGACAACCGCACCGACCCGCCGCATACCGCGCGTCATTGGGGGGACGACCGGGGGGGGAGACGCGTCGGCCGTTGAGCCGGCGGTGGCGGCGGCGGCAGAGGTGGTAACGTGAACCTCAGCGCCGCCACCGCCACCACCATCCGTCACAGGCGCAGCGCCGCCCGTGACGGCGGCCGCGGGAGCTGCGGCCGTCGGAGGTGCCGACGCGCTGCTGTCGGCAGGCGACAGGATCTCCTCGTGGCCGGCCAATACGGTCGCCTGGTGTGAGCCCGACGCGTCGAACGATGTCGCCCCGGGGGCGCCGTCCGCCTGCACTGCCGGGCGGCGACCAGGCTGGGTGTCTTCGACCAGGCGCATGACAGATACGGGGGGGTTAACCATCGTCACCCGTGCCATGGAACACGACAACCGCCGATGCAGAGCCAGGAGGGGGCAGCGCGGGGGAGAAGGGGGGGGGGGAAGGGGGCGGGGAAGCTCCGAAGCAAAAACGAGATCGGTACGACGACGGCACGAGAAACGGAGGAGAGAAGAGAGTGATGGCCCGTGCCGCGGGGTATTGTGGCCAAAGGGAAAAGTGCGCCTAGGACTGGCGGATCTCTACACCGTCGGGGGCGGCGTCAGGAGCGCGTCGCCGCGCGCGCGTCGGCTTGAGAGTGCCCGTGCGCAACGTTGCGGGCACGGGACTGCCGCGCGACCACCGTCGCGTCACGCGACCCACGCCCACCCCCGCCCCACCGGTCGCGTGCAGCGAACGCAACACCAAACGCCGCGCACGGCGCAGCGTCACCAAGCCGTGGCACCCCCCCCCCGACCCGTAGCCGCGGTGGCGTCCGGGAGGCAATGACAGGCGCCGTCCGCGGCAGCAGAGAGGCCGGGAGGGCCGATACACGCGCGCGCGCGGCGCGCAACGGCACGGCAGCGACCAGCTCGGCAAAGGCGGTGCGCCGGTGCAGCAGCGCCCGGCACGCAATCGGCTTGCTCGACGCCCACTCACCCCACACCCCCCCACGCTCGAGGCGCGCAGGCCCGGTGGTGGCTGCGCCTGGGCAGCACCCCCGTGTTGCCGCGATCCGCAGGTGGCGGCGGCCCGACGGCGGGGGAGGAGGCCCCACCAAGAGGCAAGCGACGGCGACCGCAGACGCACACGCCTCAGCGCCGTGCTGGGACGGCGGCAACCACAGCCGCGCCAGGCGGGGCCCCCGCGCTGGTGCGAGGCACACAAGCAATCGGCAGGGAAGCAGAGAGGCGCGCAGGGCCCGGGCCCGACCGACCGTAGAGAGCGGGGCTCGAGAAAGCCAGTCGCGCGGTTGCGCCAGACGGCGTTCGCCGTCGGCGCGGGCCGGCCGTTCGAGCCACAACCAGCACAGGCGGGGGCGCAAGACCTCGACGCCAGAGAGGGGGCAGCTGCTGTCGGCGGTCGGGTGTCGGCTGGCACCTGAAAGAGCAGCAGTGGCGAGGTGGGCCGGGGGCGCCCACTTCCAGACCGTGGCCAGAGTGGTGCCTCCCGCAAGAACGAGGCCCGTGTGCGTGTGCGAGGCCCGTGTGTGGGCTGGTCGGGCCGTTTCGGAGGTAGGAATCGGACATCCTTGTTTTCGCAGAAGATCCGCGAATATGAGCTGCGAAAATGAGCAGCGCACTGGGGGGGGGGGGGGGGGGGGTGCACGCGCGGCGCGCGCTGCGCGCGCCAGATGCAGATCAAACTCTCGAGAGCTTCTCAGATCGTGTAGTTACCTTCGGACCATTTTCTTGTCGACCCATTCTACCCCATGTCATTAACGGCAGCACTCCTGTTCCTGTTCCTCCCCCA
>ENA-ORXC01002275-ORXC01002275.1-marine-metagenome-genome-assembly--contig:-NODE-2275-length-10600-cov-7.781906_pt1 | contig 10600 bp, 7 predicted proteins | sample MGYA00237865_ERZ511478 | MGnify/ENA metagenome assembly ERZ511478 | reverse complement strand
CTGGAAGCGCCTCTTGTACTTGAGCTTGTAGCCCAGCTGCAAGCCGTCGAAGCACAGGACGTCGATGACACCGCTCGTGGAGACGCACTGCGCGCAAGTAGACACGTCCAGCGGCAGACCCTTGATTACCAGCGACAGGTATAGCGTCAGCGCCTTGCGCAAGGTGGCAACGCTGCGCAATCTGCTCGAGCGCGGTGCGTACTTGAGCGCGGCCGTGAGCTCGCTGTAGCCCGCGCGCAAGTACGAAGAGGACCGCAAGGAGCAGCCGTTTCGGGACAGGTTGACCGCCAACTCAAACAAAAAGGCCTCGGAGTAGGCCGTGAACGGCGACGAGAAGACCAGGCCGTGCTCACGACCGTCGGGCATCACCCGCAGCAGGCAATTCGGGCACCGCCACGAGTACACCTTGGCCATGGCCGAGCCATCGTCGAACTCAATGCGGCACTCGTGCGGAATGGGCGGCTTGAGGGGACTCGGGGGGACCCTGCAATACGGGCAGAGTGCCTCGGCGGGGAAATTGAGGATGGTCTCGGAAGTAGCAGCGGCCTCCACCAGGTTGATACGCGTCAGCTGCGCCGCCGTGGGCGGCACCAAGTCGCGCAACAGCCGCGACTGGTGCACCTGGTAGAACCGCGAGAAGAGCATGTACGGGTTGTTAGGGGCGACGGGATTGCCTCCCTGCTTCACCGGGTCGTCGTCCGGGAAGCGCATGTTGGGCGTCCCGTCGTCGCCGTCGTCGAAGCCACCGTGGCCGCCGCCCGCCGCCGCCGCGACTGCAGCGCTCTGGTGGATGCACTCGCCGTCGGCGGTCGGGCAGGCAACGCACACCCACTTCTTGGCGACGGTCCGCCGCACGACGGCAAAAGGCCAGCTCCCCTCCCCCCCAGAGACCGTGCACAGGGACGCTCCGTACGGGATGGCAGTCCCGGCAGCGCGGGCCACCCCGCGCACCGACGACTCGAGCACCTCAAACACCTCCTCCAGTGTCATCTGCGCGGCCGCCCGGACGGCCTCGAGGGCCGCCTCCATGTCCGACTCAAACGTGCAGCCCGTGTCCAGGCACTTCTCAGGCCCACTGCATGACGACACGGGGCGCTTGACGCCGCCCTTGGTCTGGAGGGTGACGCAGATCGCCACCGTCTGCTGCTTGCAGATGTCGGCGCGCACACGGGAGCGGCCGAGCTTCAACAAGACGCCGACCGCCCCGCTGCGACCCAACGTCCACCCCCGCGTCCTCAACGCCTTCTTGGATACGCCCGTATGTACGCGGAGCGCCTCCAGCCCCGACAGCGCACGCGCCGCGATGCCCTCCTCCTCGTAGTTGTCCTGCAAGTTCTTGTGCATCTCGTTGCAAAAGAGCGCGACGAGTACGGGCCGCATGCTCTCCCGCACGTTGTTGAGGCCCCGCCCCCGCCCCCGGCCTGGGCCAGGCCCTCGCCAGCCAGCATAGTTGCCGACCCGCATTGCCCGCCCATCCGCACGCCGTCGACGCGCAGGGATGCGAGTGTCGGGGAGGTTGCCAGCTCCAAACATGTCCGCCATGGCCGCCCCACCATCGGCCAGCAGGTCAGCCGCGGAGCTGAAGCCCATGCGGCCCGACAGGCCGGCGGATGACACCGGCGTCGTATTGCGCGGCTCCCGAGGGCGCGGCGGATCGGACCGAGCGGCCGAAAAAAGCCCGTTGCCGGCAACGCTCCTTGCCGTCACGTACGAGAGAGGCGGCTGCCCGTCAGAAGGAGGGGAGGGGCCGCCCCCGTCGCAACCGCTCGCCGCCGCGACCGACGCGAAGAGGACGATCCAGGCGAAGAAGAGCAGCCACGGCGACGGGGGACACGCCAAGGCTGCAAAAAGTAGGGCAGCAACGGTCGCCAGCGTGCGTCGTGGGGCCATGGCGCATCCAACAAAAGGGCACAAAACCAAAAGCGGGCCAGCGGTGACAACGAGCAGGAGCCCACAAGCCAAAGCGGAAAAGTGCAGATGCACGGGTAGGGCGACGACGACAAACAAATCAAAGCCCTCAGCGAGAAGAGAGAGGCACCTCAAAAGTCAGAACCGCACACTGTCGGGCGGGCTCACCGCCTTCTCGTGGGGGTACCCATATTGTGGACGCCAGTGCGGGGCCGCCAACGTCGCCAGTGTGCAGCTGCCAACGTCGCGAGTGCGGGGTTGCCGACGTCACCAGTCTGGGGCTGCCAACATCTCCAGTGTGGGGCTGTCGAAGGCAGGAGACGAGACACGACCAGACACGACCGTACATTAGATACACACGACCAGACACACAGACGCAGCGGTCACTTACGAGTACCAGAGGGGGCAGGCACGGGACGGTCACTCCTCACGTAGTACGGCTCGGTCCAAGATGGTGGGGAGGGTCATGTGCTGAGGGGTCCTCCACACCACTCATGTTGCACCAAACGGCCAAGTCGCTAGCCGAGTGGTGTCGCCACAGGGCGTACCCAGCACCGGCCAGCCGGCTGTGTTACCATCGCTGCGGCCAGCGGGCCGGCCACATCGCTGGCGACAGCCACATCCGATCAGATGTAGTTGACAGCGACAGGGGGCAGTGCCACTTTGAAAATTGTTCTAATCAGTTGCAAATATGAGCCACAAATGCGACCCACATAATTGTGGTAACTGTCTGATTTCAGTCCGGACCGGCAGACGGTGCCTCGCCCACTGGAAGCTCAGCACACACCGGAGCGTGGATGGAGAGCCGTGTGGTGCCCGTGGAGCCAGAGGCAAGTCGATACAGAACGGATGCGCCAAGCTGCGAAATCTGACCCACAGGTGAACACATAACTGTATTTACAAGAAATAGTACATGCCTGGAGTAACTCGGTGCATCGTCCTGGGGCGATCTTCGGTGCCCCTCCCTTCGCTCTCCCTCGCTCGTCCTGATGAGCTATAGCAACGGGCAGCGCTTCCACCCCAGCCTCTTTTCCTGCGTTTTTCTTGCCACATGTCTGTTACAGCCCTCTGTATGATGTGTTGGTGTGCTCAGCATGTACGCATTAGCTCTGCGGGACTCGCCCACCGGCAAGCACTACCCGCGGATTCTCATGTCAGCGTCCGCGTCAAGAAAAAGCCGTCCCTTGTGCTCCAGATGCCGCTTTTTGGCCGCTTTCTTTTGCCCATCACCCTTTTGGGGTCGTCAGCAACGCACTACAACCAGTTCAGACTGCATATACCTCCATGCCAGGCCTGGCGCACACAAAATACACTGTAATCATACAGAAGCGGCCTTTCGCCGCCGGAGCACCGTGTACTGACCGCACTCTGGAAGGACACTTGATGGATACCTTAAGGGTGAGTTCTGAAAGAGCTCAGCGTAGTTTGGTGGTGCTGTGCCAGACAGTGGCTTCACGCGGTTGCTGCCACCAGGTGCGTCCATTTCGGCTTCAAGCTGTGCGCACTCTTCAACGCAGCGCGCCCCGTGCGAAAAAGGTACATGAGCAGATGGGGGGGGGGGTTCTTGTTGCTCTGATACACAATCGTGCTGCGCCATGCGACAAGGGGGAAAAGACGGACACACAATGCACCGCTTTTGCACGAAAACGCAATGTGGTCCCTGGACCTTGCTGTGTCTGGTTTTTCGATGGGGGCTGCGTGCGCTCGGTCGCCGTACGTGTATCGATGGTGATGGCGTGAAGAAACCCAACAGAAAACCCGTAGCGAGAGCGGGAGTGGCACGCCACTGACGCCCCTCCCCACCTTGGCGCACCCAAAAAGACATGAAGGACGGGTCTGCTCATGAAACCGTCAACATGGGCACTCGCATCAGCCTTCAGAGAACCATGAAGGACGTTTTTTTTCTGAGAGTGTTTTGGTAGAGTTGGGCGTGGATGTGCCCTCCCATGGCCCTTGTGGAACACCATGGCAGTGGGGAAGTAGGTATACGAGCACCGGACAGAGAAACGTAAACGTTCTCTTGCGTGGATGTGGTGCATGTCAACAGACACCCCGTGGGTCTTTTTTGTGGAAACTCTCGATGGAACGGCTTTGGCTTCCAAACGAGTACAACCGAAGCGCAGGCGCAACATCCACTGGATGTTGCAGTGTCAGCAAGATATACTCTGGGCATCTGGCCCCCCACTGGGGTGTGGTTGACGGCTGGTGCTGGTAGCCCCTCACGTAACGGCTAGGTCTTCCCCAACTGTGCGTACTTCCACGCTCATGAAAGCATCCGACTGCCCCCCGCTCCCTGGCCCGCGCACCTCCCTGCCCCACTCAACCAACCCACCAGCACGGGGCACCGCATCCAGAGGCCACCGCTCTTTCTGGTACGGCTACGTTGGGGGGGCTCGGGGCCGCCTGCGGCTTTTTCTCGAGCCAGGGCTGGCGGTAGCCCACCCCACGCCCGCCCGCCGCCCCCCCGACACCTCTTCCGTGGCGGCCGACACGGACGCGGCCGCCGCCGCCACTTGACCCCCATACTGCTTTTTTCCCAATGCGACGACAGCGCCGGTACCACCCCCGCCGCCGAGCGCGTCCACTCCCGCGCCACCATCACCACAGGCGCGGTGCCGGCGATGCCGAGTATGGGTGTGTTCCATACAAAACTGCAGTACCGCTGCCAGCTCGCCCCCCCCCGCACCGCCTGTCTCCTTGCCCCCTCCACCCCACTGATGGGGGAGGCCTCCTGTCACGTTAGCAAGTGTCACAGCACGCGGGAAAGAGAAGAGCGTTTGCCATCCGCTTTAATGCGCACCCACAACACAAACAGACGAGAAAAAAGAGCACCGAACCAACATGGACACAACCATCACGAAGAACACCGCTTGTTCCCACTTAAACGCCGGCTGGGGTGGGGGGGGGGGAAGAGGAGGGGGGCACCACCGGCATGGCCAAGTTGGTCACGGCCAGCACTACCTACCCACCGTGGATGAGCTGGACCACCACTGCCACCGCCGCGACCCCCCCCCCCCCCCCCCCCCCCCCCCCCCCGGCCCCTCCCCCCCCCCTCCTCCTCACCACCGCAGGCCTCCACCACCCCACCACCGAGTGCCCCTACCACAACGACGACAAACAGTGCAGAGATGAGTGCCAAGAGCCGGGGGAGGCGGGGAAGGGCGCCCGCTACTTGGGACCGCCCGACTTGGCACCGTTGCCGGCGGGAGGCGCGTGGCTTTCGGGCGCGCGCAACGGCGACGCCGGCTGCGGCCAGCCCGCCCCAAAGTCCGCGGCGGTGGCGGTCAGGGCGTTGTATCGCTCAATGTCGGCGGCTGTGGGCCCAGCGGGGGGCGCGGCCGCAGGCGCCGCCGGAGCGACTATCGGCTCAGGCGGGGAGGAGCCGTCAGCCGGAAGTGCAGCAGCAGGGGGCGCGGATGGTACCCTCCCCGCCGGCGTGACGGTCGCCTCCGGTCGGGAGCCGCCATCAGAGGGCATGGGAGGCAATCCAGCCATGGTTCGGTGGGAGGAGGAAGGGGCTCGCAAAAGCGAAACGGGTATGGGAGAAGATGGGGCTGAGGGGAAGGTCAGCAGTATCGGTCACTGTTGCGGGCGCTGGGAACAGAGGGGCCTCTGGACGACGGTGCAGAGGGCGCCACAAGGATTGGCATCACAGCAGGGTTGCTTGATCGATACGCCCGACGGTCAGGAACCTGGCCAATAAACCTCGTGACCTCGTTTGATCTGGAAATTGAGCACGTTTGAGCCACGAGTGTTTTGAATGAGAATCGCATATCCACGTGACATTGGCCAATAGGACCCCAGACGAAAAATCTGAAGCCTTGCAGCGTGCACCGGGTGGACTAGAAACCGCCGCGTATCGGCTCTAGCGTGGGAACCGCCGCAGATCCGCCGCCAAAAGAACACGCGACCGCAGCGTTGCATCGTCCGTTGCCCCGCTTCTGCCCTGGCTCCCCCACCGCCACCTTTGGCCTCCGCGCCGTCCGCGGCTCCCTTCTGGTTGTTGGGCCGCCCCAATAACCTCGGTTGTCTGGTCGGGTCCCTCGACTGAAAGAGTGGCCGCCGCCCCGTCTCCTCCTCCACCACCGCGCCTACCGCTGCACGGTGGCGACTCCACGAGTGGAGGACGTGGGATCCGAGACGGAGGAAGAGAGTGGCGGCGGCTGTGTCGGGCGGAGGTCGACAGCCGCGGGGGGGAGAGAATGTGGCGGTACGGGGTGGTTTACTTCCGAGGGGGGGGGGATGGGGGGGATGAGGACCGGCGGCGACGCACCTGCCGCACCACAGGGACGAACGCCGAGTCCGAGAGCGGGCCGGCCCTGGCGGTATGGCCTCAGCCCCACTCTCGCGCCGCCGGACGCCTGCCCGGCGCGCAGGGAGATGGCTTCGAGTCCACCCCCGCCCCCGTGTGCCGGCCACCGCCGCCGCCGCCGCCGCCAGCCTGCCATGACCGGTGCGCCTGCCGCCCCCGGTGGGCGCGGCGCGCGCCGGATCCACACCAGCGTGACGCGTGCGGTCGGTCGCCCGACGGCAGACGCGTCTGGTGTGGCAACTGCCGACGTCGCGCACCGGCCACCGGGTGCGGGTGCGGGGGTGTGGGCGCGAGAGCGGTTGGCGGTCGCGGTCGGGAGTCAGGCACGGCGGCCGCCGGACGGCGCGTCGTCTGTCATGGGGGCCCCGGTTGGGAGGCGCCTTGGGGAGGTGGACGCCCGCGTGCCCGGCCGGCGGCCGACCCCTGTCGCCACCCCACGCGAGGTGCGTCGGGGCGCGGCGGCGCGTGGGGACACGCCGGCGCCCCCCCCGCGTCGGACCGTCGGCGTGTTTCGCGCTGTCCCGCCCGTTGCTGGGGTGCAGACAACCCGCGCCGTGCTCATTGGCGTCGGCGCCAATGGGCGGGTCGGCACCGTTGGGCGCGGGGGCGCTTTGGGGGGGGAGGCGCCGCTGGTACCTGCCAGCTGCGGGGGGAACCTGGTCACCGACAGCGACCGGCGCGGGGCGGCTTGCGTTGGGCGTCGTGCGTCGCATAGTAGTGGAGGTGTGAGCCGGCGGTGCTGCCGTAGTGGGCATTGCCGGCATGGGGCGCGTCTTTTTGTCCACTGTGCTCGACCGCAGCAAACAACGAGAAAAAATGGATGTTGGCTTCTAAACTACTGCGACAGCGCCACCGAGGGGCGGCGCGCTGGCACCTCTCCACGCAAGTCGTGCGCTCGCATAGTAACGCCCACGAGAGAGAACATGGTGAACGAGCGCGAGGCGCAGTAGGTCCGCGCGCGGGCGAATGGAACCTAAAGGACAGCCACCCATCGCACACACAACATGAGCGACCGCATACACCCCACAACTATGGCCGTCTGGCTGCGTTGGGCCCTCGCACCGGGTGACCTTCCACCCCTGGCTTCCGCAAGGAATCCCACCCGGAAACGCCGCCTGCTTGTCCGCCACTGCGTTGCACAGGAGGAGTATCCTCTCAATGGCCAACGCCATCTCCGTGTCCCTCGTACCGGGCAGCGAGTCGTACACAAGCACTTCCCTGCCCATGACGTTGACGACCGCCGACACCCAGTGGGCGTTGCACAGATTCACCACCATGCCAAGCCACCGGCAGGCGCCGACCTCAGCGGCGACCTCGGTCGCGGCCGTCTGCGCAGCCACAAGCGCCACCTCCTTGCCCCTGATGCGTAGGACGGACGCCACTTGCTCGATGAGGAGGGCGTAGCCGCCAACCGAGCGCGCCGCGACGCGCTGCTCGACCATGCACGCGTTGATCGTGGCGGACGTCAGCCACGACGTCTGGCACGCGCTCGCCACCTCTCGGATGTTGACCGTCTGCCCGCCGTACGCATTGTCGCCCGCCTCGGCGCCGTTGGCGCCGAACGCCTCATCAAAGAACCGCCACGCGTCGTCGCCGATGCGGCTGTTTGAAAGCCACTCGAAGACCTCGCCAGCAACGGCGGCGACGGAGGCTGACGGCGAGAAGATGGGGCCAAGCCCCACCGGAAAAAAGTCCAGGGAGCCCGCCAGGTCCCCCAGCCATGCAAACGACTGCTTCAGCATCGCCACGTCCTTGTTGAACGTGTGCACGGACAGCATGTCCATGACCGCCTCGCGGGTGAGGGTCGTGCGCGGGAAGGAGTTGCTGCTCACCTTGAGGATGGCATCCGAGTTCTTGGAGGTCGAGGCATCGATGTTGGTGCTGTAGTACTTCATGCACTCGACCACGATCTCGTAGGGCAGCAGCAGGGACTGGAACCGCCTCGCCTCGGTGGCGGCCTGCCGCTCCTCGTCGTCAACATACGCGTTTTCGATGCTCGACGAGTCCATCTCCACCGAAACCACGTCCATCGAGGCGGCCAAGCCGCGCAGCGTGCAGCCGTCCGCGTCCCGCAGCACATGCGAGAGGGGTATCGAAGAGCCCGACGACGGCGAGCTGTCGTTGGCATCGCGCGTGGCCGGCGTCGAGCCCTTGGCACCCACCGCCAAGCCGTCTACGTCCGTGGCCGCCGCGGCTGCGGCGGCCTTGTTCGCCGCCGGGCTCGCCATCTTGGTGGTCGTGGTGTGCTTGGTCGGGCCGGTGCCCCGCTTCTTCTTTGGGCTCTTGCCCGACTCCTTCTCCTCCGAGCTGCCCCGCTTCTTTGTCAGGGGGGCGAGCCCCGACGCGGCCGCCTCGGCGGACCCAAACTTGGACCGAAAATCAGACGTCCACTTGACCTTGAGCTCCATGCACAGGTTGTACATCCAGTAGTCGCTCAGCCACGCCGCCACGATCACGGCGAGGCGCCGCTCCCCGCAGCTGGTCTTGACGATGTTGTGCCACGGCGGGTACAGGCAGCCGGCGTGCACGGTGATCTTGTCCTCCTGCTCCTCAGTCTGCCAATAGTTCATCAGCAGCTCCATGGGGCACGCCTGGGGCCACGTCCACTGAAGGCGGCCCTTGCCCGGAGGCGTCACGGCGATGCTGATGCGCTTGAATATATTCTTGACGCGCGTCGTCGTCATCTGGTTGATGGTCGCCAGCCCGAGGGACTGCAAGACGTCAGTCACCATCTTGCTCGTCAGAATGCGGGTGCCGACCGCCCCTGACTTGGCCTTGAGCAATACGGCGGGCGGGTGCAGGGAGAGAGGCGGGCTACCGTCGGGGCCGTCAACAACGACGACACTCCCAGCCCCGACGCCCGCAGCCGGTGCGCTTCCGCTGCACGACCGCCGCTGCCGCTCCGAGCCGCCGCGACCAGCGATGACAGCCGGCCCAAACGAGGGTCGACGCGCTTGCCACCACGCTTGCTTGAATGCACTCTTGAACGCGTCGGTCGCGCTGTCCGACACGCAGTCGATCACCTCGCCGTCGTACGGGCGGCTGGTGGAGCCGTCCCCGCGCTCGACCACCAGGTACACGCCCGAAAAGCACTTGTCAACGCGCCCGAGCGCGGCGCCCAACGACAGCATGCTATGCAGCAGCGCCAGTGCGGGTTCGGGCGTCGTGGGCGGCACCGGCAGGCTGGCCGACGACGGCGCAGGTGCGGAGGTTGCCCCTCTCAGCTGCGCCGAGTAGGATGACGCACACCTTCCGCTGCCGGCCGCCGATACCAAAGCCGATGAGGGTGCTGCGGGTGATGGTCGCGACGGAGGTGGCCGCGACGGAGGAGGGCGCGACAAAGGAGGGCGCGTCTTGGCGCCCCGCTTCATGGAAGCGGCAGCCACAGAAGCGGCGGCCGCCCCGCGAGGAGACAGGCGTCTATTGGGTGATGCCGCACGGGGGGTTGATGGTGATGAAGAGGGCGGCGAGCCGTCCGCGCAAAAAGGGAGGGGGGGCGAGTGCCGAGGCGCCACATCCTCAGCGGAAGGCGGAGCATCTGGAAAAGTCGGGGGGGGGGACACGTGGTCGGGTGTGACACATGGGATGCTTGGAAGGCGAAACGGAGTGGGTGCAGCAGCCGGCGACCGAGGAGAGAAAGGGTCCCGAGCACAAGGAAGCACACGCTGGATGGGGCGAGGAATGGAGAAGGCAGCAGCGGATGGGGAGGGCGTCTGCATCATGCTGGGAGCCAAAGAAAGAGGTGCGGGGCAACCCACTGCCGTTCCCGAGTCCATCGCGCAGTGCCCCACGACCTGGCAGCCGGCACCCGCCGCCTGGCACGCGGTACCCACGGCCCAGCACCCGACGCCCACCAACCAAACGCGCTCACGCGGCCACTCGCAGCACCCGATATCCTCGATCACACACGCTCTGGCACCAGCTGCCGTGCACACGCCGTCGCCACCCACCGACCCAGCAAAACCAACTCCTTCCTACTCGTCGCCGCCACTCTGTGCCGCGCCGATTCCCCCGACCTGCAACGCACACGTCACGCAAAAGTACGGGCTAGCGCACAAAAGGACGCGCTGTGGGAGAAGCGTACCAAGCGATCAGAGGGCCCCCATAGCGACCCCCCAGGGTGCACCCACGAACAGCGGGCGGGTGGGGGGCGGCGTGGACCGCCTGCCCGGGGGACGCAGCGAGCAGGCGGGGTGGCCAGCCGCGAGCTCTGGATGCAGCCCGTATCGGGGCGCGCGCGGGAGAGCGGCAAAAAACGAATCCACCTCACAGCACGCGGCCCGCCCCAGTCGGCGGCGCGCCAGCCTGCCCAAACGGCGGCGCGCCGGCCTGCCCAAACGGCGGCGCGCCGGCCTGCCCAAACGGCGGCGCGCCGGCCTG
>ENA-ORXC01002274-ORXC01002274.1-marine-metagenome-genome-assembly--contig:-NODE-2274-length-10605-cov-5.076843_pt1 | contig 10605 bp, 9 predicted proteins | sample MGYA00237865_ERZ511478 | MGnify/ENA metagenome assembly ERZ511478 | reverse complement strand
GGGGGGGGGGGGGGGGGGGGGGGGGGGGGGGGGGGGGGGGGGGGGGGGGGCGCCGCGGGCGAGGGGGGTCGGCGCTCCCACGCGGCCACCGCCGCGCTTGACGGGATTGTAGTAGGCGCGGGAGGAACCGCCAAACGTCAAAAGACCGCTTGTTCCTTTGGTCTGTTGGGCCCAGCGACGCCGACCAAAGGCGCCGCTCGCCACCCGCGGCGGCGCCCCGCAACGGCGGCGCGCCACCCAAGCGGAAGAGCTGTGCGCGCGCGCAGGCGCCCTCCTCGGCGCGTGCAGCACGTTCGAGTCCTGCTGACTGCCACCGCGCGGCGCGCCGACAAGCAGGACATTGGGGCGATGCACGCGACGTAGCGGCCGCGCGTCGACCCGCCCGCGCGGCCCGTGTGGGCAGAAACGGAGGGCGAGCCGGCGCTCCCCGCGTCGGTCGTGGAGATGCAGTTTCACGCGCGGCGGCGGCGTGTGCGGAAAGGAACTGAGGTGGAGGGGAAGGGACGCTGCCGAGGGGGGGTGAGCGCCGCCCTGCGGCTACCGCCACGCCCGACGGGCGGTTGGGGGCGGAGAATCACGCACCATGTCCAGACTTTGTGTCCGTGGGTCTGTCTCGCCCCCCGCAGCAGACCGACGGCGCCGCTCGCCGCCCGCGGCGCCGCCACGCACACCGCGCCGCCCGCTCGGGCGGGGCGCCGTGGCGGGGTGTGGTGTGTTCCGTTCGATTTGCCCCTGGGCCGTTGGGATCACGCCGCGACTCGCCCGCGTCGGGCGGACGAGGCGTACCCCCCCCCCCCGCCGATGCCGGGGGCGGGGCGGAGCCGCCGTCCACCGACGGAGGCCTGCGGCTGGCGTCCGGCATGGGGGCGCCCGGCGCTCGCGGCGGGGCGTGGCCACGGGGCGGTCGACGCCGCCGCCCCCCGGCGGCCGGGGGCGAGGACATGGCGGCCATCACCGAAGACGGCGCCAGCGGCGGCGTCGGCGGCGGCGGCGCGGCGGGGGCGGCGCCGGGCAGGGAGGCCGACGGGGGAGCGATGGGCGCCAGGCCGGCGGTCGCCCCCGCCGCCGCCGCCGCCGCGGCCGCGGCCGGCCTGGTGCGCGGGCGGGGGCAGGCGGCGGCGACGGGGTCGGCCGCCGGCGCGGGCGGAGGTGCTGGAGAGGCCAGTCGGCGGGGGCGCAGCAGGGACCCCCCCCCGGCGCCGGGGGTGGCCGCAGCCAGCGCCCAGCGAGCGGCCGGTGTGGGGGCGGGCACCGAGTGCACGGTTGCCGTGTCGGGCGGCGCCGCGGCGCCCCCCCGTCCCCACCTCGTCCCGTGGCCGAGGCGCGGCGCTGGGGTGGAGGGTGGCCGCCACCGCCACGGGCAGCGGCCCATGACGGGACGCCCAGCGCGGCGACGCGGCACCGTCGCTCCCCGCCGTGGCGGGCGCGCCCCCCGCCCGCGTCGGCCACGCCGCGGCCACCCACCGCGCGCACGCCCGTGGGGACACCCCCCCGCCCGCCGGCGGCTGCGCCTGTGCCGGTCATGGGACGGCGCGCCCCGCCGCCACGTCTGAGCGCCTCGACATTGGCCGCGGCGTGCGGGTGCACGCCGCGTGTCGCGCAGCGGCGCCCGTGGCGGCCGCCCCCCGACGGCCGCCCGTGCGCGTCGCCAAACCGCGCCGCGGTCGCCTCGACGGGCGACGTCGGTCGGTGGCGGCCGGCGCTCCCGGCGACGGGCACAGGTGGAGGTGTGTACGAGCCACCCAGGTGCTTGGGATGGAAGGGGGGAGGTGGGGGGGGCGGTGGGACCCGCCTGCCACGGACGCGGCGGGCGCACGGCACGCGGCCGACGGCGGTGTCGTGGTCACGGCGTGCGCCGCACCCGCCCGCGTCGTGCGCACGCCCGTGGTGCGGCGGGCGGGGCGCTCGCGGCGACCACCGCGGAGGGCGTGACGCCGGCGGCCGTGACGCCGGCGGTCGTGACCGAGGCGGCTCTGGACAAGGGCGCCAGGGGCCTTGCGGGTGACGCCGTCGACAGGGACCGTGTGGGCAGCGGCAGCCTCCACAGCGCAGATGGCGGTGGCGGCGGCGGGCGCGGCCGAGACGTGGACGTCACCAGCGTCCCCGCGGCGGTGACGCGCGCGGCCGCCGGGCGCGGGGGGTGGGAACGGCCTTGCAGACGAGGGCGACGGCCTCGCCGGCGGTGCCCCAGCGCCGGCGGAGGGGGCAGACGCTGCCACCGTGGTGACGCACGGCGGCGGGGCGACAGTGGGGAGGCGCGCAGGGGCGGAAACGAGCGTGGCTTCCAAAACGAGGACACCACCACAAGAAAGAAAGAGCAACACGTCACGGAAAAACCAGAGCAACAGTGGGAAGAAAACTGGGCGATGGCAAGAAAAGAAAAGGAGAACAAGGTGGGGGGGGGGAAGGCAAAGGAAACCGGCCAGCCGCTGCGCATCGATGGGGAGGGAGGGGGGGGGGGGGGGCGTCACCAACGGTGGGTGGGGGCACCCCACCACCGCCCCGGGGGCGACTCCCCGGGCGCGGGGGCGGCCGCGCGCGGCGTGATCGCCACCGAGTGCGCCGCCGACGGGTGGGGCGCCCGGCAGCGGGTCACGGCCGCGCGCGGCGGGGCGAGCGGGACTACTCCCCCAAGGGGCGAGACACACAGAGACGGCCCCGCCCCCCCGCCGTGGCGGGCGGCTAGGCGTCGTGCGGCGCTTGCGCCGCCCCACCCGCTGCCGCAGGCGCCGCCTCCTCCGAGTTCGGGCACGCATTGCGGTGCTGGTTGAGCCGGTGCGCGTAGGTCAGGATCCTGTGCTCGTCCAAGCGGAGCAGGCCGTCCCGCACAATCCTCTTGACCAGTGGCGACGTCGACTCGCTGCTCTGGGCGCACCCGTCGGCTGGCAAGCACCAGTTGTTGTTCGACCCGTGCGCGATGTACTGCCGCGCGCTGACGGACCGGTTGATCACCTCAGTGTCCGGGCTCGGTACCCCCGCGACGGGGTCCTTGTGCGCAAACAGCCGCCAATGGCAAAAGCTCTCGTTGAGGCGGTCACACATGGTATCGTTGCCGATGCGCGGGGACCCAAACGTGATGACCGTCGCGTTGAGGCGCGTATCCTCGGGATGGAGACGACGGCGATGCGCGTAGGCGAGGCCGAGCAGCTGGGCCACCGCGCCGCCCAGGCTGTGGCCGCAAAAGACGACGCTGGTGACTCCCGCCTCGATTTGCTTGTCAATGTCGTCCAGGACCTCGCTCATTTGGGGGTGGAAGGCGTTGAAGAAGCCGGTGTGCACCATCGCAGGAGTGGGTAGGCAGGAGCCATCGGCAACGTGCAGCAATCGAATCTTGCCGTCGTGAAGAAAATCAGACAGCTGCTTGGTCGTCCCACGACTCGCGGCGAAGAGACTGTTCTTGTAGCGCACCAGTGCTGTTGGTGCCACTTGAGAGCCGGACAACGAGCACGCTTTGTACGCAATTTGTTCTTGGGTGAAGCTGGCAACCGCCCGTCGCAGAAGAAGCTCGCGAATCATACCATCGGGGTACTGTGCGCCACCTCCAGTTGCCGGTCCTTCGGCGGGTGGCCTGTCCGGCAAGTAGGCTATGTGGGACATCACTAGCGCGTGGTAGGTGTTCCAGCACAGGTCGTCATCCGTCTGCTCATCTTGAAGCTCCGTGTGGATCACCGTACCCAGGAGCCCTCCTACAATTCGGTCGGAGTTGTCAGCCACACCGGTGGGGTTGCCACGGGCACGCTTGTACGGCTCGTGGAGGGGCTTAGCAACCATAGCTTGAAGAGACTGCCACAGCAACGATACCTCTTGGCTGCTAGTCCCAGCCGGTGCTGCGGGAGTCGTTGCGAACGGAGGGTCCTCAGTGTTGAGTCCTTCGCATGGCAGCCAGATAAGGCAAGCCGTCATGGGGTGGCAACAGCACCAGCACTCTGGTTCGTGATTGTGCTGGGTGCCGCTCAAATCCCAGCTGTGTCTGCGAAGCAGGCTCGCACCTTGTCCTGGTGTTGGTGCCAGCCCACGCTGGACCATCGTCGCCTCGACCTTGATTTTGGATCATAGCCACTTTCAGTTGCAGCCGATCGTCTATCTTTTTTCAGTCTATTCAATGTCAATCTCCATGAATTTTGAATAGAAAACTAGTTACGACTGCATGCACTACTCTGGGTACCGCATCTGCCGTTTGAAACAAATATGGAAAAAATATAGAATATATATATATCTACAAACCATTATCCAGAGAAGGAACACGGCACCGACTAGACCCAAAAGGAGTGCGACACCGGCCAGCGTCCGTTGGTCATTGGGAGGGCGGGTTTGTGCCGGCATCGCCCAAGGGTGAAAAATAGTCGGCGTGCACACAGAAACCAGGGCTGCAAGCCAGACCCGAGGGAGGGCGCGAGGTGAAGGAATGTTCGGGCCGTCGCCGATCGGCCCTGCCCTCGCGCGCTGGCGGAAGATAAAACCGCCGGAAGCCGGAAATTCTCAGGCCTACCAGGACTCCCGGTCGGACCGCCCCACCCTGCACTCAGTTCTACATTCTGGTACACCAGCCGTATCCCCTGCAAGAACGAGGTACAATACTATGAGCGCTCACTCTGCCTTGATACTCCACTCACGTCCGCTATGGCTTCCCAACCTCAACTCGAGTGAACAAAGACAGGGCAGCACCGGCATGCTTTTCCGGAACCGCAAGCCCCTGGTGCCTACTAACATTTTGACAACGGCCCACCCTCCTGGAGCTGAAAGCAACCGAACAGCGCCCTCACGGCGCCACTCGGAAACGCCTCTGGCGCTCGTCCGAGCCGAGATCTGCTTAAAACGTCCCAAAGTGGCCCACGGGCGTTGGAATCGTAGCTGTCGAGAAAAAAAGCCTGTTAAACCCTTGAACTTCGTGTCCAGAACGCATCGAGGATTCACGGTGATCGGCGATCGCGACCATTCCACGCAACCAAATTTGACTTTGTTGCTTGCACTTTCCGAGAACGCACCATCTTGCACAGACGCTCCCGCCCAGCGTGTGTGCATTGTTGCGACGGCGCCCACCAGACTACAAAGTGACCGTGCTGTGCGGGCCCCCTTCTTGAGCTCGTCTTTCAGCCATTGCCAACTGGATACGTTGGCAACCCAAGCGGTCTCCGCGCACAGAGACGCGGAACGCATACTATATTGCCAGGACATCAACGTTTGCGGCTCGCAGAGTGATTCACAGATGTGACTGGTGTAATACTGTACGGGTGGGCAATCGGATGGCCCCCTTCAATCAATTGAATCGATTTCAGTCACAGCTAATATTGATTTTACAATGATATTCTTGTAAGTATGAAGACTTTATAGTATGAGATGCGACTTCTTCTCTATTTTCGTGGTCAAGTACCATTGAAATGTGCAGTGCACTCATATTGAAATGAGGCACCGGTGCTCATCCGCGCCCAGCCGTCGGGACGCCAGGTATATATCGCGGGGTGCTAGAAGGAGTCCTCCAGACGACCTCTCTACCGCTCCAGGCATCGGTGCGGAAAAAAGTTCGGCCCCAGCAGAAGAAGCGTGTGTACAGCCGTTCTCCCAAAAATCCCGCACTCCAACTGTTGCAAAAGTGATCCAAATCGGCCTCTGCGGGGTCGTAGAGGCCGATTTGGACTCTGTTGCAACTGTTGGAGTGCGGGATTTTTGGGAGAAAGGCTGTAGACGACAGACCTCGTACGAACCTGGGGTCGCGCCACCTTTCTGCCATAGTCGTGACCCGCGAGCAGCTCCACCGACGCGATTCGTAAAGGCAAGACCGTGCAGGTCTTTCAGCTCTGTTCTCTACCGAAATGACCTGGGCACAGCTGAGGAAACGTCAGACACGCAAGTGCGCTGAAAAGCGTCAACGACGATGCTCGTGGGAGACCTGGCCACACTGGCAATCGGAAGACTCGTGTCACAGTGCGATCGAAAAAGCCAGGCTTTCGCATCGAGTAATACATTTGTGGCTCCAGTCTTGACGACTACAGCAGTTCTCTTAAAAACCTCGCACGCCAACTGTTGAGCAACTCTTACAAATCGGTCTTCACGGGGTCGCAGACGCTAGCTGGTATTGTCGTTGCGCCAAAGAGTGGAGAGTCCATGCCTAACAAAGAGGGGCTTTTCTGCTTTTGGTCGGCCCAGACATCGATCGGCTTGACTGGGGCCTCTCCAGCTTTTGACGGAACGACCACAAGAGTTGTGCAACAGTTGGCGTGCGAGACTTTGAGAGAACGACGGTACTGGGCGAGGCAGGTCGTGCAATACACTCAGTCCACAACGGGTTGACCCAATTTCTCATGGTAAAACCGATATTTAGTCGACCACGATTTTTGGCCCGATAAACACGAAATCGACCGAATTCAATATATCGATTGCTCATCCCTAAAGTCTTTGTTTACTGGTGGCCTGCACACATCGCGCGCGCGGCCGAAGGTCCTCTTCTGGCCTATCGCCGTGACTGGGCCTGGAGTCCGTGAACTGCGGTCCGCTAGCATGCCTAGAGCATGTACGAAGGCCATTGTCTGGCCACCCACGCTGCTAGCTCAGCTGGTAGGGTGACTCGCCCACCCAGTGTGCATTGTTGCCACTGCGCCCACCGGACTATCCTGGATACGTCGTGACTGTGCTGTGCGAGCTCCCTTCTTGAACCCGTCAAGGGGGATTCATGCTCCCCAGCCATCGGATGGCCAGTCGGGAGGCGGTGACTATGATTCGCAACACGAGCGGCCTGCACAATCAGCGAGACGCGGAACGCACAGCCTGTTGTCAGCGAATTGAAATCTGGGGCTGGCAAGGTGACACGGACGCGAACGCCCATTGTCGGCGGAGTGCGCACCTCGCCCCCGTGGCGGAAGGGCCCCGCGTGGGGCTGTCGCCGCGCCTGGGCCGGCCGGCCGTGAAATGTGGCCCGCCAGCATACGTAGAGAATCTATGAAGGACAGTGTCTCCAATCAAGCTGCACGGCCACATGATGGAAAGTCTTGCCTTCACCAGCATGCACTCTCTGGAAAGAATCTGCTACCATGGTGCGTGGGGTCGCAAGCGCTCGTCAGGGGTGACGTTCGCTGTCGCAGTGGCTTCCACCTACAAGGACATCGACCCTGTGCTACTGCTTTTCTCGCCGCACTCAGTTGATGTGTCCCAGGTGCGTTCGTGCAAGGCAGCACACAGTTGAATGTGGGGAGTACGCCCTGCGCCACGCAGCGCGCCTCTTGGAACCTCAACACGTAATCGGTGGGTACGGTTGCTAACACAGCGCTGTTTCGGCCTGCTTGTCTGCCCGAGTTCTGTTCATGGTTTCGCCCCTTTTTCCGTCGTAGCTCTATCCCGTGTGCCCTACATTTCTTGCGCGTCTTCTGTGGCTGGTGTTATCGGCGCGAGAACGAGGGTGACGATCGCCCGAGTGTCCTTCACTTCATTGTTTCTTGTTGGCTATTCGTGCGATGGAGGAAGAAGACGCGGGCAGGTTGACTGAGTGCGGCACCGGCAGCGAGGCCTGTCGTGATGTGAGCATCGAAAGCGACGAGGAGGCTGCGTCCGCTTCAATGGCATCGGGTGCAGATGTGCACGCGGCCGACGCTGCTCTATCCCTGCCCAGCCGTGTGGAGTGGGCGGCGACCTTGGTGGCACTTGCCGACGCCCTAGTAGAGCACCACGAGTTCGACACAGCGCAAGATGTGCTCTACGACGAGCTGCGGGACGCAGGAGTGTCGCTAGACGGACATGGCCATACCAGCACCGCCGAGACTCGGTACGAGGCGGCTGCGGCGTTGGTGAACGCGCTGGAAGCCACCCTGAAAGAGCACGTCCAGCGCTTGGTGACAACTGACGGTGCTACGGAGATGCTGCCCGCGAATGTGATGCAGCTTGAAGAGGCATTGGAGCAGTTACGGGCGGTGGAGCGCAACTTTGAGGATGAAGAAAGGACGGACCTCCAATGCGTGACGTCGGTGCTGTACTGCGTACGGGACCTGTTGTTGCCCAAGAGGCAGCAACCAGTGCGACCGCCTGACCAACAATTGACCGACCAACAAATGACTGACCGACCATTGACGGCCGCGCCCCGCACTCGCTCCATTATTTCGACAGCGCTCAAGGGGCTGACGGACGAAGACTTCAATGCGATATCCGGAGTGGGGGGGGACGCGGTAGACCTAGCCAAGACTATGCTGCAGGTGCTGTCTGTCGCAGAGTTTAGGCGCCTTTCGTGGCTGCAGCGTGCCACTTCGCTGCCGAATAACGAGGGAGATGCCAAGTTGCGTTCTTTTTGCGTAGCGCTGGCTCCTGGCGGGTCCTCTATGGTCGATCCCTTTTGGATACGTCCATCATTTTCCCCTGACATTTCTGCCGGCTTACTTGAAGGGCTGTCTAAGCAGTCGCAAGCAACTACCATGATGCTTGGTGTCGACGTACGTCACGCGTTCGCCGCGTCTGTCGCTGCGTATGCGGGCGATGACGTCTCGCCTGGCTGGCTTCACGATCGGTTCGGAGCTACGGCGGGCTACACGCTGGTCAAGTACGTCCCAGCCCGCTGCGGTGTTTGCTCCATTCTATTGCGGCATGGGCAGTGCTTGTACGTGGCGACGGCCGGGGCTTTGTCGTGGAACCAGTGGGTCAAGCTTTTCGCTGGATCGGTACAGCCTATCGACAATACCAGCTGCTCTGAGGGGTGGCGGTTTCCCACAGCCCAGTCGGGTCGGTGTGTCGTCAATCGGGACGTCTGGGACAAGTTCGTCAAGCAGGCCGGCGCGTTGGTGACGCCGCTTCGTGACGCCGTCAATGACTCCCAGCCAGGGGCCGCCGTTGTCAACTCTGTCGTTTTTTGTGGCCATGGCCTCGGCGCGGCAGTTGCGCAGCTGCTGGCCGCGGCATGGGATCCATCCGGTAGAAGCTCGAGGCCAGTGCGAACGCTCGTCACCTTCGGGTGCCCCGCAATCGGCGACATCGGCTTCCAGGCTCGGTTGTCAGGCATGACGCGGCACCTGCGGCTGTTTGTTGACCACGACCCCATTGCCGGGCTCCCTTTCGCGTCGTGTGACGGCTTACGCCTAGCCCCCAATGTCCGGCAGTACTCGTCGGTCCAAGCGGATCAGCATTGGGCACTCTCTCGGGATGGGCGGGCGAGCAAGACCTGTGCGACCTCCCCGTCGGTGCTCTCCCTTTCCGTTGCTGGAGTTGCTTTTGCGAGCCACCACTCCCTCGGTGCGTATGCAGAATGCCTAGCTTGTCACTTTTGCGGGGTGGCGGCGGACGCGGTCCTATCGGCGGCGAGGAACTCATCCACGCCCTCTATGCGGAACCCATGGCCATTTGCTCCTTCATTGGTGAGTACGTGCGGAGATGCAGATGAGACGTCATCAGTCCCCACCCCCCCGCAGATGTCTTCACCACCTGCCGAAACAGCTGTTTCCGAAGAACGGTCGCCGACTCAAATCGTCGCATCTGTGGACCATCCAGACAACATCACCTTGGCCATCCTCCGGTGACGCACCGCCGCATGGCCAGAGGACGGGGCGGCGGCGGGCTTGTCGTGTGCGCTTCACCCGCGCGGCCGCGTCCAAGATGGTTGACCGTGTGGGCGAGAGGGGACAAGCGGATTTAGTGGAGAATCACGGGGGCCCGAGAGGCTTTGCTGGAATCAACTGGGGTGCGCAGAAGAGCGCCGACGGGAACCTGCCAAACGGCATGAGGGAGGAGGCGGCGCCGCGAGTGAACTGGAAGGTCCGACTGCGGGCGGGCGCAGAGAGTGGCGAACACCGTTTGAGGGAACACCGTCTGGAGGCACCCGAGGACTAGCCCTGGGCGCGGCGGAGAGAACAACCTACAAGTTTTTCGTTTGACACACTCGACACTGACGCTGTGGGTGTGACATGACGGCCCCAACGAAAGCAGCCCGCTCGGAAAACAATCTTTCCGACACCATACACAGCCAGTTGAATGCAGACCTGCATGACAGAACGAATGAAGAGTCAACCGCAGCCGGGGAAGCAGCTCATTTTGAGCAGCTCCCGGACGGCGCCGGCCAGCGGCCAAGCCGTCAGCCAAGGGTAGCTGAAGGGGTGGCCGCTGCTGCAGGCACAATGCACGCCAGTGCGGGATTCGTGCGGCCGGCCGTTCCGCAGATATTGCACGCGGGAAAGCAACCCGGTGCTGAGAGCCGGCAGGACTCAGGAATGGCTGGGGCGTTTGCACTCCCCATGGACGCATTCTAAAGCCTACTCCATCAGCTTTTTATTGGCCCATTCTCAGGCGGCTACCACCATAGGCTGGTGAGATAGAGGTTCTGTTTTTAATCCCTCCGTTGTACAGAACCCCATTTTGTGCAATATCGTGTCCGCTGGTGACGCTGCAGGCTGTAAATTAACGTTGCCTGGCGACGACATAATGCGTTTCATAGGTACTGCAGGATTGTCTGACCCGCATTCGTGGTTGTTGGGGCACGTAAGCGGTGGTGGCGGGGGGCAGGTGATGCTCGTAGCTGGGTGAGAAAAAGCACAGCGTTTCCATGCGATGCCAGATCGGATCAATCGGAAACTTGGCACACCCGACAGTGAGAATGAACGCGTTTCCACGATGAGGTCCAGGCACAAGATCTGAGCAGCG
>ENA-ORXC01002273-ORXC01002273.1-marine-metagenome-genome-assembly--contig:-NODE-2273-length-10608-cov-9.912259_pt1 | contig 10608 bp, 7 predicted proteins | sample MGYA00237865_ERZ511478 | MGnify/ENA metagenome assembly ERZ511478 | reverse complement strand
TATTATTTTTAATAGCAATTTAAAAACCCTGTCACCCAACTAACGCTGACAGGGTTCAGAACAAACCGCTCTATTAAATTTTCACCTAAAATACCCAGGACCAAAGACTCCGTTTTGCGCTATCACGATAGGAGTATTCGCATAATCATTACCGAAAACGTTATTGAGCCAAACGACTTCACCTGTATTGGCATCCATAGCTATAAGACCTACGTTTTCATCAATATCCGAACTGGCACCAATATTATGACCATGAAAAAAAAGCATACCATTAGCGTATACTGGTGTAGTATCGCAAGACACACTATCCCTATACCACAGCTCCTCACCATCGGAGAGTCTTACGGCAATAGGTCTACCATTTCTAAATGGAAAAGCGGAACCTTTTTCCCTAGCTCCAAAAATTACGTTTTCAACAACAGTGGGCGACCAAATAGTATCGAAACCATTGTCTTTTCCCCATATAAAGGCACCTGTTTCTTTATCTACACAATACAATACAGAGTGAATGATATCATCTGTAGGTATACCGCTGAAAACCACTTTATCCTGAGTTATTTGCGGTGCACTAACACCATCTGCTTCAAAAGACCAGAGCACATTTAACGTATTTATATCTATTGCATACATATTTTTGGCAGGCAAATAGAGAATATCGTTTTCTATCACTGGTACAGAAGAAATATCATTAGGAAGCTCCACTTTATTGAGTAGCGTACCTGTTTCTTTATCCAATACATGCATATATGCAGGATAATACCCTAGAAAATCTTCCTCGCTAAATATGTAAACTTTATCTTCATATACTATTGGTGTAGTGGCATCATTCAAAACATCATCTAACTCCCCTTTTAAATCGGTAGAATAGTACCACTTTATATCTCCAGAGCCTTCTAAAAGGGCTACTACAACTCCAAACCCACCGGAAGTATAACAAATACCATCATCACAATTTGTATTGGAGATACCCAAAGCATTATCGTATTCCAACATTGGGGTATCCCATAAAAAGGCATTCGTATTCACATCAATAGCATTCACAGAATTGTCATCTGAAGCCACATAGACAACTCCATTACTATAATCTGGCAAACTTTCTGGGTAGGTTTGATCTGGCAGGGTAAACACAATTTCCTCTACACCGGTGGCAGCATCCACTTTTACGATGCTTTCATCCCAACTGGTTATAATAAAATTATTCATAGCGGGGTCGCCAGAAACAATTTGCTTACCCTGTTCAGGGTTGATGACTCCCCCCTCTTCATTAAGTTCTACCGTGTCGTCTTTTGTACAACCTATTATAAAAGTTACCAAAAAGCATAAGAAAAATAGACTACTAGATTTTATATATATTTTCATAACCGTATTTATTGTACTTTAAAATCGAACACTTCAGATTCAGAAGAATTACCCACCTCATCTTTGGTAATAACACGCCAATAATAAGTTTGCCCCGAACTAATAGTTGTCGTTGTCGTTTTCTGCGACGTACTTTCAATATTTTCCGTAGGATTATTAGATGTACCAAAGAACACCTCATAACCCACAATATCATTATCTACATCATTAGCATTCCATTCTAGTGTAATGCTACCAGAACCACTTACCGTTTGCCCCCTTGTAGGACTCACCGCTATAGCCGGAAACGGAGCATAATTTTCAACGCCTGTACCAGCGTTATAAAATTGCCATTTAGCACTATTTGGAGCTTGATCAGAACCAGCAGCCTTAGAAACTACATACCACTCATAAGGGGTATTTTTTGTAAGACCGATGGCCTTCTCATTGGTAATCGCGTTAACGGTGTTTGTATTATTGGTGTTGAGATTCCGAATAACAACATCGTAACTATCTACATTAACACCTGCTTCCCACATGAAAGTGATACTACTCTCTGTATCGTTCAATGACTGACCTTCTGTACACTCTGAATTATTTTCAGGAAAAACCAAAGACACACTACCTAAATCGCCGCCCTCATTGGGGTTTTCGTTAGGATCATCTTTACTACCAGGGCAAGATGTAAGCGTAACCAGCCCCATTACTGCAAATACTAATTTAAATACACTTTTCATTGCTTGATAATTTTAAAGGTTTCTGTTTTTTTATCATTACTGATAGACAGTAGATACATACCATCTTGAAGCATATCTGCATCTAACACCACCGTGGTAGTACCAGGCTCAACCATTTTCAATAGTACCGTTCTACCATTAAAAGTGGTCAGTTGCATTGTTGTCACTTGATCAGACGGAGCACTCATTTGCACAGTAATTTTACCCGTACTAACAGGGTTAGGGTAAATAATGGTCTTTGCAGACAAATCAATAACCTCTTCATAAACTCCTTGACAATCTTGATCTGTTTTTACGGTTACCTTGTTGACTTCTCCCGTTAACGGAATTGTTATTTCAGCTTCGGAAGTTGTAAATACGTTTTCATTTATTTTAATGGTATAAAGAGACCCTCCAGATAAGTTAAAAGTTGCCGATTTAGAAGTAAGATTTGTTTTAGAGGAAACCGATAAACTCTCTGGTTCTGCAACCACCACATTAAAACAGTTCTCATAATCAGCTTGACCTTGTACCGTAATACATACAGTATATGCACCACCAACCAAATCGTTAAATGCAATGTCATTGGTAAAGTTTATAGCTATATCAGTACCATTACCGCTTAATGCCGCGGTGTAGTTATTAGTCATATTGGCCGCAATAGTTATACTACCATTGTTACTATCCATACAAGATTCTCCTTTAGAAAGCACTCTAAAATTATCTGCTGGTAAGGAGAAAATCTCACATCCGCTGGTATCTACAGAAGTATTGAATGGTGTATTGGGGCATTGATCAAAATCATTTGGCACACCATCACCATCATCATCGTTAGGGTCTGTAGTAGTACTACCATTTAAAGTAACCGTATATACCCTACTACTGCCATCTTCACCTATAACCGTATAATTTATGGGGTTTGAAAAATCATTGGTATTAACACCACTTTGCTGTAACTCATCGCCAATATATACTTGAGATTTTTGAGAATGTGTAAATGTAGCCACCAAACTCTGAGGGTTGATATTTGAAGGAACAGAAACCGAAATAGCAGTGCCGTTTATACTCCCAACCGATGCAGGGTTGGTAACATTAAACCTAAAATCCGTAATATCTTTTTCACTACTAGCCGTTTCACGCTCACCTACCGTATACCAAATGCCCCAAATTCCGTTAGGCACAATAACACTTGGTGTCCCTTGCGGAGACAATTTATCTGCTGCCAAATTAATTATCGCTATATCTTCATCGCCATCATTATAGGTGTCAAATAACAATTTATCGTCATTTTTAGAGTAGTTAGGAAATCCTAATTTATTGTTGACGTAAACCGTTTTTACTTCACCTGTTTCAATATTTGCCGTAATAACCTCATAAGAATCATCAGTTTCATCAAATAGATCAAATGCCAGAATATTACCAGATGTTTTAGCAAATGAAGGATTACCAATACTTAAACCTTCGGGCAGGTTAGTGAATATTTTTTGAATATTACCATCGCCAAAGCTATTGGTTTGGTTGTTCCATACACGCAGCGAACCCACATCCCAATAATCAATAGTAGATCCGTTGGCGTTATTCAGTTCACTTAAAGCATCATATATTAGGTATTGACCAGAATAATCCCATTCCAGAGCATCGGCATACAAAACTTCTCCTGTAGTAACACCATCTGCAGAAGTAGGGTTATAAAGTTCAAAAGCCATAGATTCAGAAGTAACCAAATCTGAAATAAAAATGACTCCTTCCACATCATTTCTTACCGCTGCCAACCTATTGCCGTCTTTTGAAAGCGATACCGCTCCCCAAATAGGTTCATCTGAAATGACAAATTCCTCTATATTGTTTTGATCTAAAGAAACTGCATTAATAGTAAAATCTTCAGTAACATAAATTGCCAAACTACCATCATCTGCTACACTGGGTTTACGAGATAGTTTGGTGGTTGTTAACGGCACATAATTTTCACCATTCGTATCAGAAATATAAAGTGTATTTGGATCATCATCCCTAATGTCTACACTTAAAATAAACTCTGATCCAGTAACCGTTGGTATATCGTTGTCGGTATCTGTAGCATCACCATCTAAAATACCTACAGTATCAAAAGCACTTACAGCTGTTTGTACTTCCTGCGAATCTGCCCCATGTAAATCCGTAGCGGCCTGTATCACTCCTAATCTAAGGTCAATAAATTGAGAATTTGCCGTAAGATAGGTATCTAATGTTCTATAATATATTTGCTCTGCCTTCTCTTTTCCTATTGCTGTTGCAATTAAATAATATGCCCTATTAGGAATTCCACTATTAATATGCACGCCGCCATTATCGCCCGATCCGGTATAATACTCGGTCATATCTTTAGGCTGCCATCCTCTATCACTAAGCTCGTTTCCTCCGTTATTAGGGTTAGACAAGTCGCGCATTGCTCCAGAAGAAAAGTACTGTGTATTTACAATATCTTCACCAAGCTGCCAATCATCTCGGTCAATCATAGTACCGAAGATATCAGCAAAAGATTCGTTTATTGCTCCAGATTGGTATTCATAGACCAAGCCTGCCGTATTCTGTATAACCCCATGAGACATTTCATGACCGCCCACATCTAAACTACCCGCTAATGGTGAAAATGCATCTCTACCATTTCCGTAAAACATAGACGTACCGTTCCAAAAGGCATTATCAAGATCATTTCCGTCTTCATCAACAACATTAATAAAAGAGAAAACAGTACCACCTTGTCCATTAATTGAATTTCTATTGAACGTATTTAAAAAGTAATCATACGCCACACCGGCATTATAATGTGCAGAAATAGCTACAGGATTGTTCCAAGTATTACTGTTACTCTGTACATGATATACCACTAAATTCTCATCACGTATTTCATTTCGTAAGTCAAGTGTCATAATACCACCTACAGGATTATCTGGCATTTCAGATTGCGAGGCATCATACATTGGCTTGGTAATATCTATCATATATTCCCAATCGTTAGTATTATACGTATTCACTTGTCTGGTTACCCCATTTAAATCTTGACCTGAACCGTTTGATGGTGGCATAATAAATTTGTCATCACTACGCTCAATATCATTGAACTCATGCATTAATGTACAGGTGTGGTAGTATTTATGAAGTATTTCGCCTGTGTTGGCATCTAAAAAATACTCCCAACGATCCATTAAATTAGGATGGACAGTAATGTGGTGCGCCAATACCAGTTCTTCATTCGTAGGATAAAAAACCACTTCACCTTCTGGCTGCGGAATACTCAACAATCCGTTTTTAGAATTGGTAGACAGCTTCAATTTAGTATCTAAATCTGATTCTATTTTAGTAATTGCATTTGCAAAAGATACTTTTGGTGTAATCTCCTTTATAGTTGGTGATGCTTTAGAAGTACCATTAACCGAAATATCGTTTTTATTGGCACTTATGTGTACAAGAACCTCAGCTCCATACACTTTCACCCCCTTAAATACTTGTTGCATTCTAAGATGAGATTGCCCAAAATCATCTGTGGTTTCTGCGGTTAACCGAAACTCGTTTAACGGGTCCTTTACACGTAACAAAGCACCTATTTCAGAAAGGTAGTTTTTAGCAGTAGTTTCATTAGATGTTCTAGACATGCTTTGTTTAGCCTCATCTGTAACCGTACTTTTTATAAATATCGATGATGAAGCCGCCTTTCTTTTTATAGAAGTGTGCTTAAATTTTACATCTGGCTGTAGCCTATTAAAAATAGAAGGTAGTTGAAAGTTTTTATTTCCCGTTATAATAGGGGTAGTCTTTACATCTCGCTTTAAAGGTTGAAGATTAAAAGGTTTAAGCTGTACGGTTTTTGAGGTCCTCCCATGATTTTCATGTCGTTTATCATCAAAAGAATCTTGCCCAAAAATATAAGTTGTAGACAAAAAACTTAAAATGAAGAAGTAGCGTAGTGTTCTTTTCATAGCTATTATTTTAGTTGTTCTACTAGGTTATTGTATAGTGTTTTACATAAAGGATCTACTTTGTAATCATTACTTCCCCATACCACTTTTTTGTTGCCATCTTCACCTACATCTTCAATGAAATAATAAATGTTACCTGGATGGTTAAAATCCATATTCCCCAATTTCAGTGCTTCTAATTGATCAAAAAGCTCTTTGGTTTTAGCTTTACCTACTTGTACCAATTCTTCTGATTTTTTGGTAAGTGAATTGGTATGAAACAATTGTCCGTTTTCTAAGAGTATATACGCATCTACTGAACCTACCATACCGCCACCCTTTCCAAAAACAAGTTGTCTTTGTGGTAAGTTTTCTATTGTAAACTGTTGCGATTGACATGAAAACAGAATGATAAGCAGTAATGTAGTTAAGGTGGTTTTTAGTTTCATTTTGTGCTTTTAAAATTTATAGGTTGGTTGGCAATTAATTGATAGGCACAAGTTAGTGCCACATGTACTTATAGGAAATACCACATAAACTGTATTTTCTTCTACTGGTTTTCCGGTATATTGATTTTGAAGTATTTATACTATTATAAAGTGATGTATATTGGGGCTAATAATACCCTTCTATGAGAACAATTACTTTTCAATTCAGTGTTTTATTACTGATACTATTTATACCTATTTATGCAGTTGCTCAAATTGATAATACCAAAGAAATTGACAGTCTTCGTAATGAGCTTATTACTGCAAAGAAAGATACTACCAAGGTTAATTTACTTTCAGAACTTTCATCAGCATTAGGTAAAGTAGATTCTGTAGAAACTTTCAAAACTGCTTTTGAAGCCCTTACTTTAAGTCAAAAAATAAAATACAAAAAAGGAGAGGCTGCAGCGTTATTTTCAATTGGCGGAGCCTATATGGATTATTTTGACCTTGAAACAGCAGATGAATATTTGGATAAGGGCTTACCTATTATTGAGCAGTTAGTTCAACAAGATTCTTCAAGGGCCCATTTAAAATTATGGCTACGGGGAAATTATTTTAAAGCCATAAACTATGGTTATAAAGGAGATGTAGAAAAGGAGCTAGAATTGACCTATATGGTTTTACCTGTTGCAGAAAAGCTAAATGACCTAGACTTTTTAACTAGGGCGTATACTAATATGGGTATAATTAACACAAGAATAGGACTAACTACAGATGCCTACGAAAAACTGACAAAGAGTATTGAAATCAACAAAACCCTAGCTTCTAAAAAAAGGACCATTTTCACTAACCTTACATTCACTCAATTATTATATAGCCTAGATTCGGTTAACCAAATGAAACCCTATCTAAAAGAGGCTAAAACCCTTCTAGAAACCGATCCTAATGCGCTAGACTGGCAGTTATATTATATTCAAGAGAGTTTTTACAATACCGGCTTAGGTAATTTTACAGAAGCCATAGCATCATTGGATAAAGCAAGGGAAATTGTTGTTAAAAACCAGATGCACCAAGAATTCTATATTCTTTTACAACGTTATGCCTTTGTTAGTGCAAGTAATAAAGATTACCCTGCGGCTATTTCATATATGACAGAATTCATTAATACAGCAAAAGAGAAGAAAAAGAAATTAAATGTTTTTCAAGGTTTATATAAAAGATCTGAATACGAGGCTGCCCAAGAAAATTATAAGAATGCCTATTTTGATTACATTGACGCAATTAATATATACGACAGTATTAATACCCATGAAATGTATGAAAACATGCAAGAGTTAGAGTTAAAATACAAAACAGCCGAAAATGAAAAAGAAATACTTTCTTTAAAAATTACAAACGAAAAGAAAAAATCGCAAACCTATCTATTAATAGGTTTAACCTCTATTCTTGCATTTTTACTGTTTGGTGGGTATTACATTTATAACCAAAGATTACGTAAAGCAAGAAAAAAAGAACGTCTTCACCAATCTGAAATAAATTTAATTAAACAAGAGCAACAAAATCAAATCTTTTCGGCAATGATTGAAGGTCAGGAAAAAGAGCGAAAAAGACTGGCAATTGATCTACATGATGGTCTTGGAGGACGATTATCTGGCATAAGCCTGAACCTTTCTAAGTTAGATAAGGACGAACCTAAAGAATACCCAAAGAAGGAGCTTCAAAAAGTTATGAAAGATTTGGGAGATTCATTAACAGAGCTACGATCCATAGCTAGAAATATGATGCCAGAAACTTTGGTTAAATTTGGTCTAGAGGCTGCTTTAAAAGATTATTGCAGTAGTATGACAGGTAATGAAACAAAAGTAATGCTCCAATTTTACGGCAATGAAAATGGCATAACACTAAATCAACAAGTAACCATGTACCGTGTTATTCAAGAATTGATTAATAACGCCATAAAACATGCCAACGCCTCTGAAATTTTAGTGCAATACATGCGAGAAGGAAACAAAGTAGATATTACCGTAGAAGATAATGGTGTTGGTTTCGTCAAAGAAGATTCTGAAGAAACAGCAACCGGTATGGGCCTTTCTAATTTAAAGACCAGAGTTGCATATTTAAAAGGTAATTTAGATTTTAGTTCTGAGCTAAATGAAGGCACAACCGTTAACGTACATATTAATATAGATGCAGCTTAAACCAATAAACGTAGTCATTGTTGATGATCACCCAATGGTCATAGAAGGGTTAAAAACCCTTTTAGCCGGTGAGACCAACATTCATATTAAAAATTATTTTACTAACGGAAAAGACACGCTTGATTTCTTGGAAAAGGACACTTGCGATATCATCTTGTTAGATGTAAACCTACCTGATATTAATGGTGTAGAAATGGTAGGGATGATTTTAAACAAACGGGCAACTATTGGTATTTTGGGTTTAAGCACGTATTCTGAACCAAGTATTATCAACCAAATGATACGCAACGGTGTTAAAGGTTATTTATTAAAAAATGCTACTAGTAATGAATTAGTAGAAGCCATTACCCAAGTACATAAAGGCAGGTTTTACTTTGGTAGTGAAATTCAAAAAATATTGGCAGATTCCGTTTCGCAAGACACTAAAGACGCTCCGAAATTAACCCGACGTGAAAAACACATTCTTGCCCTAATTGCCGAAGGCAAAACAACCAACAACATTGCGGAAGAATTATTTATTAGTCCGCTTACGGTTGAAACCCACAGACGAAATTTAATGCAGAAGCTAGAAGTATCCAATGCAGCATCATTGATCAAGGTTGCTGTAGAAAAGAAACTGATTTAGCCCATAAACCTAAAAAAGGGGCTAGAGATTATATTAAATGTCTATAATTTTTCGTTTAATGTCCATATATCTTGTAGATTATAGAGGTATTGAACTAATAACTGTTTAAGCCTATCTTTAAGATAAGACATTACCTATGCGCCAAATTCATTTTATATTATTAGCTGCCTTATTACTAATATCAACTATTGGTAATGCGCAAGATACCGCTACAATAAATATTGTTTCCCCAAATGAAAATACTGCCTGGAATATTCCAGACAAAATTGCATTGCAGTGGAATACCGTAAAAATTGACACCAGTAAATCTATTCGCTTTTTTCTGGTACGTAATGAAATGGTAGTGCAAGAATTGGGTTCTTTTAAGAACGACGGTTTTGAAGACGGAATAGAATTGGCAAAAAACATAGGATCCGGCAATAGGTATCAAGTAGTTGCCATAGAGTTGTTCCCAGATGATAAGTTTAATATTGCTAAAAAGGTTACCCCCTTTTTCTCGATTATTAATGCAGCATCAGACGAAAGAAAGAAAAAACAACAATTGGCAAATGTTAATACAAAAACATCCAAGAAAAAACGGTCAAGATCTAAATCTAAAGCAAAGAAAAAAGTAAAAGAACAGATAACACCCAAAGAAACTGCTGTTGTCCAAACCAATAACAATCCTGAGCCAAGAACTGAAAGCAAAACAGATAAGAAATCTGACAACCAACCTGATAGCAAACCTGAAGTTAGAGATAGCTTTGATGGTAGAAAAATTTCATACACCAAAGAATTTGCTTTTGAATCTGAAAATATCACAGTTAAAATTTGGGACCACGGTAGGCAAGATGGTGATATCGTTTCTATTTACCTTAACGGTGTACAAGTAGTTAAACAGTATTATTTAACTTACTGGAAAAAAGAATTTAAAATTAAACTAGACCCTAAAAAATCTAACGATTTATTTCTTTACGCACATAATTTAGGAGATTCACCACCCAACACCGTATCCGTAGAAATATCTGACGGAAAAAAATCTGAAAACATAGTATTGAATTCAGACCTAAAGAGCTGCGAAGCAGTATTGATCAGTGTGAAGTAATTAAACTCCGTCTTACTTACAATGTAACTATCAGTTAAAATATAAATGCCATTTCAATCTTATTTTGATGAACCTGAAAACTATAAAGACCGATTCGGTTTTTATGACCAAGGTGGCTCTCCCTTACTCCTTCAAAAGTTTATTGACACCATTGAGGAACAAAAAAATGACATTGAAGAAATTAATATTTCATGGTATTTGTACAACAACCAACATCTACATGATTATCTAAAAGAAGTAGCTACAAGTGGTATTATAGTTAATGTCATTACTATTCCGTT
>ENA-ORXC01002271-ORXC01002271.1-marine-metagenome-genome-assembly--contig:-NODE-2271-length-10611-cov-6.179324_pt1 | contig 10611 bp, 14 predicted proteins | sample MGYA00237865_ERZ511478 | MGnify/ENA metagenome assembly ERZ511478 | reverse complement strand
GGGGGGGGGGGGGGGAGCTGGTACACCTCGAAGATGCCGAGGCGCTTCTTTGTGACGCGCCCTTCTTTCGATGGAGCGAGACCGGGCTTGTCCTGGATCGACCTTCTTGCTGATTGGTGCGGTCAACCGTGTCCCGGAGGCTCGCCCCGCGGACCTGCCTGCTAGGAGCAACGACTAATGGAGGCAGTGGTGGTCAAGGCCAAGAAGGCGACAACAGTGGAGGTGGTGGTTAAGGTGCGGTAGGTGGCGGTGGTCAATGAGATGGAGGCGCCGATAAAGAGGCAGGACGAACGGCGGTTGTCAAGACGCCTCTTGTGGCCGTTCTTGAACATCTTCGTGCGCGTGCGCGAGCGGGAGTTTTCTGTAACCTGGAGCTCTGTAGTAGCTCTGCTCTGCACAAGCGGTGTGTAGGATAGTGGGGAGGCCTCGTGGTGAGGATGTACATGCCACGCGTGCGTGGCTATTTATTGTGCGGGCAGGAGTGACGGCCTACGCCGGGTGAATCAATGATGCCCTGACACTGTCCAAAACACGAGCGCACGGAAAGGATGATATGCCTGTCTCCGTCCACGCCTGCGTCTGCGCGACGCCGTCCCCCCCCCCTGTGACTCCCGCACAGGCCGCCAGAAAGGGCCGCTTGCGCAGCTGCACAGCGGGGACGCAACTGGCAATGAGTAGCTTGCAGGTGCAAGCCACCTCGAAACTGCTCTCGAGACACGCCACCATTTAGGGTTTGGCTTTGGTTTCATCGGCTTTGATTGAATGCTTCGCCGCCGTTTTCGGACCAGGCACTGTTTGTGTCGGCCCCGAAGGGAAACAGAGCCTCTGTCCTACCGGCAGTGTCTGGAGATGAACAAGCGGAGTTGGGGATGTGGAGGACACGACAGACGGGCGGTCACCGCTGCCATGTAAGAGGTCAGCTGTGAAGGAAGGGACGGCAACCAGTGTGACTACTGGCCACAGTCCGGCCGCGCGAAAGGGCGCGCCCTTCATGCGAGCAGTGTTGTCACTCGCCGTCAGAGCCGCCAGTTGTCGTGCTCCGGCCCTATCCTTCTGGGGAAAGAGGAAGGGACGATTGGTCAGAGGGTGGAAGGATGCTGGTGGAAGTGGCTGCAGCCTCAGGAGTCAGCGACGTCGGCGGGACGAAGCATGGGCGGACACCGTGACAGCTGGCCACAGGCCGGTCCCCCCGGGCCGAGGCATAAGCTGGGGAAGGCAGCGCCCCGGAACTGCTCGTTGTTGTTCCGCTCGTTGCCGTAGCGACCTTTCGCCGCGTGTCCTGTGGCATAGGTTGCTGGAACGTGTGTGGCGCGCGCCGGCGAACGGCGACGCTCAGCCGCGCCGCAGTGGGCCGCTGTTGCTGGCATCTCCGCATAGAATTCTCGCTGGCAGGGGACATGTGGAGAGGCGAGGTGGAGCTCAAGTCAAAGGGGCGGGGCGCCGTGGCCGCGTTTGCATACTCTGCTGTTGTCTGGGCGACGCTGGCGCGGTGATCGGCAGGGCAGCCGGATGTGGGGGTTTGTGTTCTGGCAGCGCTCACCCGTCTCGCCTTTCATGCCAACAGAGCGATGCAAAAAGAGTACAAGAGGAGTGTCCGAGTCCATCAGTTGTCGAAAATCTAGTGCACAGTTAACATCAGCACAGTCGCCGTCCCCACCGACTCTGCACAACCACCTCTTCACCACCACCGACGTCACAGTTGTGGTGCCCCCCCCCCGCTTCTATGCCACCGTGCGCGCCCCCATCTTTTCAGCCACCCTTTTCCCCTCCATCGCGGCTTCCCCCCGCATGACGCCGCCGTCGTCGCCGGCGTCAGACCTCCCCCTGCTTCCTGCCGCTGTCAACACCGCTGTGGCCCACCGCCCCGCATCTCCCCGCTGTCGTCGCCGCCGTCGCCCCGCTCCCTACTTTTCTTTACCGTCGTGGCTGCTGTATCCCCCCTTTCGCCATTATTCCGCCATCACTGCCACCGTGTGGCCGAGCCCTGCTTTCCGCCGCTGTCGTCGCCGCCGTTGCATCCCCCCCCGCATCCGGCCGCTGTCGCCGCCGCCGTGACGCCCCGCGGCCGCATCCCGCCGCTGTCGTCGCCGCCGACGCGCCCCCCCCTGCTGGCCCCGGCCGTCGACGCCGCCGTCGCCCCCCGCCCTGCTTCCCACCGCCGATAACGCCGCTGTCGCCCCCCCGTCTGCTTGCCGCCGCCGTCCTCGCCTCCGTGGCGATGCACCTCGCGCGCCGCCATTGTTGGTGCCGCCGTGCGCCGTCATTCTCGTGCTTGCCGGAGACGACGTCGCTGCCGCCGTCCCCCCCCACCCTCATGCTGGCTTCCGCCGCCCTCGCGGGCGTTGCCGTCCGCCCTCCTGTTCGCCTCCGTTGCCGTCGTCTTGGTTTCGCTAGCCCATTGGCGCCGCTATCGTCGCTGCCGGGGCGCGCCCTCCGTCGTGCGGACAGGGACGATGACCAGGGCGTGGATGCCGTCACGAGAAAGTGAGCTGCCTGAAGCGAGCCTCTCGATTGCTGGAGTCAGCCGAAGCTGGGTCTTGCCTGTTGAGGTGGAACATAGCAGCGCAAAATGTTGCTAGTCCTTCGCACTGTCCTGTAGCCCCCCCTGCCTGCACGATCTGGAGCACAACGACGACAATACCATTGTTCCAGGGAGGTCCTGGCATGCGCGCCTTTTCCATTGCAGGCGCCATTCGACCTCGCCCCCACTTCGTTGGTCGAGGCCGTGGCACCATTGTCCGGCTGGGTGCACGCTGTCGGCATCGCATTTCGTCGACACCTCGCACTGCCACATTGTGCCTCAAGTGCTGTTGTACTCTTCTTTCTCCGTCCGAGTCACCATCGCCTCTCGCCTTCGCCTGTCGCCTCTACGACTCCGGCCGTGGACATGACTGTGACATACATTCGTCAGCATTGCGAGCGTGAGTTTTCTCGAGTGCAACTTTGTTTCAAGCATTCGAGAAGCAGCCACGCTGGGGTGTCGCCAGCTTACCGCACGCGCGTACTCTGCAACGGGCTGACCGGACCTGATCAAGGACTCCCCGAGACCCTGGCGGCTGGAGCCGCAATGGAGCGGCGTGCAAGTGCCGTGAGCGCGGACGTCGGGGGAGGGGCGGTTGGTCATCAACATTCTGACGGCGGGATGCACGGCGGGTGTAGGCGAGCAGCGACAAGTGGACGCGCAGATTCGGTTGTGGGAGAAGACGCAAGCCGCGCCGTTGCGGGGGAGTTTAGACTGCTGGTCGCAGCAGACGGCGTACCCGCCCAGGTAGAGTATGCCCCTGGGACTGCAGGGACGGACAACGAGGTCTTCATGTGTGCCGCAACCGACCAAGATGCAGCCGGTGGCAGCATTGGTTCCCGCGTGCGTACTTTCTTCGAGTCGCTTGGCGATGCTGCAAGGGGCAAGGCAATGCATGACCGCTCCTGTTCTCGACCTGGAAAGTTCAACACGCCCTTCCTTCGCCAACTTTTGCGGCACGTGGTTTTATCTACTTGGACGGGGCTTTCAAGAACGGCGACGGCAGACATCTACCATCTCGTCACCAGCACGCCGCTGGGTGTTTCGGTGGACCCGAGGTCGAGCGCTGCCGTCGTGAAAAACGACTTTAAGACGCCGCGCGGATTCGTTGACGCCGTCTTGCAGGAGCGGCAACGCCTCGTCCACCTCGATGGCTGGATGGAGACTTTATTTACAGTCTTCAACCGGAAGTACCTCTACATGTACCGCAACGGGCTCGATGTCATCCTGCGAGCTTTCTGCTCAGCTCCGAAGAAGTACCTCTTTACGCCTGCAGCGGTCGAGGTGCCCTCGTCGCTGGTGGGCCCATCACGAGGAGCCGCGTTTGAGCTCTACGAGAAGGAGGTGCGGCGAGCGCACGGTGACCGGGCTTTTGTGCTGCCATTTACTTTGTACTCCGACGGTCTCGTGCTCCCTAACTCAGGCGCTTACTCCGCCCACCCATTGCGCCTGCGTCTAGATTGTCTGGACCCCGACAACCCCTTTTGGCACTACATCGGCGCCATCCCGCAGGTTTTTACTGACTTGGGGCCTGGGGCAGCCGACCAAGCGACTGCGGCGCGCCGGGAGGTTCTACAGAGAGCTATCTACCCGGCGCTTCGAGATGTGTTTGACGCTAGCATCGACGGCTTGGAGGTGGACCTCGGGGCCGACGGGAAGTGGATGGCCTTCTTGAGGCTCGTGTGCTATTCCTGCGACTACCCGGAAGGGCGCACGGTACTGTGTCTTCGTGGAGTGGGGTGCATTCATCTGTGCTCTTCATGCATGGTGCGAGTCACTGAGGCGGGCGGCGCATCCTCCGGGAAGGCGCCTTCCCGTGATGCCTTCAACACGGTCACAGACCAGTTATCCGCCCTGCATCTGGCGGCAAGCACGGTCCGTGGCAGTACGATGGAGCGGGACAGGATCTGCGACTTTCACAGCTGCAACCCCTTTCCCCCCGCTCTTGCTGTGGTGGCTGGTTTGTCAACGCCCCCCAACTTCCTGTACCGCATCATGGGTTTTGACCGGCTACATGTACGTTGATGTTGCCTTCACGACAGGTAACGGGGAGCCCGTGGATTGCCTTGATGTGACAGGTGTGGTGTGCAGGCCCAGGAACATCTGGTATCCGGTACTGACACGGCCAGGGATTTCTGTTCTCGATGCCATCTGCATTTCTCCGCTGGGTTGGTGATTTTTGGCAGCCACAGGTCATGACCTTGGGTATTGCGCGTGACCTTGGTGGGTCGGTGGCAGAGTGGCTGCATGCTGCCTGCAACGGCGGCGCTGCTATTCGAGGGCCTGTGGCACCCACTCTCGACGTGTCAAACGCCCGCCCCAGGGTGCTCGGCCGACGATGCACCGCCTCCAAGACACTACCAGGGTACGTTGCATTGTGACTTGAATCGGGTGACTTCTGGCGTAGCGTTCTTGACCGCGTGCTGGACCATGGGAGGGGAACGAGAGATGCAAGAGCAATGACTGACTTCACGTTACTCTGTCCTTTATTCTCATTCATCGCACACTTCACACTCTGTTCTTTGACCTTTCCTTTCGGCAGTTACTTTGTGCTCCCCGCAGTCAAGCAGGCGTCCTTTACTGGATCTCAGCTGCTAGGCGGGTCGACGAATTTGGGGCTCATGGCCGCCGGGCTGTTCGGGGCCGCCAACTGGGCGCTTGTGAAAGCAGAGGCGCTCGCAGCCATTTCTGCTCGTCATCAGGGGCGAGGTACAGGAGACGCATCCACTGATCGTGCTCTACAAGAGTCTGTCGCGGTTTTTGGCGGCAGAAGCGCGCCAGAAGGATCCTCCCCTGAGCCGTACGACTGGGAGCCATTTTTCGAGCACTTTGGAGATGCTACCCCTCAAGACGCGGTGACGTCGACGCTGATTGCGTTTGGCAAGCTGACATGCATCGTGCACGGCTACAACGAGAGTTTCGACTTGCTGTCTAGGGCGGACCGCGCCAAGCGCCTCCAGGACCGAGCCGAGACCTTGCTTCTCAAGATGGTGAAGCCCCTGTTCGGATCCAAGAGCACGGTCAAGGTGCACATGCTACTATCGCACGCAGAGGAAGAGATTTCGGACTGTAACGACTTGGACTTTGCGGATACCAGCGTCAACGAGGCTGCGCACAAGCTGGAGAAGGCGGCCTATGCGCGAACCAACCGACAAACCCGCGGCGACGCCCGTCAGCTCCTCACGATCGCGCAGTCGCGGCTGTTGCTGGCTGCAGAAGATGGTGAGGTCGCAGCAAGGGAGTCGCGAGTGCCCGACGCCGCCAGCGACGTGGAGGAGCCGGTCATCATCGAGCGCGATACGTGAAAGGACTCTGACTCTGACGAGTCGTACGAGTCAGACATGGACGGGCCAGAGCTACCCCGGTGGGATGCTGGCATCGACTCTTTGCACTTGGGCTCCAAGGGGCCACGAGGCGGAAAGAGGACCCCTCTCCACCAGATTGCGGAGTGGCCAGGGTTGTCTGGTGCTGCAGAGGCTTTAGGGGTACCGCGCCATGGGGAGGTCGACCTGCTGTCGGCCACACACTTCCAGGCGGTGTTCGAGTGGGACTGTACCCCGAGCACGGAGCTGGTTCGGTGCACCGAGTACCTGAGCGGAGCGCCATGGTATGACCACATCCTCTATAGAAGGGACGGGGAACCCTTGCTGGCATACGGTTATGTGCGCTTGGTGGTCGATGGCGGCACTGCCACCGTACCAAGTCGGTGTGTCGTCGTGCAGCGGTTGGAGCGCACGGATGCGCGGGCCGGATGCCCTTTTGCGGCGGCAGGCTACACCTCTCTGCGATGGCTGTTTGACGGGGAGCTGGCGGAATGGCCCGCGCTGGAGATGGTGCCAATGGCGGCCGTTGCGCGCATCGTTCACGTCGTTCCCAACTCGGACATGCTGTCGAGTCGCTTCGGGCTTGCTACGCCGAATGTGTGGAACGGGCAACAGCTCATCGACAATCGCGATGCCCGCTTCCTGCACAACATCTTACACAAGTAAACAACGCCCGCGCAGCAGCGCAGGCGGCGCCGCCGTCTTTCAGAACAGAAGCATGATGCCGATGAGATGAGTTGTTAGTACGGGGGGGCACAAGAGGAACCCACGACTGCAACGGCAGCACCTGCAAGCCAAAGCAAGGACATCAACAAGCAGCAGCTGCACCAGTGCCCCAACCGGACACAGAGCGTATCAGCGGCGGCGTCAACAGGCCGAGTGGTGCACAGAGTGGACGATTACCCCCCAATCAAGTATGGGGGGCTACATCTGCTGGTAAGATTCCTGAAGGGTGGCTGGCTCTTTTGTTCGAATCTGCTGGCTCTCGTACGTGGCGGTCCTTCTGAGCGACGCGGCCAGACGCTGGCTTTCGCTTCAGTGGCGCTGTGGTCCTCACCGCTGCCGTGCGTGGCTGCCCATTGTTGCATCCAGCAGCTGCAGCGCGTCGGTGCGTCGCTCCGCTTCATGCCTCACCTGACCATCTTGCGCTCCTGCCGTGATGCCTGGGCAGCGGCTCGCACTCTGCCAACTCTGTGTGCTCGGCAGTCCTCTGGCCCTGGTGTCATCGCCGCATCCTGTCGCGACGCGGTTACACAGCGGACGTGTTGGGAGCCACAGCTGCCACTTCTCCGTTGCACCCGCGACGAGGTGACAGCACGTCCTTAGCCACGCCCTTGAATTGGAGAGCTCATCTCACGAGGCGAGCACCTCGCCTCCTTGCATCGTACGTATGCGCTCTTTACTGGTGGGATGCCCTCGAATTTACGTCGCGTCTCTGAAGCCGATTGCCTGGCCACGAGCTGTGCTGTCCCCACTCGCTCCCACACTACCCCGCTCCCGTTAACTAACCTCGCTCCTGTTGCTGTCGCTGTGGTGTGGCTGTCACTTTGGCCTTTTACTGGCCGCGTGGTTTGCATGCACCGGACTGGGCTGTATGATTCTCAGCTGTGTGCTAGAGATGGGGGGGGTACCCAGGCCGTGTCTTGGCGAGGGGCGGCGGGGAACAGCGCCTCCAGACGGGGCCAGAAGGGGGGGTGGCCACTCTGGTTGTAACGGGAGTGACGTGCCAAAGGTTCATCATCCTACGTTGAGGGTGCAGAACATCGCGGCGGCGGACGAGCGTGCACCGCGTGACGTGCGTGAAGCCAGCAATGCCTCCGAGGAAAGCGCCGGCTCGCGGTGCGGGGGCCGCTGCGGGGGCCGCGTCGGCCCCGGCGGGCGGCGTGTCTAAGCCATCCACGCGCAAGCCAACCCATAAGAAGAAGACGCCCGCCAAGCCTGCCGCCAACTCGACAGCGGGTGCAGAGATGATGTTGCGTCGCGCTCGACCTGGCAGCACGTTTCACGCCCCCCCTCCACCGCCTATGCCACCGAGCGACAGCGAGCTGTTGGAAGAGGAGCCGCTGGAGGCGAATGACGGATTGGAGCAGAACGCGGATGGCTGCTTGGGCGACGGGGTTGCGGGAGCTTATGTGGGAAGCGGTCGTGGTGGCACGAGGGATGGCGTGGGCGCGCCTGACGCAGCTGCTGTTGGAGGCGTCCGCGGAAACGGCGGCAGCGCCATCCATCGCGATTCCCGGGTTGGGCGCGCTGAGGCCACCCAAGGCGGTGGGGCTGGCGCTCTTTCCCTGTCAGCGGAAGGAAGGAGTACCTACGGGGGTATTGGAGGCGGACAAGGTCGGGGAGGCGATGGTGTCCAGAACGCGGACTGTGAAGTATCCCAAGGTAGCCGACTAGAAGCGGCGGTGGCATCTGCCAACGGTGAGATTACTGGCAGTGGTTCCCTTGCTGACGTTGAGCCCCCCGTGCAAGCGCTGCTCCCGCTCGGAGTGCCACCCGTGGCTAGCAACGAGATGCCGTCCTCGTTGTTTTGGGTTGACCACGCTAAGGCAGTCACAGAGCTGCTTTGGCACGCCAGGTACGGCACAAGAACCCTGCAATCGATGGCAAGCACGGTCAACGGGTTGGTGTCACGCAACGAGAGCATAGGCCGCGCGGCCGCGGCCGCCAAGGCATCTGCCGCCTCGACGCTCACGGAGGCGCGCACGATTGCGACCTCCCTGGCGGCGTGGAAGGAAGGGGCGACTGCCAACACCCCCGACGCTATCGACGGCGTGTCGCGGGCGGTCGCAGAGTCCAAGAGGGCGTATGGGGACGCCCCGTCTGAAGTGTACATCGCTGCCACCTCCCCGGCGGATGTGTTTCTCGATGCAGCAGCAACGACGGCGCTTCTCAACGCCGTCATCGTCAAAAGGCAGAAACGTTCGGCTGCTGAGGCAGAGACGAAGCTAAACGGGATTTTAAAAAGGACGAAGCGTGGTGAGCAAGAGGCGGGAAAGCCCGTCACATACGTCAAGCCGTTCAATGACAAGCCCTCTTGCTTCTACATGAACGTGGGCAAGACTGGTATTGACGCATGGAAGAAGTGTGTCGGCTTCTCAGGCGACGACGCGAGCGTGCCGGAGCCGACAGTGGAGGCCGCGGTCAAGTGGTTCAACGAGGAGAAGTACTTGCGCTCGACGCTTGGCTGGGCTGGTATTGTCGCGGGCGTGACTGCCGCGTTTGACCACCTTGACGCCAAGAGCACCTTTTACGTGGAGCCACAGCAGACGGGCGACATTGGCTATGTCCGGGCGCTCGGCGGTCACGTGGCCATGATCTCAATGAAGGTACGTCTCCGCGTTCCCTCGTTCGTTTTTTTTGGGTGGCTGCGCGGCTTGTTTGTGGTCTCAGGTAGCGCACGTGCTCTTTTCACCGATCGATTGGTATTGATCCTCACGCCCCATCAATGTGGTGCTCTTGTGGCTTCGGTGTGTCGTACATTGCTCGCCCCTTCATGCCCTTCTCATTCTCCTCGGTCAATGATGCACGTCTTTTTCTCGTACGTGCATGCTCCGCTCCCCACTGCAGGTGCGACTCGAGCTCATCAAGATTATTGACCGGGTGAAGCGGCCGAAGTTTAGCATTCAACATCACCGACCGCATTGGGTGCTTGAGGTGCAGCGGGTGCATTTCGCAAGGCCCAAGGACGGGGGCATCCACGGCGGCCTGCAGCTGATTGACGGCAACTTGACCGCCAGGTGCAGTATCGACGGAATGATACCTGTTCACCGACCTTGGTCCGTAATGTCGAACCCGTAAGATGCCCTGATGGGACACGACGACGGAGGCGGCAGCCTGCGTGGTGATGCCGTAGGCGGCGGTTCGAGCGATACTGGCGTTGTAGGCGGGGATATTGTTGCCCAAGCGGCCGCAGCAGGCGCTGCTGCAGCCGCGGCTGCCTCTGCTGCTGCGGCGCCGGGTAAAGACTGAGTCTGTTGGCGAGTCGTCTGTGCGGACGTTGTAAAGATGGCCTGATGACATATTGTAACAGTTGCTTTCAGAGAGGACGAGTGCAATGCCAGAGGGTCACCTCGTTAGATCTCGGCTGCACGTCCTAAAACTTGGTTTCATACTGCTTGCAGAGAAATCAACAGACGGCTCTCGCACCTCGTTGAGAAGCGCGATGCGGCCGGACTTGCAGGGAAGGCACACAGCCAGCTTCGGAGATGATTCCGCAGACAGGTGCGCAGCTGTCTTTGGTTCTAGATTCCCTTCATACTAAAGATCGAGCTGAGCAGGATCTGACCCATCTGCGGGAGCTGCCTAAATGATAATGAAGCGCCCGCTTACGATGCCGTGGGGTCGTTTGCAGCCCAACTGATTGGCCCAAATCGCTCAGGGCGTGCTGTTATCAGCCGCGTCTGCACCAACAAAGTCGTTAGAGCAAACCTAGCAATGTCAAAGGACTATCCTTAAAATCTCAATTGGGCTTGCGACGTCGCGCCCCCTCACAGGCTGCCTATTGTAGGCTCCTAAAATGGGCGATATGAGCAATAGAGTTCCTCCTGACAGGGCTACTTTTTCATCGATAGTCCTCTTTGTTGGTGGGCGGTTCGTGGCCCATCCCTTGGAGTAACCCGTTCGAAGAATCTCGGAGCCACCAGCGAGGAGTGATCCGCGAGATCCGCTGCATATTGCAGTCGACAGGCCGACGAAAGGCAGTGATCGACTGACTCAAAGCAGACACGAAGCACAAGTATGGCAAAAAGTGGGAGATCGTCGTCG
>ENA-ORXC01002267-ORXC01002267.1-marine-metagenome-genome-assembly--contig:-NODE-2267-length-10627-cov-55.125877_pt1 | contig 10627 bp, 12 predicted proteins | sample MGYA00237865_ERZ511478 | MGnify/ENA metagenome assembly ERZ511478 | reverse complement strand
GAAAAGGTTAAGGTAATTATTAATAAAGAAGATAACTTTCTTGATTACCCTGCAAGCCTAGTCTCACCTCAATCTGGCGAGCTGCACTGGTTTATGGATGAAGAGGCGACCTTGCAGTTATAAATTATCGGTCCTATTTATCTTATTTCTTTTAGAAGTCTTCTTGGGATAATTACGCTTTCGCGAAAGCGTAATAAAAATCTACATCATACCTCTTGATTTAATTACTTTTGCACACTTAAATTAATACAATGATAGCAGTAGATAATCTTGCAGTAGAGTTTAGCGGAGATACGCTTTTTAGTAACGTTTCTTTCACCATAAATGAAAATGACAAAATTGCCCTTATGGGTAAAAATGGTGCGGGTAAGTCTACTATGATGAAGATTATTGCTGGTGTACAGAAAGCCACACGTGGTAACGTGCGTACGCCTAAGGATGCTGTCATTGCATACCTACCGCAACACCTCCTTACAGATGATGATTGTACAGTTATGGAGGAGGCTTCAAAGGCGTTTTCTACCGTGCTAGATATGAAGGCAGAGATGGATCGTCTCAATAAAGAGCTAGAGACACGTACAGATTATGAGTCTCAAGAGTATATGGATATCATTACTAAGGTGACAGATATCGGTGAGAAATTTTATGCCATTGAGGAGGTAAATATAGAAGAAGAGGTAGAGAAGGCGCTAAGAGGTTTAGGCTTTAAAAGGTCAGATTTTAATAGGCCTACCAGTGAGTTTTCTGGAGGGTGGCGTATGCGTATTGAGCTTGCCAAAATTTTACTCAAAAAGCCTGATCTTATACTACTAGATGAGCCTACTAACCACGTAGATATTGAGTCGGTAATTTGGCTAGAAGATTTCTTACTTAACAAGGCAAAGGCCGTTATTGTGATCTCTCACGATAAGGCGTTTATAGATAATATTACAAACCGTACCATAGAGGTTACGATGGGACGCATTTATGATTATAAAGCAAACTACTCTCACTATCTTGAGTTGCGTGCAGACCGTCGCTCACATCAAATAAAAGCATACCAAGAGCAGCAAAAATTTATTGCAGATAACCAGGCCTTTATAGACAGGTTTAAAGGAACTTACAGTAAGACAAATCAAGTCTCATCTAGAGAACGTATGCTCGAGAAGCTTGAGATTATAGAGATAGATGAGGTAGATAACTCTGCGCTAGCACTTAAATTTCCGCCGGCACCACGCTCTGGAGACTTTCCGGTAAAGGTAAAAGAGCTCACAAAAAAATATGATGATCATACCGTTTTTAGCAACGCAAGTATGGATATCGCTCGAGGCGAAAAGGTGAGTTTTGTAGGTAGAAATGGCGAGGGAAAATCTACAATGATTAAAGCCATTCTGGGCGAGATAGAAGTAGAAGGAGACTGCGAACTAGGTCATAACGTAAAAGTGGGATATTTTGCTCAAAATCAAGCAGCGCTACTAGATCCAGAGCTCACTATCTTCCAGACGGTAGATGAGGTTGCAAAAGGAGATATGCGCACACAGATAAAAAATATCCTTGGGCGTTTTATGTTTTCTGGTGATGCGATAGATAAAAAGGTAAGTGTACTCTCAGGAGGAGAAAAGACGCGCCTTGCGATGGTAAAACTATTACTAGAGCCTGTAAATCTCTTAATACTAGATGAGCCTACAAATCACTTAGATATAAAATCAAAAGATGTGCTTAAGGAGGCGTTACAAACTTATGATGGTACCCTCATACTTGTCTCTCACGATAGAGACTTCTTGCAAGGCTTATCAAAAAAAGTATTTGAGTTTAAAGAAAAGCGCGTGATAGAGCATTTTGAAACAATAGATGCTTTCTTAAAGCGTAATCGCATAGAAAACTTAAAAGAGATAGATCTTATGAAGTCTTAATACATCGTATTAGGATTTGCACTTTTTTCTGGCACCTGTTGTATAGAGTCCCAGTGTTCTACAATTTTTAGATTGTTGTCAAATCTAAAAAAGTCCATCGTGATGTATTGATCATTACCCGGCCATACTTGATGTGTGTGTAAGGCAACGAGGTCATCTTCAGCAATGGCACGTACAAAGTTAATTGACTTTTCGGGATACTCAGCCTGCATTCTTTCAAAGTAATCTATAAACCCTTGTGTGCCATTTGCCACATCAGGGTTGTGCTGTATATACTCATCTCCTACATAGAGCTCAACAGCCTTTTTAGGGTTGCCCTCATAAGCCATTTTGTAAAAGTTAATAGCATTTTCTTTCATCTGTGCGCGTGTGTCCATAGCTTTTGCTTTAGTTAAAATTGGTTACCATCATTTACTTCTACCCAGTAACCGTCTGGGTCTTGTATATATAATTGTCTCACCTTATCCGGGCGTGTTGATATTGCGTTTTTAGTACCTGGCCAGTCATAATAATCTAGATTGTAGTTTATAATGCTTTCGCGAAAGCGGTCAAAATCCCGCACAGCTAGCGCCAGGTGTACTCCTTTTGGAATACGTTTATCTAGGCTATCTACCTCGATAATGTGTAACTCTTGTGTGCTGCCTAGTCTAAACCAGCGTATGTGGGGTTGCTCTGTGCCATCTTCTATTTCTTGTAAGCCAAATATCTTTTGGTAGAAGGCAACACTTCTCTCTAGGTCATTTACATTTATTGCATAGTGATCTATAGCCACTTCTATTTGTTGTGTTGTAGCCTCACTTGTGTCTATTGGTGCTTGCTCCTTACAACTCTGGATGAAAAAAGCAGTAGCAACAAGTGCTACTGCTTTGATATGTATATTTTTCATATTATTTCCCTTGATCTACTGGTGGTGGTCCTGGAGGAACAATAGCTTCATAAACGGCATCGCCTTTGCGCTCTTTATACTCTGCTTTTACCTCTTCTACAAGTTTTGGGTTTTCAAAAAGGTCTAGCATTGTCATACCCATTGCCTTGCTGGCATAGGTCATTCCTTTATGTCCTATAGACATACCACCACAGGCTACAACTGCCCACGAGTGCCACGGTGTATCCTTAGGAGCTGTAGTTACACCTAGATTAATGTTTGCTACATTCCAGCTTACATCACCTACATCTGTGCTTCCGCCACCTGGGTTTTCTCTAGTTTCTTCAAGTGGCTTGATAGCACTATCCATACCTACTTGTGGTTTTCCTGTTACTTCTTGTATCTTTTTACCAAAGGCGATTTCTTCTGGAGTGTATGTGATAGGGCCTAGCAGCTCTAAGTTTTTTTGCATTGCTGCACCACCGGTTCTGTTTACTAGCACTTCATAAATACCAGAAATGAGAGATACTTTGTAATCTACATTTGCGAGTATTGCTGCGCCTTCTGCCATTTCTTGTACGCGCTTGTATACTGGCATCATTCCTTTGCGTTCTGTGTCACGCACGCGCATCCATAATCTCGAGTAATCTGGAACCACGTTTACTACTTGTCCGCCATCTTGTATATGGTAATGCATACGTACCGTAGGTTTTACGTGCTCACGGTAGTAGTTTATACCTGTTGTATAAAGTTCTAATGCATCAGAGGCAGAGCGACCATTCCAAGGGTCTGCGCTGGCGTGTGCTGCTTGACCAAAAAATTCTATTTTAAAATCTACAAGGGCAAGTGAGCTTTGTACATCTGCCTTAATTTCGGCAGCTGGGTGCCACGATACATTTACATCTACACCGTCCCAAACTCCGTCACGTACCATCCATATTTTTCCAAAGAATTTTTCTTCAGATGGGGTACCCATAAATTTTACAGTTCCTTTTATTTTTCCTGCTTCTATTTGCTCTTTAATAGCAATTGCTGCCCCTAGGCTTGCCGCACCAAACATATTGTGACCACAACCGTGACCAGCCTGCCCCTCGTTAAGCGGATTCTTAGTAGGCTCTGTTTTTTGAGAGAGTCCTGGTAATGCGTCAAACTCGCCTAGTACACTTATCACTGGGCTACCAGATCCATAGGTAGCAACAAAGGCAGTAGGCATACCAGCAACGCCGCGCTCTACGGTAAATCCTTGTTTTTCTGCATAGTCTGCTAGAATTTTAGCCGATTGTGTTTCTTCAAAGGCAGTTTCTGCCAGTGCCCAAATCTCGTCTGAGATGCGTATGAGTTCTTTTTCGTGTTTTTCGACAGAGGCAATTACGGCCTTCTTGTTTACAGACATCTTTTGAGCAGAGAGGCTCAACGTCATAAGTCCTAATGCGTAGAGGAGTACTTTTTTCTTCATAAAATGGTTGATTTATAGTAGCTTCTAAGATAGTAAAAAAGGATAAGACAAATTTCTTACCCATTATAGCTACTATATACATCTATTATACCTTCTCTAAAAATGTACAGAGAGTATAATGTACCAGACCGTCACCGCCCATAACCAGCATATTATGATGTAAAGAATATTACGTAATAGGGGAGAAGCGATGATTTTTTTTACAAAGTGAACTACCAGTCCTGCCCAGATGAAGCCTAACGACCAGAACATACCAGCACTTATAACCGCTGGCCAGACCCAGTCTCCCGTCCAGCTAGAAAAACTTGGGTACGATGTAAATAGAAAAGATACGGTGTAATATAGTGCAGCCCCTAGCGCTCCCATACTCAAGAGTCCTAGTGCGCAGGTGACTATTGCGGCAATTATAGAAAAACGCGTGGTAAATGATAAGGACTTCCAGTATTTGAGCACAAGTTGATGTCTATGTGTGAATGCTAAAAGTAAGGTAATATACGCTTTCGCGAAAGCGTAATTTTTAATCCCTGCTAGACAATACCTCCGTTTGCATTTATCACTTGGCCAGTGATCCATTGTGAGTTATCGCTTACCATAAGCTGTACTACCTTTGCGATATCCTCTGGCTGGGCAAGTCTGTTAAAGGGTGATTTACCTTCAAGCTCTTTTATAAACTCTTGAGATTTACCTTTTAAAAATAGGTCTGTCTCTGTAGGGCCAGGAGCTATACAATTTACCGTTATGCCTCTGCCTATCTCCTGGCTAACTACACGAGACATTTGCTCGATAGCCGCTTTTGTAGAAGAATAGATTGCATATGATGGTAACATCATCTTAGTGGTGCTGGAGGAAAAATTTATAATCTTCCCGCCATCTTGTAAGTGATTAAAGGCCTCCTGCATTGTATTAAATATTCCTCGTACGTTTACATCATATTGTGATGTGTAGTCATCTAGGGTGACTTCATTAAACGGCTTATTTTTCATAATACCTGCACAGTTTATGAGCACATCAAGTTTACCATAAACAGTAAGAACCTCCTTAAACATAGCTTTTACCTGCTCTGTGTCACTTACATCTGCTTTTATTTTTATGGCGTTGCCACCTTCGTTTTTTATAGCATCTAGTGTGTGTTGTGCATCTTCATCACTAGAGGCATAGTTTATCACTACTTGTGCTCCTTGTTGAGCAAGTAGTTGTGCAGTTGCACTACCTATCCCTTTTGAAGAACCAGTAATTAAGATGACTTTATTAGTAAGATTATTCATTATCAAGTGCTTTTAAAGTGTGCGTGTTAAGTAATTGATATATAGCTATCGCAAGTAATACAATTGCTATATACACGAGCATCATTTTTGGCTCTGGGCGTATCAAAAATTCGGTAAGTAGGCCACCTACCATTGTACCACTTAGTAGCAAATAGCCTGCTATATGAGTAGTCTCTGCTCTTTTAGCCACCGTAAGTGAGAGTGCAAGAAGTATTGCTGTAATTATCTCTACTACACCAGTTGTATATCTCGCAAGATCATTTGGTATGCCTATAACTTCCTCAAAATTAGAAAAACCTTTTACACTTTGCTCTAGTCCAATGAGTTTAGGTATCGCAAAATACCCAATGGCTATAATCGCTATAACGGTAAGTACCGTCGCTGTTCTTTTTGTTTTCATTCTTTTTTTTCTCAAATATGCCAAGTATGAGTTGGCTTTCAAACGTAATTTGAGATTCTTTATGAAAACATTAGCGAGCGGTGTTAAACTCTATTTATTTTGTAAGGTTTAGAATATATAGGTATTACGCTTTCGCGAAAGCGTTCTAAGCAACCGCTTCTTTATACGTTTTAAGACAGCGCTCTCTAGCCTCTTTGTGGTCTACCATTTTATCTGGATACGAAAGCTCTTGTAGCTCTGGCACCCATTTATTGATATATTCCTTTTGCTTGTCAAATTTATCAACCTGTGTCATAGGGTTAAAAATTCTAAAGTAAGGTGCAGCATCTACTCCAGAACCTGCTGCCCACTGCCAGTTACCCACGTTTGAGCTCATATCATAATCGAGTAGCTTTTCGGCAAAGTAGGTTTCTCCCCAGCGCCAGTCTATAAGTAGGTGCTTGCATAAAAAGCTCGCTGTGAGCATACGCACACGGTTGTGCATATAACCCGTTGCATTGAGCTCGCGCATACCAGCATCTACTAGGGCATAGCCCGTCTGGCCGTTTTTCCATTTTTCAAACTCTTCTTCATTATTACGCCAGTCTATACGGTCATATTTTGATCTAAAGGCTTTGTCTTTAGTATGCGGGAAGTGATATAAAATTTGCATAAAAAACTCACGCCATATGAGTTCGCTCCAGAAAACCTCGTTAGTCTGAGCTATTGCTTTTTTTACCATTTTACGTACCGAAACTGTACCAAAACGTAAGTGCGGCCCCAATCGCGATGTCCCATCTTGTGCGGGAAAATTGCGTGTATCCTCATAGTTTTCTATAAGGGTAGGGGTTACGTCATAATCTGGCACCTCAATGCTAGATTTTTTAAAACCCATATCTGCCAGTGTGACATTAGGCAGTCTACTATGGTCTATAAGATTGTCAAGATACTGCGAGGTGTAATGTATGATGAGGTCTTTATCTTCATCAAAAGTCGCTTTCCACTTATTTTTAAAAGGTGTGTAGACCACATAAGGATCGCCATCTCCTTTTACAATCTCATCTTTTTCAAAAATCACTTGATCTTTAAAGGTGGTAAATGAGATATCATTTTCTTCTAGTAGTGATGCAATCTTTTTATCACGCTCTAGTGCATACGGCTCATAATCTCTATTTGTAATTACTGCCTGCACATCATAATCTGCTATGAGCTCTTTAAAAACTTGCTCTGGAGTGCTGTAAAACATTGCCAGCGAGCTGTCGTGCTCTGCTTGCAAGGTGTCACGCATTTTTTGTAATTCATTATAAATAAAAGTAACGCGAGCGTCGTCTTCTGGGAGTTTATCAAGAATTTCTTTATCAAAGATAAAAATAGGTAAGACCGGGTATTCTCCCTTTAGTGCTTCTAGAAAACCTACATTATCATCCAGTCGTAAATCACGACGAAACCAAAATATTGTTACTTTTTTTGTGCTCATAGATTACAAATTTAAGGCTTTAAGAAATGGGGGTTTCTTAAAGCCTTGATTGGGTTTTTATACGCTTTCGCGAAAGCGTTCTAAACCTCTTTATTAAATACTTAGTTTACATTAAGTGTACTCATACCACCATCTACACCTATCACTTGACCAGTAATCCAAGTGCTGTCGTCACCTAGTAAGAAGGCTGCTGCATTTGCAATATCTTCTGAGGTACCTACACGTTTAAGCGGGTGGCGCTCGTTCATCATTTCTTTTTTCTTGTCGTTGCTTAAGAGACGCTTTGCAAGTGGTGTGTCTGTAAGTGATGGTGCTATTACATTTACACGTAGCTTAGGTGCATACTCTGCTGCGAGTGCTTTGGCAAATCCTTCTATAGCTCCCTTTGCAGCGGCAACACTTGTGTGAAAAGGCATTCCCACCTTTACAGCAACTGTACTGAAGAAAACGAGACTTGCTTGCTCAGATTTCTTAAGGTGCTCCATTACTTGGTGTACCACGTTTACCATACTCAAAAAGTTAAGCTCCATATCCTTACGGAAGGTATCTACTGTGAGCATTTTAAAGGGCTTTAAGTTTATAGTGCCTGGACAAAACACAAAACCATCTAGGTGGTCTGGCAACTGGCTTAGGTCTAGCTCATCCTTTTCTGTGTCATACTCGATGTAGTTTACATCTAGATTACCTAGATTCTCATTAGTACGAGAAGCGACATATACTGTGTGGTCTTGGTATAGCTTGCTTGCGATTTCAAAACCTATTCCGTGGCTTCCTCCTATTAATAGTATGTTTTTGCTCATAGTGTTATTTTTATGCGTGTTAGGCTAGTATATCTTGTTTAAGTGTAGTTGCTGTTTGTTCTGGGTTTTTATAAACACCAAATTTGTCTTCGAGTGCTTTCTTTCTGTATTCAAAAATCTCTTCTAGTTTTGGTTTTACCAGATAAGGGTGTGCAAGTCTTCCTAAAAAGCCTGCAGGTACTTTATAGTCTACAATATCTTCCATCTCTACGCCGCCTGGTATCTCTTTTATAAAGTGCTTGTGATGCCATAGGGCATAAGGACCATACTTTTGCTCATCTACAAAATAGGCACCTTCCTTTACACTTATGATTTCTGTAACCCACTGCATCTTAATATTTGCAATAGGGGTGACGGTGTATTGTATAAGTTGGCCAGCATACACCGGTCTATCTGCACCAGAGATGATATTAAAATTCATATAATCTGGAGTGATTGTACCTAGGTTACGTGCGTTTGATAAAAACTGCCAAGCCTCATCTACACTTATAGGTAGATTTTGCTTAGAATGTATTTGGTAGATTTTCATAGCTTATTTTCTGATTATAAAAATACAATCAAAATGTTTATCAAAACAAGCTATTTAGTTAAACAAAAATTAAATAATTGTGAGTTGTGCAAAGATTTGGGTTGAAGATGTGTGGGGTGGGTATGTGTTAAGCATCACAACACTGCTCGTCTTTTACGAGCTTGCAACTTGCTACGGCTAGTATTGCACCTATAAATGGAGCGGTAACATATAGCCACATAGGTTCCCATTGCCCAGAAAATATGGCAGGACCTATAGATCGCGCAGGATTCATAGACGCATTAGTCATAGGTCCCGCAAACATTGCTTCTAGCAATACGACACCACCTATGGCAATACCCGCGATGACACCTATTTCTTTTGCACCTGTAGATACGTTTATGATGACCAGCATTAAGAAAAAGGTGAGGAGTATCTCTAGTACAAAAGCCTTATAATGCTCAAAGGAGGGAACGGTGCTTCCTAAAAATTCACTCTCAGGAAACAGGAACCACAACATCGCACCGGCAAGTGTAGCTCCCACTACTTGTGCAATGATATACTTAGGCACCTCTCTCCACGCAAATTTTTTTGCATAAGCAAAAGCTACTGTCACGGCAGGGTTAAAGTGCGCACCAGATATATCGCCAAAGGCATAAATCATAGCCATCACAATAAGCCCCCAGGTAATTGCAACACCGGGGTGGGTAACGGCGCCGCCTGTAATCTCGTTTACTGTCATAGCGCCACAACCACAAAAAACCATTGTAAATGTTCCTATTATTTCGGCTATGTAGCGTTTCATATGTGCTGTTTTGCGGTAAAGATACAGAGCGTTATATTAAGGTTTTGTTAACATATGACGCATTTTAACATCTTATTTTTGTGTGAGGAAATTTTCGCGAAAGCGTAAAAAAATCCATAACCAATAAAATCAAGCATTATGAAAAAATTACTTTTTGTAGCCTTCTTAGGTCTTATGACGGCAGGAGCTACAGCACAAATTAAAACACCAGCACCTAGCCCAGCAGCAAAGGTGATGCAAACGGTAGGTCTTACAGATGTTACTCTTGAGTACTCTAGACCTGCAATGAGAGGACGTACTATTATGGGTGACCTTGTACCTTACGGTGCAATGTGGCGCACAGGAGCAAATGCAAATACAACCGTTGAGTTTTCTACACCAGTAACAGTTGCAGGTACAGAGCTTAAGGCAGGAAAATATGCAGTATACACAAAGCCTACAGCATCTACTTGGGAAGTATACTTCTACACAGATACAAATAACTGGGGTACACCTCAAAAGTGGGACGATAGCAAGGTTGCTGCAAAGGCAACGGCAAAGGCACAAATGAGCAATATGCCAGCAGAGTCTTTTACTATGGGAATCAACCACCTGTCTAACGATGGTGCACACCTTACAATGCAATGGGATAAAACGTATGTAGCTGTACCATTTACAGTACCGGCAAACGAGACAGTACTTGCGAGTATAGATAAGATGATGGCAGGACCAGGTATGGGTGATTACTATGCTGCAGCAGTATATCTTTCTAGCACTGGACAGTCACTAGATAAAGCAAAGTCGTATATGGACAAAGCGATGTCTATGAACAAAGATCCTAAGTTCTGGCAACTACGCCAGCAGTCATTATTACTTGCAAAGGTAGGAGACAAAAAAGGAGCTATAAAAGCGGCACAAGCGTCACTTAAAGGAGCAAAAGAAGCAAAAAATCAAGACTACGTAAAGATGAACACAGACTCACTAAAAGAGTGGGGAGCGATGTAATCATTGTTTAGTTCGCTTTCGCGAAAAAGTAAGAGCCCTCACACGAGGGCTTTTTTTATGTCTAGTAGTCACAAACTACCTGGCAGATGCGTGTAAAAAAGAGCCATTCATTGCGCTTTTAACTTCGCAGCTCTTTGTATCTTTGTGTAACTTTTAAAAACAAATTATGAGTTCATACGATGTAGCCGTTATAGGC